>Ga0209575_10000048_pt1 | contig 157444 bp, 131 predicted proteins | sample Medcelwee11metaG_FD_187172 | JGI IMG/M metagenome (GOLD analysis project Ga0209575, IMG submission 187172) | Freshwater pond sediment microbial communities from the University of Edinburgh, under environmental carbon perturbations - Medium... | ecosystem: Environmental > Aquatic > Freshwater... | reverse complement strand
ATTACCCATTCCCTATTACCCATTCCCTATTACCCATTCCCTATTACCCATTCCCTATTACCCATTCCCTATTACCCATTCCCTATTACCCATTCCCTATTACCCATTCCCTATTACCCATTCCCTTTTTTTTCCTTCTCATGTAACCGAATCCAAGCCAAAAGAGCATGAGCCAAGCGAACAGAAACCACATCCCCCTCAATCAAGAAAGCAGGATTTTGTAAACCAGCCGATAATATTTCCTTTCCCCTTGCCGTCAAATGTATTAAAGGAGTTTGTTGACACTTCTCAATCCAAATCGCTCCCATCTCTAATAACTCATGATAAGCCTGCTCATACTTACCAATTTTCACCCCATTTCTTTTCCGCTTCACCTTACCAGTCAAAGAACTTTTCCGCACCCCGTGGTTATGGGGCAGATCACCGCCTAAATACCAAAGATTTAAGAGCAACATAATAATTTGATAAGTTGATGCTTGAGCAGTTTCCTCCTCTGTCTCTTCCACTGGCAAAATTGGTCGAGAAAGAAAAGGGTTAACCTCTTGGTATTGATAGTTTTGAGTCCACAGTTCTTGAGCCATACTTGCCTCTAATTAATTCTCTGCTAGGGTGAACAATGGTGGGGGAGTTGCATAAATAAAAATGATAATAAACGTGATTTTCGTTTAGATTATTAGTGCTTAACTTTGCCCTTATTCTAACCTGAGAATTCTTGATTGTTCTGCCTAAAAAATCAAATTTTATATCTGATTGTTAAGTTGTTTTAAGGATTTGGATCGAGAAAGTTTACATTTCTTTAGATTTTCTTTACAAAACTTAATAATTAGCCTAGTAAATGTTAATTTTTTGTTGCAATACGCTTAATAAAAAGTAATAATTAATTTTCTAAAGTTATATTTAATTAATAGAAAGTTTATCTAGTAATGATTTTATGTGATTGTTTTATAAAAATCACAGCAATTTTAATATTTAAAAAATCAGAAAAAATACTATTTATTAATAATTGAAAATATTAAAACCATCGGAAGAATTGATCTTATTAACTGAAAAAATCTCGATTTTATTAAGACAACTATTATTAATTAAAAATTTGTCTTTACAATTCATGGTTTTTTACTTAATTATCAGTGATCCAGAGAAAATCACCTAGATCAACAACTGTTTTCATCAAATAGTCTATGGTTAACTATTGACATAAATCTTGTTCCCCTAGCTTTTCACCTTGATCTTAAATAATGCTGATGCTGGCAAGTTACCGATCAACGAACTGCTAATATAGGGGGGTGATCCATAGCAAAAGATAAGTTTTATGAATAATATATTGGCGTTGACGATCGCCCCTAGTCGGGTGATCAGAGGAGATCAGGTTTTAGCATCAGCGGGAGAAGCGATCGCCCATTGGGGAAAACGTCCGTTAATTATTGGGGGCGATCGCTCTTTGGCTGTCACCATACCCCGTTTAAAACCAGTATTAGCAAAACAGCAATTAGTCTGGACGAGTAGTAGTTATGCGCCAGATTGCAGTGAAGCCAGTTTAAATAAATTACGACAAATCTCTTCAGAACATCAGGCTGATCTAATTATTGGTGTGGGAGGTGGCAAGGCCTTAGATACAGCAAAATTAATCGCCTATCAATGTCAGTTACCAATTGTCACTATTCCCACCTCGGCGGCAACCTGTGCGGCTTGGACTGCCCTATCTAATGTTTATACCGATGAGGGAGCCTTTCTTTATGATGTAGGTCTGGCCCAATGTCCTAACCTATTAATATTAGATTTTGATTTAATCAAAATGGCCCCACCCCGTACTTTAATTGCTGGGATTGGCGATGCGATCGCTAAATGGTACGAGGCATCAGTCAGCAGTGGGCATTCCCAACAAACCATGTTAATTGCGGCGGTACAACAGGCCAGAGTATTAAGGGATATTCTCTTACAAAAATCTTTAATTGCTTTACAACAGCCGGGCAGTGAAACCTGGCAACAGGTAGTAGAGGCCACAGTTCTCTTAGCCGGAGTAATAGGTGGGATTGGTGGAGCCCAATGTCGGACCGTGGCAGCTCATGCCGTACATAACGGCTTAACCCATATTCCCAGCAGTCATCAGGCGTTACACGGGGAAAAAGTGGCTTATGGTATTTTGGTGCAACTGCGCTTAGAAGAGATGTTACAAGGCAGTCAATTAGCGGTGGCGGCGAGACAGGAATTATTGAGATTTTATACAGAAATCGGTTTACCGAAAAATTTAACCGACCTGGGTTTAGGTGATATTAGTTTACAAGATTTACAAAAGGCGGCAGAGATTGCCTGTCAACCCCAATCAGACATACACCGTTTACCCTTTAGCGTCGGACCAGAACAATTAATGGCTGCCATGGTTTCTCCTACTTGTGTGGATGATCTGAATATACAATCACCTATGCAATCGTCCTTAGACATTGATCAAACTAATGCAAATTATCTGATCTAAATTACTGTTACATGAGGATCAATTTATGATTTAATGAAATCTCTTGATCATCATGAACAAGATTTTTTCAGATGGGCAAATCACCCATAATTCCCTAATATAGTGGGGAAATTGATCAATCAACTTAATTATTTATAACCCGAAAATGTCAATGGATTGGATTAGCGTCGCTGATAGAATTAGCACTTTACCTCCCTATGTGTTTGCCCGTTTAGATGAACTGAAAGCCGCCGCTAGACAACAGGGCTTAGATTTAATTGATTTAGGCATGGGCAACCCGGACGGAGCGACACCGCAGCCGGTGATTGAAGCGGCGATCGTTGCCTTACAAAATCCGGCTTATCATGGTTATCCGCCTTTTGAAGGTACTGCCAGTTTTCGCCAAGCGATTACTAATTGGTATGAGCGTCGTTATAATGTGAAATTAGATTACAATAGCGAGGCTTTACCCCTATTAGGTTCTAAGGAAGGATTAGGTCATTTAGCTTTAGCTTATATTAATCCGGGGGATGTGGTATTAGTGCCGAGTCCGGCTTATCCAGTACATTTTCGGGGTCCCTTAATTGCTGGGGGAAAGGTTCATAATATTATTCTCAAACCGGAAAATGATTGGGTGATTGATTTAGCTGATATTCCTGATGAGGTAGCAAAACAGGCTAAATTATTATATTTCAACTATCCAAGTAATCCCACGGGGGCGATCGCACCGAGGGAATTTTTTGAGGATGTAGTAAAATTTGCCCGTAAACATGAAATTATGTTAGTACATGATTTATGTTATGCCGAGTTAGCCTTTGATGGTTATCAACCGACTAGTTTATTAGAAATTCCCGGAGCCAGAGATATTAGTGTGGAATTTCACACCATGTCAAAAACCTACAATATGGCGGGTTGGCGGATTGGTTTTGTTGTGGGTAATTCTAAGATTATTCAAGGTTTGCGGACGATTAAGACTAATTTAGATTATGGTGTATTTGGAGCGTTGCAAGCTGCCGCCGAAACAGCTTTAAATTTACCCGATGAATATTTAACGGCAGTACAAAACCGCTATTGTCAACGCCGGGATTTTTTGATTGACGGTCTAGCGGAATTAGGTTGGCAGGTGAAAAAAACCTTAGCCACGATGTATTTATGGATTCCCTGCCCAGCGGGGATTGGTTCCACTGATTTTGCTTTTCAAGTATTACAACAAACCGGCGTAGTATTAACTCCTGGCAATGCTTTTGGTCCGGGTGGGGAAGGTTATGTGCGGATTAGTTTAATTGCCGATAATGAGCGGATGAGTGAAGCTCTGAGAAGATTAAAACAGGCTAATATTCGGTATCAGTAGGAGATTAATTGCTATTTTATAGCAATATTTTATGTTCTATCCGATTCCCCCCAGAATTGGGGGGTTAGGGGGCGAATTCCAAAACTTCATGCCCTCACCCCAGCCCCTCTCCCAAGTTTGGGAGAGGGGAGAAGAAAATACAGAAAACTTTGGTAGGCAAATCTTGTTTATTTTTGTCTTGTACTGAGAAGATAGCTATTTAACTTAGAAAATCCCTTTAGAATATCAATAAAATTTATGATTTCAGTTGCAGAAGCCGAAAAAATTATTAATCAATTAACCGATCAAATTCAAATAAATGAGCAAGAAACAGTGAATTTATATAATGCTCTGGGGCGAGTATTAGCAGAACCGATTATTAGTAAATTAAATTTTCCCCACGATGATAATTCAGCGATGGATGGTTATGCCGTCAAATTTGCCGACGTAGCAGAATGCACCACAGAAAAACCAGTGACATTACAAATAGTAGAAGAAATACCAGCCGGTTTTGCACCCCAAATTACTATTCAATCAGGGCAAGCCTCTCGTATTTTTACTGGCGGTTGTTTACCAGCAGGGGCTGATACTATTGTCATGCAAGAATATACTCAATTAGTGGGTAATCAAGTGACTATTCTCAAGGCTCCTAATACTTGCCAAGAATTTGTGAGAAGACGGGGAAGTTATGCCAAACCTGGTGATATTTTAATGAATGCTGGTACACTATTAAACCCCCCAGAAATAGCAGTTTTAGCTGCTACCCAATCTATTAATATTCCAGTTTGGCGAAAGGTGCGAATAGCCATTTTATCCACAGGCGATGAATTAGTCACACCTGATACCGATTTAAAACCCGGTCAATTAGTTGATTCTAACCAATATGCCTTATATGCTGCCGTCACTCAATTAGGAGGAGAAGCGATCGCCCTGGGTATTATTCCCGATCAACCAGATGTATTAAAATCTGCCATGATCGAAGCAATTAAGCAAGCGGATATTGTTTTATCAACCGGCGGCGTATCGGTGGGAGATTATGATTATGTTGAAAAATTATTAGGGGAATTAGGGGGAGAAATTGCTATTCAGTCCGTAGCAATCAAACCAGGAAAACCTTTAACCGTCGCTAGTTTTCCCGCTCAACAATGCTTATATTTTGGTTTACCTGGTAATCCGGTTTCTGCCTTAGTGACATTTTGGCGATTTGTACAACCGGCTATGCAAAGATTAGCAGGTTTAGCAGAAGAATATTGTCAACCCCATTTTATTAATTTAATCACTCAGAATAAATTAATATCCGACGGTAAACGGGAAAGTTATTTATGGGGAAAAATAGTTAATACAGAAACGGGCGATCGCTTTGCTTTAGCGACGGGTTTACATAATTCAGGCAATTTAATTAATTTAGTAGGGACAAGGGCTTTAGCTATTCTACCTGTGGGAACTAAAATTATTCAGGCGGGTGAGTTGGTAAAGGTTTTAGTGATTAGTTATTGATTGTTGTCATATTTTTCGTTTAATCCGTTTATAGCAAGGTGATTCATCAATTCCTCTTACACTCAATTATTGATGGTTGCATTAAAAAACCGATTTCTCTCACAATTTGCTAGAATATGAGAAACTTTGCATAATATTATGTCATCAGTAATGACAGAACCACTAGTTAATATTCAACACCTCAATCATTCCTTCGGTCATGGAGCCTTAGAAAAACAGGTACTCTTTGACATTAATTTACAACTGCAACCAGGCGAAATAGTTATTTTAACCGGACCGTCTGGCTGTGGAAAAACGACATTATTAACCTTAATGGGAGGCTTGCGGAATGTGCAATATTCTCCCGATACTAGCCTGAAAATTGCTGGTCATGAATTATGTGGAGCTAGTCAAAAAGAATTGGTGGAAATTCGCCGTTATGTGGGTTATATTTTTCAGGCACATAATTTATTAAAATGTTTGACTGCTCGGCAAAATGTGCAAATGTCTTTAGAATTGCATTCCCATTTTTCCCCGCAAGAATTAAAAGAACATAGTCAGAATATGCTAACGGCTGTTGGTTTAGCAGAGAGAATCAATTATTATCCAGACAATTTATCTGGTGGGCAGAAACAACGGGTAGCGATCGCCCGTGCTTTAGTCAGTCATCCGAAACTAGTATTAGCGGATGAACCGACGGCAGCCTTAGATAGTAAATCCGGTCGCAATGTTGTCGAAATTATGCAAAAATTAGCAAGAGAACAAAATAGTACAATTCTATTAGTTACCCATGATGACCGTATTTTAGATATTGCTGATCGGATTATTAAAATGGAAGATGGGTATTTAATTACCAACGAAAATCAGATAAATGACGTATTTGCCTCAACCACTTAAAGATTAGAAATAGTTGATTAATTAGTGAAAAAAATCCCTATTTTTGTCATCTATTTTTGTAATCTAGTCTTATCAGGACCTTTACCTTGATTTCCTTTACCCTTCAGACTAGTTTTACTACCCGGCGTAATTCTGGTTCTGGTAGCTGGGGGAGTAATTAACATCGTTGTACCTTGAGAATCCATAGAAGTGGAAGGACCCTTATTCGCCTTTGGTTTACCCTTATTAGTTTTAAATACCACACCCTCGCTATCAGACTGAGCTAATATTAATAATGGTGTCGGTTTTGCTTTCTGATCCCAATCTATTCTGACAATTCGCCCCTGAATAGTAGGAGTCCAATTATCCTGCTCGTCTGGACTCAAATACGTTTCTAAACAATCAATAATTTGGTTAATAGTTTGAGATGTTGCCTGGGTTGGTAATTTTGTCAGCTTAATACCAATCCTAAATAAAACCCGTTTCCTTAAATCTTTACCCGCTTCCCCTGTTTCATGTTCCACATCAAATACGGCATCAACCTGGCGACTTGTACCAGCAGTCGGCTTTTCACCCACAGCCACTTGCGAAGGTAAAAGAGCGACGGTAATTTGTTGTTTTACCTTAACTTTAATCTGATTAAGAATACCAAAATGGAATAACTCTTCCGACATCCGCATCCGTAGATAATCTAGGTTAAATTCCCTAGAGTTGATCAGGTCGGGATTCCTTTCCATTTTGCCAATCGTCTCTACTGCCAACTTATATTTTTTTTGTAAATCACGATTCTTAAATTCTTCCACACTGAATTTTTTTGTCATTTTTTGCATTTGTATTTTGTGGTAAATAGCAAAAGCAATTAATATTAGTAGTAATAAAGCTGATGATCCCATGAAAAGATATTCCGTGGGAAAATTCTTATTTGATGCTGGTTTTTTGGGGGGTTGGGCTGCCAGAACTTCAACTAGAATTATGGGGGCTGACATAGGCCTATTTATGGTTTAGGGGACAACAAATACAAGATTAACATTATGGGGTCACTTAATAGCATATTTTGTCCTTGATTAACCAAGAAAATTTAGTATTAATTTACGGATAATTTACTGCTAACTTATGATTAATCAGGTCTTTTGCTTGAGGTAATAACAAAATAGTTGGACATATACTCATCAATTTTTTTAATTTTAGTTAGACTAAGCAAACATTTATTTTTTCAAATATCGCTACTTTAATTGGTTAGAATAGTGGCCTACGAACCCCTCCATCATAAGTATCGCCCGCAGTCCTTGGCCCAGTTAGTCGGCCAGGAAGCGATCGCCCAAACTTTGACGAATGCTATTAATAGCAGACGTATCGCACCAGCATATCTATTTACAGGACCACGAGGGACTGGTAAGACTTCTAGTGCAAGGATCCTGGCCAAGTCCTTAAATTGTTTAACCAGTGAAGGACCCACTGCCGAACCGTGTGGCAAATGTGATGTTTGTTTAGGGATTACTCAAGGTAGAACCCTTGATGTGATTGAGATAGATGCTGCGAGTAATACGGGTGTAGATAATATTCGAGATCTGATTGAAAAAGCACAATTTGCACCGGCTCAATGTCGCTATAAAGTTTATGTAATTGATGAATGTTTAACAGGGGATAGTTTAGTTAAGACCGATGCAGGATTCATGAGAATTGATGATCCGCAAATTGAAGGTCAAAAAGTTTTAAGTTATAACGAAACTACAACAGAATGGGAATATAAAAAAGTTGTCCGCTGGTTAGATCAGGGAGAACGAGAAATTTTTGTAATTAAGACAAATAATTCTCAAATTCGTTGTACAGGTAATCATTTATTAAGAACTGAAAACGGATGGATAGAAGCAAAAAACCTACAATTAGGAATGAGGATTTTATCGCCTGAGAATCTACAAACAGTCGTATCCGTCCAAGTCGCTGGCCTCGCTAATGTTTATGATATTGAAGTGGCAGATAATCATAATTTTGTTGCTAATAGTCTTTTAGTACATAACTGTCATATGTTGAGCGTGGCAGCATTTAACTCTTTATTAAAAACCTTAGAAGAACCGCCTGAACACGTTGTTTTTGTTTTAGCAACGACTGATCCACAAAGGGTTTTACCGACTATTATTTCCCGCTGTCAGCGTTTTGATTTTCGCCGGATTCCTTTACAGGCAATGGTCAAACATTTGCGTTATATTGCTGATCAGGAACAGATTAATATTACCGATGAAAGTATTTATTTAGTTGCTCAAATAGCTCAAGGTGGTTTGCGGGATGCGGAAAGTTTATTAGATCAATTAAGTTTGTTGCCGGATCAGATTGGGGCGGAACAGGTTTGGGATTTAGTTGGGACTGTGCCGGAAAGAGATTTAGTGGGTTTATTAGAGGCGATCGCTGCTGATCATCCTACCCAATTATTAGAAAGAACTCGGCAAATTATGGATCGGGGTAGGGAACCGTTAATAGTATTGCAAAATTTAGCGGGTTTTTATCGGGATTTATTAATTGCGAAAACTGCTCCAGATCGCTCTAATTTAGTGGCTTTAACTCAACCGACTTGGGAAAATTTATGTAAGTTTGTGCAGGATTATGATCTCAGTAATATTCTAGCTGGGCAAAAACATTTACAGGAAAGTGAAGGACAAATCAAAAATACTACTCAACCTCGTTTATGGTTGGAGGTAACTTTATTAGGTTTATTACCGTCGGCTATTCAACAAAAATTAACGGTAATTGCCTCACCTGCTCCTAATACTATTCCTAGTAATCCTCCCGCTACTCAACAAGTGCGATCGCCCGATCCTTTGCCCTTTGATCCGTCACCACCTAATCATCAGGTTAATCAGAATCAAGCTAATAATAATCAAGTTAACAACCAGGTCAATAATCAGGTTAATCATAATCAGAATGATCATCATCCTCCGGCTGTCACACCTGCACCTTCTCCATCACCTGTTTATGAACTGAGTACATCAGCTGATATGACAGAAATTTGGGAAAGGGTTTTATCGTTAGTACAACCTAATGCGACCCAACAATTATATCGGCAACAAGTATCCCTATTAACCTTTGATGGGCAGTTAGCTGTGATTGCCGTACGTTCTAAACCGATTTATGGTTTGGTGGCGACAAAAATTACTAATTTGGAAAAGGCTTTTGAGGTTTTATTTAACAAAACTATTAAGGTGAAATTACAAATTAGTAATGGCTCGAAAACTCAGGTTAATTCAACTAATCAGAATAATCCTGTTAATAGTTCTGTTAATAACATCAACCATTCTATTAATTCTCCTGCTCCAACGGTAGAACAACCTGCTCATCCTATTGACCCTAATAATCCCCAAGCTGTCGATCAACAACAAGTAGCGATCGCCTCGCAAAAAATTGCCCAATTATTTGCTGGGGAAATTATCGCCATTGCTCCAGAATTTTATGCAACAACAGCTAATACAGACAACGGTATTAATTCAGTCAATATTAGTCAAAATATTAAATCAGATGAAAAAGAACAAGTTAATGATGAGCAATTAGATATGACTAATTTGAAAATAAAGTTAACAGAATTGACAGAAACTTTAAAAGAAAGCGATTTTATTACAGATGATTCAGATAATTTAGATGACGATGTAGAATTTTAATATTCTTAATGTTCTATGCGTAATTTAATATTTTCGTAACATTTGCCATAAATAACTGTGTTAGCTTGAACAAAGATAAGTTTTGATTTAAGTCAAAGACATTTAGAGAAATTCGGCGTAAATTTAATCATATCAAGCAATTATGCCAATGCAATTTATATCATCTACGGAGAAAATATTATGTTTTGCGAACAATGCGAACAAACAGCTAGTGGCCAAGGTTGTCACCAATGGGGAGCCTGTGGTAAAAGCCCGGAAGTCAATGCGGTACAAGATTTATTAATGTATTGTCTGCGGGGATTGGCAGAAGTTAATTTACAGGCAAAAAAATTAGGTATTAATACTAGATCAATTGATCAGTTTACCTGTGAAGCAATATTTGCGACGATGACTAATGTGAATTTTAGTCAAAAAAGTTTTGTGGAATATGTGGAACGCAGTTTAAAAATGCGGGAAAATTTAAAACAGCAAATTCTCGCTATTGACAATAGTATTACTTGGTCAGATTTAGCGAACTATCAACCAGATTTTAATGATAGTTTAGCAACTCAAGGGGAAAATATTTCTTTACGGTTTATTAGTCAGTCGGGTAATGACGTGGATATTTTCTCGCTGAAACTGACTGTATTATATGGTTTAAAAGGTTTAGCTTCTTATGTTTTCCATGCCTTAGAATTAGGGCAAGAAGACGAAGCAGTTTATCAATTTATTAATGAAGCCATGACTATGTTAGACCGACAAGATTTAGGTTTAACTGATTGGGTGAATTTAGCTCTGAAAGTTGGTGAAGTGAATTTCCGGGCAATGGAATTATTAGATGCTGGTCATACGCAAACCTACGGTCATCCTACCCCGACAGTGGTTCCCCTCAATCACAGAAAAGGTAAAGCTATATTAGTATCAGGGCATGATATTAAACAGTTAGCTGCTATTTTAGAACAGACTGTTGGTAAGGACATAACTGTTTATACCCACGGTGAACTATTACCCGCCCATGGTTATCCTGTATTAAAAGAAAAATATCCTCACTTATATGGTCACTATGGTACAGCTTGGCAAAATCAAGTAAAAGATTTTCCTCGTTTCCCAGGGGCGATCGTTGTCACAACTAATTGTTTAATGCCACCCCACGAAAATTATGAAGATAAATTATTTAGTGTCGGTCCGGTCGGTTATCCTGGTTTGAATCATTTATTAACAGTAGATGGTCATGTAGATTTTACCCCGTTAATCGAAACCGCCTTAGCGTTGCCTGGTTTTACCGATGATGAAGCACTTCGCACTGTTATGTCTGGCTTTGCCCGGAATACAGTATTAAGTGTGGCAGATAAGGTAATTGATGCCGTGAAAGCTGGTCAAATTCGCCACTTTTTCCTAGTGGGTGGCTGTGATGGAGCGAAACCAGATCGGAATTATTACACGGAATTTGTGGAACAAGTCCCGGATGATTGTATTGTATTAACCTTAGCCTGTGGTAAATTCCGCTTTTTTGATAAAGACTTAGGCACAATTGGCGAATTACCTCGTTTAATGGATGTTGGTCAATGTAATGATGCTTATTCGGCGATTCAAATCGCTTTGGGTTTAGCCAATGCTTTTAATATTGGGGTAAATGAGTTACCGTTATCGATGATTCTTTCTTGGTATGAACAGAAGGCGGTGGCAGTATTATTAACCTTGTTGCATTTAGGTATTAAAGATATTCGTCTTGGTCCGACATTACCGGCGTTTATTTCGCCTAATGTATTCCAGTTATTATCAGATAATTACAATCTGAAAGCAATTACTACTCCTGAAGAGGATTTAGCGGCTTGTTTGAGTAAATAGTTAATTTAGATTAATTTAACTAATCAAAAACCCGGTTTTCTGAAAAAACCGGGTTTTTCTGTGGAGAAGTTTTTTATTTTTGATCATGGAGATGTACCAAAAAATATTAATATAGGAGGACAGTCCCTGAATAGCCAGGAGAATTTACAGTGTCCCTCATAGATTTAAAAAATTGGTTAAAAGATGCTACGGCATTAAATTTATTAGATCAAGAAATACTCGATGCGATCGCCCCTCTTTTACAGCCCTATTCCCTGTCGGCTGATCAAAATTTAGTGCAAGAAAAAGATATTGCTACGAATCTTTATATTTTACAGTCAGGTAAATTAGAACGCTTACCCACTAAAACGGCATTATTACCCGGTGTGATCATTAATCTGCAAGCGATAATTTTAGATCAGCCGGTGCGAGAAAATATTATTAGTGTAGAAGATTGTCAACTGTGGTTTTTACCTGCCGATATGGTGCGGGAATTGGTGGGAAAATATCCCCAAATAATGCAAGTCTTTTCCCAATATTTAGAATCGGAAGTAGCAGAATTATCTTCGCAATTACTATTTGAACAGGAACGACAAATTATTTTACGCCCCTATCTCATCCCCAAGGCAAGTCGGGCAATTATGGGGAAAAGTCGTTATGGGGTGAAGTTGCGATCGCAAATAAAAGAAGCCTTTGATAATCGGCAACCAGTATTAATCTTTGGGGAACCGGGTTTAGAAAAAGATAATATGGCGGCCTTAGTGCATTTTCGCTCCGATGAATACCGCAAGGAACCTTTAGTTAAGATTAATTGTGCAACTTTACAAAGTAATGGGGCTGACTTGTTTGGGCGACAGGGTGGTAGTAAATTAGGTTTATTAGAAGCATTGGATCAGGGAACTTTAATTTTAAATAATTTACAGGAATTACCCGTTAATTTAAAACCGGCGATCGCCCAATTAATTGGTGAGGGAACTTATTATCCGGTATCTGCCACAGAAAATTCTGCTACAGAAATCAAGACTAGTCAGGCTCGGATTATTGCGATCGCTGAAACCACTATGCCAGGTTTTGATCATCTGTTTCCCATTAAAATTAAAGTACCGCCTTTACGGGTAAGAAAAGCTGATATAGAAGATTATCTTAATTATTTTATTAATATTATCTGTCGTCGCAAAGGGATTGAGCAGAATGTAACTATTACCCCAGAAGCATTACGACGATTACAAACTTATGATTTCCCTAATAATTTGCGGGAATTAGATAATTTAGTGAATCGGGCAATTACCCAATTAGAAGGCTGTACGGAAATCACCGAGGATATTCTTTGGCCGTCACAGGCTAAGAAAAAACAATTTCGCTTAAATCTCTTAAATGCCTATCCTAATTTACGAAAATTACTACGCAGTGATTGGTGGCCGACGAAAATTAATTATTATTTCACAGCAATTATTTATCCGATCATTATTGCCATATTATTTTTCGGTCCGCAAACCAGAGCCGAAAATTTTGCCTTAAATATATTTTGGGCTTGGTGGTGGCCGTTAATATTAGTCAGTTTTCTGTTTGTCGGTCGCCTCTGGTGTGCATTCTGTCCCTTTATGATCTACGGCGAAATCACCCAAAAAATATCCCTCTGGTTAGTACCGAGACAATTAAAAAAATGGCCGAGACAATCCGCAGAAAAGTGGGGAGGTTGGTTTTTATTTGGTTTATTTGCCCTCATTTTACTCTGGGAAGAATTGTGGGATTTACCTAATACAGCCTATTTGTCAGCTTGTTTACTCCTATTAATTACGGCAGGAGCAATGATTTGTTCTGCTATTTTTGAGCGGCGGTTTTGGTGTCGTTACCTCTGCCCGATTGGTGGTATGAATGGAATGTTTGCCAAACTTTCCATCACAGAATTGCGATCGCAACAGGGGATTTGTTCAGCCGAATGTAGCACCTATCAATGTTATAAAGGCGGACCGATGAAAGGAGAAGGGCAGGCGACGAATGGTTGTCCGCTCTATTCTCACCCGGCGCAATTAGAAGATAATCGGGATTGTGTATTATGTATGACCTGTCTAAAAGCCTGTCCCCATCGTTCGGTGGAAGTGAATTTACGTCCGCCCGGTATTGAATTATGGACGAGTCATATTCCTCGGATTTATGAGGTTGCCCTATTATTTCTCTTATTAAATAATGTTTTCCTGCGACGTTTACCAGAAATCAATCAGGTATTGGGATTCAATATTAATCTTGATAATTTTAATATACATAGTTTAGCTGCAATTATCGCCCTCAGTCTGCCGACCTTAATACCGTTGCTTGCCCAACAAATTATTAAAAATTTCACGACAAATAACCGGACGACTTTTCTGCAATTAGCCTATGGTTATTTACCCTTAGTATTAGCGGGAAATCTTGCCCACTATTTAACCTTGGGTTTAGGGGAAACTGGCACAATTATTCCTTTGACCTTTGCTACCTTTGGTTTGGCTGGGGAAAATTTACCAGTTTTAATAGCTCACCCAGCGGTGATCGCTTTTTTACAAGGTACAACCTTAATTTTTGGTGTATTAACTTCTATTATTCTGACGCAAAAAATCGCTCGGCAACCGCTGAAAATTTTAGCCCCCCAACATTTATCAACAATAGTATTAGCTAGTTTGATGTGGTTAATAATAGTTGGTTATTAAGTTGAATATAAATTTAAGCAGAAAGATTCACCGGAAAATTCTGCTCAATACTAGCATTCAAACCCAATGCCTGCATCCGTTTAATCACAGATTCAGTTTCACTATCCTCCACCCAATACTTCTGAGAAAACTTCACTAAACTTTGTTGATATTCTCCCTGAATAATCGCACAAATAGCAATCTTTGTAATATTATCATTAGTATATTCTTCTAGGCTTCTTTTCAGACTATCTAAGGTGTCATTTTTCTCTAGGTTTTCTATGGTAGTAACTGGCAAACGCAAAACAATTACTGTTTGTGGTAATACAGGTTCTATACTGGTATTATTAGTATTATTTGCTAAATTATTTTGTACATAATCATTAGCTGGAGTACCTAGAGAATAGACGGGCGATCGCTCTGATGTATTAGTAAAATTATCATTGTCATGATCAGAGTTATCATAACTGACCACATCAACCACCATATCAGCTTTTGCCTCATCTAAGGCTTTCATCGTATCCACTAATAGCTGCGGCTGCTCCTCTTTTTTATCGGTTTTCCCCGTCACTAATAATACGACATTTTCTTCTAATAAATCTTTCACGTCCTCATAGGTTTTGGGAAAAACTACCGCCTCAGTTTTACCTGTATCATCCTCTAAAGTAAGAAACGCCATGCGATCGCCCTTTTTTGTCATCAAGGATTTAATATTAGTAATCACAGCGATGACTGTAATTATAGTTTTAAATTTTTTATCTTTCATGTCTTCTAAAGATGTCAAATCTTCTGGGCGGGGATAACGTTGCCTTTCCATTTTGACGGGATGTTCTGACACATGAAAACCTAATAATTCCCGCTCAAATTGCAATTTATCCTGTAGTTTCAAATCCTCAACTACCTTGTATTTGGGAACATCGTCATATTTTTTAGGACTTTTACTATTAGCGGTCAAATCATCACTTAATTGACTTAATAAATTTAACTGACCTGACTCCCGTTCTTTTGTGCGATCCTGTGCCCATTTAATCGTACCTTCTAAGTCTTGTAATAGTTGATTACGATTAGCGTTCGGCTCTAATACATCCATCGCCCCGCATTTAATCAGAGCCTCTAAACCACGGCTATTAATCATTTGTAGATTAATGCGATCGCACAGATCGGCTAAACAGGTAAATTCGCCATCGGTTGCCCGCACTTCTAAAATATGTTCAATAGCGTTAGTGCCGACGTTTTTCACGGCTGATAAACCGAATAATATTTTATCTATTTTTTCACCAGTCGCTTGTCTTGGTAGGGGGGTAAAATTCAGACCAGAACGATTAATATTAGGTGGTTCAATTTTCATACCTAATTCTTTACAGTTAGCTAAATATCTCTGCACTTTATCCTGATCATCGGCATTGGCTGTTAATAGGGCTGCCATGTATTCGACGGGATAATTTGCTTTTAAATAGGCGGTCTGATAGGTGACGTAAGCGTATGCGGTTGAGTGAGATTTATTAAAGCAGTTGGAGGCGATTAAACCATTGGCTAAAAGAAAATTATGATCTTTGACTACGCCAATATCATAAACTGCTTGTTCTCCCAATGATTGACGGCCTATGATTTTTACCATTTTCAGTCACTCCTAATAATTTTAAGTATTTAATTAATTTCTACTGGGCTTCTTGCCAACCTTTTAAGGCATTAATAATAAATGAACAAACGGGATGATTTAGTGATTGTGCTAAGGCTGCCAAAGTACCTTCTTTTATGGCATTAATTAACCGTGCTTTTAAACTAGGATTATTTTCTATTTGCTGGATCGCTTGAGAAGCGACGATCATTTGTTCTGATGTGGTATTAGTAGGATATTTTTCTAATAAAGGTTGCAATATTTGTTCAATTTCTACCTTAATCATATTTATATTTTCTTGTTGGGCTTCATTTAGCACACCAGCAATTTTTACTTGGTCTTTAATTTCACCGCTATTGTGAGCAATCCCAGTGGGACCATTTAGATTATAAATATCTCCATTGTTTGACATATAGTTAATATTATTAGGTTTGTTTGCTTGTACTAGTAGTGTATCAATAATTTTTTCCAAAATGGTATTGTGTTGACCCAAAGTTGTATTGTTTTGAAGATATAATTGTATCAGTTCATCTTTGGCCTGAAGTTGCCACTCATATTTTTGTTGAAAAGATTTTTCAATTTCACCCTTATCTAATCCTGCGGGAATATTGACACGAATCACAAAACTACCATCGTCTCTAGTTTCAATTGCCCGAATAGATAAAGGATCATTTTCACTTTCACTGGCAATTTTAATTTTTGCTTCTTGATTTAATTCTTGTAACGATAGAGCAAAAGATTTCCATTCAATACCATCACGAAATATTAAATCAAGAGTTTCTATAGTTTTTTGTACTAAGCGAGCAAAATCTCCGGGGGCAAAATTTTCATCAGGATTAGAAGGACGGCGTTCTGTGAAAATCATCTTTCCATTGTCTTCCCATCTTTCATCTTTCAAATAAATATAATCACAAATAACATTGGTCAAATTAGTCTGAATATTTATATGCAAGTCTTCTATACAAGCAGCTGTCAAATTCGTACTTTCAAAATTGGTATTTAATGCCTGAGTTGCTTGAAAATTAGCTCCTGTCAATTTAGCTCCTGTTAGGTTAGCTCCTGTTAGATCAGCTTTTCTCAGGTCAGTTCCACTCAGGTTAGCTCTATTCAGGTCGGCTCCACTTAGGTTAGTTTTTATTAGGTTCGCTCCACTTAGGTTCGCTTCTATTAGGTCAGTTCCCATTAAGTTAGCGTAACTCAGGTCAGCATTTCTCAGGTTAGCGTAACTTAGGTCAGACCCACTCAGGTTAGCTCCACTCAGGTTAGCGTTTTTCAGGTTAGCGTTTTTCAGGTCAGTGAAAATCAGGTTAGTTTCACTCAGGTTAGCTCCACTCAAGTCAGTTCCACTCAAGTCAGCGTTTCTTAGGTTAACTCCACTTAAGTCAGCTTCAGCAAGATTAACCCTATCAGGTCTCTTTTTATTCCAAATATCAACTCCTCTTTTAAGTAATTTCAAATGTTCTGGATTAGCCATAAAATTTTAATTAATAACAAATTAACCCTAATACACAAATATTAATTTTCCTAGAATAATAAAAAGGCGTTGCAAAATTTATAAATTATTTTCCTTCTGCAACGCCCCCATTAATACAAATTAAACAATCCCAGCCGTCTGCTTATCAGCTAATACCTCACCAGTTTTCGCCTTACCCAAAAACTTAATCCTAATACCAGTTTTCGGACTCAAAGTCACCCCCCGCCTTTGCGGTTTTACCGGCCCCGCTTCCGCTAACTCCCAATCATACTTGAGAATACTCGCCAAACTAATCTTCATTTCCAACATCGCCAAAGCATCCCCAATACACCGACGATTACCACCACCAAACGGTAAAAACTCATAAGCAGAATATTTCCTCTCTAAAAATCTTTCCGGTCGGAACTGATCCGCCTGCGGATAAATATCCTCCCGCCGATGCACCAAATAAATACAACCCATTAAATTACTACCAATCGGCTGCTCCTCTCCCATAATACTCACCGGCTTTTGATAACAGCGGGGAAAAGTCAACATTGCCACCGGATAAATTCTTAAAGTTTCCGCACAAAACGCCTGTAAATAGGGTAACTTTTGCAACGCTAATAAATCAGGCGTATCCCCTAAAGTCGCAATCTCCTCCTTCACCTTCGCTAAAACATCAGGCCGACTATATAACCAATACACCGCCCAAGCGATCGCCGTTGCCGTCGTTTCATGCCCCGCAAATAACAAAGTTAATAACTCATCCTTAATTTCCACATCACTCATCCCCTGCCCTTCAGCATCCTTCGCCGTTAATAGCAAATTTAAAATATCACCCCGTTCAGGATCAAAATTTGCCCGTCTTTCCTGAATTTCCGCCATTAATAAATCATCTATTTCCCGCCGTTTCCTGACAAACTGCCCCCATGGACTCCAACTGCCTAAATCTTTTTGTAACTTGGGAAAATATAAAAGCGTCATCTTAATCGGACTGGCCAACAGGTCTAAAGCAAAAGCTAATAATTCACTAATTTTTTCATAACGTTTCCCCGACGCAATCCCAAATACCGTATTTAAAATTACTTGTAAAGTAATTTCCTGACTCAGTTTCCGCATCGTAATCACACTACCAGGAGTTAACTGGGCGATCGCCCGATCAGAAATCTCTTGAATTAATTGGGCATAACCCATCACCCGTTCTCCATGAAAAGGCGGTAATAATAATTGTCGTTGCCGTTGGTGGCGATCGCCAGTTAAAATAATTAAAGAATTAGCCCCCAATAACGGTTCCAGTAAATGATTAGATGCCCCCGATGTCGAATTTTTCGGATCCGTCGTCAATAATTCCTGTATTCCCTGGGGATGATTGACAAAAACAATTTCCGTACTAACATTCACCGAAAATACATCACCATATTTCTTAAAATTCTCCTCCATAAACTTAATAGGATTCATTACCCATTGGAGGGTTTGCCAAAACGAGGGAGTTTGTAAACTTTTCATGATATTTTATATTGTTTTGATTGTTTTTAATGACTGCGAGCGTCTTACTCACTATCAGTTTAAGCTAGATCAAACCTAATATTAAATCATTTACTATTTTTCGACAACTTAAAATGAGTTTGAAATATATACTTAGCAATCGGAGCCGCCGACTCAGAACCATAACCACCATTTTCCACAATCACAGCGATCGCAATTGCCGGTTTAGCCGCCGGACCATAAGCCACATATAGGGAATGATCCTTTTGTCCTAATAATTCTGAAGTACCAGTTTTACCAGCCGTCAAAGGAATAGAACCATCACCCAAATCCTTTGCCGTACCATAAGCCACCACATCTGTTAAACCCTCTTGAATGATCCGCACAGTTTCCTTGTTCATGCCACTCGGTACAGGTTTTAAATCAATTTTTTTATCAGGATTAACAAATAAATGCGGTTTCACCCGTTTACCATCATTTGCCACCGTTGCCACCATACGAGCTAATTCTAAAGGCGTTGCTAATACCAAACCTTGACCAATTGCCATAGTCACCGTATCGCCATCATACCAATCCTCACCGTAAATTTCCTTCTTATCTTTGATCGTTGGTATTAAACCATTATAAGTAGTTTTTAATCCCAACACCTCCAGATCATTGCCACCTAAACCCAGATTATGAGACCATTTATATATTTCTTCCGGTCCGATATGTAAACCGACCTGATAAAAGAAAGTATTACTACTAAAGGCTAAAGCATCCCGAAAACCAATATAACCGAGGGCAGAACTATGTTCATTAAACATCATTCCCCCCACCTGAATAGCAGAGGATGTACCAACCACATCATAAACAGAATATTTGCCGGAGCCTAACGCTGCCGCCGTTGTCACCACTTTAAACGTACTACCAGGTGGATAACCCTGTAAAGCCCGATTTAATAAGGGATTTTCTGGCGTTTGTAAACTTGCCCATTCTTTCTCTGTTAAAGGCTTCGTAAACATATTAGGATTAAAACGAGGATAACTCGCCATCGCTAATATACCACCAGTTTTCACATCTAATACAACTACCGCCCCTAATCTTTGCCCCAAAGCAGTTTCTGCCGCTTTTTGTAAATCAATATCCAAAGTCATTTGTACCGTCTGCCCGTCTTTTGGAGCTTTCACCCCTATTTCTCGCAGATCCTGACTCATGGAATTAACTTCTATCAGGCGATCGCCCCACTGCCCCGCTAAAATTTTATTAGCAGATGCTTCAATCCCTAATTTACCCACCATCATATGCAAACGATAATCAGGGTTTTTATCTAATTCTTCCTTCGTCACCTCCCCAATATAACCAAGTAAATGAGCCGCCAATTCACCCTGAGGATAATAACGCACCGATTCTGCCCGCACTTCCACCCCCGGAAAATCCTCAGCTCTTTCATTCAATAAAACAAAGGCTTCCTGGCTAATACGCCGACTCAACACAATATTACTTTCCCCTTCTTTAATTGCCTTTTCTACCCTAGTCAAAATTTCACTAGGAGTAGTATTAAAAACTGGTGCTAATCTAGTAGCCGTAATTTCCCATTGTTGCCTAGTTTGCTCCTTTGGCCAAGCATAAACAGTCCGACTCATCCGATTGGATGCCAAAGGTTTACCCTTGCGATCAATGATTACCCCCCGATTAGCCGGCATGGGAATTAATCTAATTCTATTACCTTCTGCTTTCTGCCGATTTTCTACGCCGTTTATTAATTGCAAATAGACTAATCTGCCCGCCTGAATCCCCATTAATACCGTAGCAATCAACATCAGGGCGATCGCTCTGGATAGGGGGCGGGGTTCATAATCCCGATCAAAATCATCAATATCGTCTAAAGTTCTAAAGCCAGAGGAAAAAGAAAAAGTTCTAGTCATTAGTTAATTATAATTAAATAAATTTGGTGAAAGGTTGTATAAAAAATTGATAAAAAAATAGAAAAATTGCTTTGGAAAAAAAATTTTTACTAATAAAAACAAATCCGATTGATTACAGTTTTTATCGCTAATTTTAGTTTATCGGCATACGAAAATCTATTAATCAACCGACCGTAGGGGCAATTCATGAATTGCCCCTACTACCCTAGAATGAAAAATGTGAACATCTTACTCGCTAGTATTTGGTTAATGATCATAGTTTTATACCTGATTAGCTTAAAAATAAACAATATTTAGTAGTATTTATTCCAAAAGCCAAGCAAATATTAAAACCAAACTAGTCCAGAGCAACCAGCTAGGTAGATGCAACCAACTAGTAATATCTAAAGGCAATATAACTAGGCTGGTCAGCCAACAACTACCGCAAATTAAGGCCAATAATATTACTATTGCCATTTTTTAGTCACCTTGCCAGACAGTCTTCATTAATATTTCTGAGTATTTTTGCTATTTTGTCAAGTATAATTATTAGTGAGAAGAAAAAATCCAGATAAGTATAAATTCAAGTATAAAAAGATAGATAGCGGTTTTCCCCTAATTTTTATTAGGTTTATTAGGGATATTTCACCAATTGCCCTAACGGTATAGTTGATCGGATTGTTCTATTGCACCGGCCTAGGAATTCTTATACATCAGTTATCCAAAATAAATCAAAAGAAATTAAGTTAGAATATGAGTGCCGTATTTTACTAGAAATATTGAATCCTCGTGTTTAATAGGTTAAAAATAGATTTTCAGATTATTTTTGAACGGGACCCCGCCGCTCGCAATTGGCTAGAAGTAATCTTTTGTTATCCTGGTTTTCAGGCATTAGTATTACACCGTTTAGCCCATAGTTTATATTGCCTCGGCCTGCCCTTTCTTCCCCGCTTAATTTCCCACTTTTCCCGCTTCTTGACAGGTATTGAAATTCACCCAGGCGCAGTAATTGGCCAGGGCATCTTTATTGATCATGGCATGGGCGTGGTAATTGGTGAAACAGCAATTATTGGCGATTATTGCTTAATTTATCAAGGTGTCACCCTGGGTGGTACTGGAAAACAAAGCGGTAAACGTCATCCCACCCTGGGAGAAAATGTAGTAGTTGGTTCTGGTGCAAAAGTTTTAGGTAATCTGTTAATTGGCGATAATGTGAGGATTGGAGCCGGTTCAGTCGTTCTCAAGGATGTTCCCCCTAATTGTACAGTGGTGGGAGTACCCGGTCGAATTATTTATCGTTCTGGAGTGAAAGTCAATCCTTTAGAACATGGTAATTTACCCGATTCTGAGGCAGAGGTGATTAGAAACCTTTTAGATCGAATTGAAGTTTTAGAACAACAATTCGCTAATTTACAAAAAGCAGAGGAAGTCACCCCGGAAACAGTCATGGTGGAAATAACAGGCGGTAATCGCTGTGAAATTTCCTCTAATTATATTGTGGCTTTAGAAACAGCTTATCAGACTGAAACTAAACCTAAAAATAGCTGTCGTTTGCAAGATAAAGTGATTCAAGAATTTTTTGATGGTACTGGTATTTGACTAACATCATTAGAGAATCACCCAAGGTAAAGAATTGATCATATTAATTATTTTGTATTAATGATCTGCTCTAAATTCTTTACCTATTTTTTATTTTATGAGAATTTTATCAATTGCTATAGCAATTTTTAGACGAATAAGGTACACATATTGATAATCAAAATACAGTAGGAATAATTCATGAATTGCTCCTACTACCCTGAAATCAAAACTGCTTATGAGATATTGTGTCAATCCCCGTTGTCAAAAAGGGCAAAATCCTGATACAGCAAACGTCTGTCAAAATTGCGGGGTAGAATTATTATTACAAGAACGTTATGCTGTCGTCAAACCAATTGGTAAAGGTGGTTTTGGTAAAACTTTCTTAGCAATTAATACTACGACAGAAAATCATGATCCCTACGTCATTAAACAATTTTATTTTACCCAACCCGACCCAGAAAGTCGCAGGACTGCTCTCCGTTTATTTCGGCAGGAAGCAGAACGTTTAGAACAGTTAGGTAAACATCCCCAAATACCAAAATTCTTCGGCTTTTTTCAACAATCTGATGAGATTTATTTAGTACAAGAATATATTTCTGGGCAAAATTTACAGGAAGAACTAGTCACCCAAGGTTCTTTTCCAGAAAGCAAAATTTGGCAAATTTTAACTGATCTATTGCCAGTTTTAAAATTTATTCATGATCGGCAAATTATTCATCGGGATATAAAACCAGCTAATTTAATGCGTCAGGTTTATCATTTACCTGATGATGAAACTATTATCACTAGTCCTAACCCGAAGAAAGTTGGGCAGATTATGTTGATTGATTTTGGTGTAGCCAAATTATTAACTGGTTCTGCCTTGATGCAAACAGGTACAATAGTTGGCAGTGCCGAATATATGTCACCAGAACAAACCAGGGGTAAGGTTTTACCAGCTAGTGATTTATATAGTTTAGGGGTGACTAGTCTCTATTTATTAACCGGCGTTTCCCCGTGGGATATGTATGATCACGTTAATGAAAAATGGTCATGGCGGGATTTTTTACCGAGTGGTGGCAGTGTCAGCGATCGCCTGGGTAGATTATTAGATAAATTAATTGATAATTCTTTAACCCGGCGTTATCAATCAGCAGAGGAGGTATTAGAAGTAATTGCTAGTTATAGTGCCAAAGCTGAGGCTGAAACGAAAGTATTAGATAGTCCTAAAGCATCTCAGCGAAAGGGAAAAGTGAAAAAAGTTCCGCCAATTCAACCTCTGCAATTATCCTGGCGACAAATAGTTGGTCAATATTTACCCGATCTCGCTCCCATTGATAGTCAGGAAAAATTATTATCAGATGTCGGTGTTGATTATAGTCAATTACAATATTTATTATCAATTCGCCAATGGCGGGAAGCAGACATAGAAACTTGGCGGGTTTTATCTTTTGCCCTCGGTAAACGTCGCAAAAGTTATTTATTTACTAATGAGTTAGATAATTTACCTTGTCAAGATTTAGCGACTATTGATCAGTTATGGTCAAAATACAGCGGTGGTAAATTTGGTTTTCGGGTACAGAAACAAATATTTGAAAGTGTGCAACGGGATTACGCCGCATTTTGCGATCGCATTGGTTGGATGACTTACAATACCCATGATCCGACAAAGGCTTTTACTTATAAATTATCAGCTCCGGTTGGTCATTTACCTAGCCGTATTTGGGTAGGGGGCTTAAAATGGTGGGATCATGCCGAGGTGATGGCAAATAAATTAACTAAGTGTGAAATAGAATAGGCATCGTTATAAACATAGCAATCCCAAATTATTCATAAAAACTATTCATAATAATTCAATTATTGATTGATCAAAATAAACTACTTAGGGGCGAACAGCCGTTCGCCCCTAAAATCTTATATTGATTAAAATTATCGATTTTCCCACCAACCCTAATTAATCATCCACAACATTTGCCCAAACAGGGAAGGATGGCGGGAAAAAGTTAATATCATAACCAGAATCTTCCCACTCTTTCACCCATAAAGGAATCTTACCCGCTTCTGGTGTGAGAGTGAATTGTCTTTCTTTCGCTTCAATTAAATAGAAAATCTGTTTGAGAGTATCCCCTTGATTTAAGGCATAACTCAATAACTCATCCAACTCAGGCAACACCCTTTTCACACGCTGTTTATCTTCTTCCAACCACAATAATTTCAGAGATTCTAAATCCCTCGGACTTAATTTACTCTTATAATAAACCCGTTTCAACTGGGCAACCGGCTCCAAACTCCGCTCAACCCGGCGAATTTGTTGCAGACGTAAATAATGCCACTCAGCTAATCGTTGCCGTTCAGCCGGGTCAATTTCATTCTTACTAGTAGCGTGTTGAAAATCATAACGGGCACAACTACAGCCCAAATTCGCCAACAAGTGAATTAATAATCTTTCCTTCGGCGTGGCCTGTCGTCGTTCTTGAGTTTTCGTTGCTATTCTACTTCTGCGAGTTGTTGTCGTCATTTGCCCTTTCCAGTTGGATTTAATTAACAACCGAAAGGGTAGCTCCCACTATCGGCGATTGGGTGTGGTGGGTTCTACCCCGCCTTAACTTGTATTTTAAGCGAAATCTTGCCCAAAGGCAAAATTATTGGCTAGAAGTCAAGACTATTAACTATTTCCCTGTTTTAATCGTCTCCCGATCACCATCTTCATTTGTCCCTGTATAACCAGATGCCACTGTTTCCGACTGAACCACCGTTGATTCATGAATAGCGGAGGCCAGAGCCTTCGGTACATGGACAAAGACTAAAACATTAGAAAAAATTAGTCCCAATAACAAAATACTGCGTTTCATAGATACACCCGTGGATTATTCAAAATATGTTTTGGACAGCACCTGATAGAAAATGTGGGTAGTTGCAATAGCCCACTTGCGTTTTACAGTTTTAATTTGGCATTATTAAAACAGCATAGGCACAACAACCGAATGGCTAAAGAAACTGTATAACTTATGTGTTGATAACTTATATGTTGATAGTTTCATATTCTCCTAAGAACCAATTTTTGGGATGAGGAGGATCAGCCATCAGGGAGTTAAACCATCAGGGAGTTAATACATCTAGGAGTTAATCCGTTAGGGTTCATCTACATCTGCAGTTCTGCTTTCAAGGTTTGTCTTTTATTATATAAGAGACAGCCTTTTTTATTTATTGATAGGAAAATATAACATTTTTTCTGCCAGTAAATTTACGGGACATTCAAATATTTATGTAATTGCACCGATAAACGATATTGGGGATTTTTCCTTAATAATTCTAAAACTAAGTTTAAGGTGCGATCGCCCGTGTACCATTCTGGTTGCAGAAATACTGGAATATTCAACTGGGATAATTGAGGGGCATAATATTCCAGTTCTTCACCCGTTTCAATTACTAATTTAATTTCGTTGGCCCTTTGCCACATAATTGGTAAAACTGGATATTGGGGACTAATATGTCCTTTCGGACTGAGAGTGATCCAGGTTGCCGGTGGAATATCCTGCCAAAAACTACCAGAGGTTTCAATCGCTACAGATTTATGATTCGCTAAAATTTCCTGCACCAATTCAGGTAACTGTTTATGAATAAATGGTTCCCCCCCGGAAATCACAACCCTGGGAGAAATTAATTGCTTAATTAACTGTTGAAAAGTCAAGTTTGATCGGGGTAAATTCTTACTATCATCGGCATATCCCGTATCACAATAGTGACACTGCACCGGACAACCAGCTAATCGAATAAAATCACAGGGAGTACCAGCAAAAAAACCTTCCCCTTGAATAGTTTGTTGGAAAGTCTCATGAATAGGAATAGTTTTGCTTCCTATATTTGTATCAATCATCATAATTTGCTTAAAGTTTCAATCACATGATACAGAATTAGTCAAATCAAAATTCGGATCACTTGGTTTCATTTTCTTATAAGCAACCGGCACAATCACCGGAATAGCCCTGGGAATAATTTTAAAACAGGCGGGAGTATAAGTCGTAATCTCTCCATCTGTATTAATTGCCTGTGCCTTACGAGTGAAAATAGTGATTTCCTTTGCCTCAAAACTTCTAATCCCCAACTCTTTTTTATATCGTCCTTTCCTCAAAGCCGGTAATAACCACAAAAACTGCCACCAATGCTGAATTTCAATACTATAAATATCCAATCTCTGATCATCAATACTGGCATCATGGGCGATCGTCATACCGCCTCCATAATACCTGCCATTACCGACAGCTATTTGTAGAGTTTTCACCGATTTCACCTGACCGTCATAATGAATTTCTGCATGGAAAGGATGATAATTCCATAACATTTTCATAGCTGCGATCGCATAAGCAAAAACTCCCCATTTTTTCTTCTCATGGCTAGTCAGATTTTTGGTAATTTTCACACTCATGCCCAAACTAGCCACATTAAAAAAGTATTTATCATTAACGCAACCTAAATCAATATAGTGAACTTCACCCGCCACAATCACTTCACAGGCAGCTAATATATCAGTAGGTATAAACAAAGTTTTTGCCAAATCATTAGCGGTTCCCATCGGCAGAATACCCAAAGGCAATTGAGTTTCCCATAACACATCCACCAAAAGGTTTAATGTGCCATCGCCACCCCCAATAATCAGCAGATCCACCTGATCCTGATAGCTCCTAATAATGCGGGGAAACTCCTCACTAGAACTAGTTAACCTGAGAATTATCTCTAAATCTAAACTTTGTAATTTACTCACCACAAAACCTAGACTTTCCTGCACTTTGCGGGCATGGGTATTGACTAATAATAAAGCCGTTTTTTTGGCAGATTCGATCATGTTGCCCCCATAACTAGTTTCTCCAGAATTAGGCAAAAATTTTCTACATACTTCCGGCTGATAATATCATATTTTCACTTTTGGCATGGTATTGACGACTCATGACAATTGGCTTACCCCCTTGTCAACGATCCCAAACCATTGAAAACTATTAAATGGTAGTCATAAAAAGAGGATTTATTTGTGAAAAATGTATTAGCCATAATTTTAGGGGGAGGCGTAGGCACTCGTCTCTATCCTCTAACCAAAATGCGGGCCAAGCCAGCGGTCCCCTTAGCCGGAAAATATCGTTTAATTGATATACCCGTAAGTAATTGTATCAACTCAGAAATTCAAAAAATTTATGTCCTGACTCAATTTAATTCAGCTTCCCTTAATCGGCATCTGACCCGTACCTATAATTTCCCTGGATTTAATGAAGGATTTGTGGAAGTTTTAGCCGCTCAACAAACTGTTGATAATCCCAGTTGGTTCCAGGGTACTGCTGATGCGGTGCGTCAATATATGTGGTTATTTGAAGAATGGAATATTGATTATTATGTGATTTTATCGGGTGATCATCTCTACCGCATGGACTATCGCAAGTTTGTACAGCGACATATTGAAACTAATGCGGAAATTACTTTATCAGTATTACCGATGGACGAAAAGCGGGCATCTGATTTTGGTTTGATGAAAATTGATGGCTCTGGCCGAGTGGTTGATTTTAGCGAAAAACCAAAAGGCGATATGTTGCAGAAAATGCAGGTAGATACAACTATTCTAGGGCTTACCCCCGATCAGGCGGCTTTAAATCCTTACATTGCTTCCATGGGAATTTATGTTTTTAATAAGAAAACCTTAATGGATGTTTTAGAACAGTCCCCTGATAAAACTGACTTTGGTAAAGAAATTATTCCGCTGGCTGCTCAAAATCGTAATGTACAAGCCTATTTATTTGACGATTATTGGGAAGATATTGGAACCATTGAGGCTTTTTATGATGCTAACCTAGCTCTCACCCGCCAACCGCAACCTCCCTTTAGTTTCTATGATGAAGAAGCTCCTATTTATAGCCGTTCTCGCTATTTACCACCATCTAAGTTGTTAGATAGTCATATCACCGAGTCTATGATCGCTGAGGGCTGTATTATCAAAGAGTGTCGGATTGATCATAGTGTTTTAGGGTTAAGAACTAGAGTCGAAAAGGATTGTGTCATAGAAGATTCTTTAATCATGGGTTCTGACTTCTACGAACCTTTTACAGAAAGGGAACGCTTTTTACAAAAAGGCATGGTTCCTCTTGGTATTAGTCCTGGTACGACTATTCGGCGAGCAATTATTGATAAAAATGCTAGGGTTGGTCGCAACGTGCAAATTATTAACAAAGACCGAGTAGAAGAAGCTGATCGGGAAGATTTAGGTTTTTATGTTCGCAGCGGTATTGTAGTGATATTAAAAAATGCTTTAATTCCTGATGGCACGGTGATTTAATTAATTATTAAATTGTTGCAAAATTCTTGATCGGGTTTCATTGACTTGTATTAAGTGATTCTAATCAAGTGATATGGGGGGATAAATTCCCCCTTCACCGTCTTTTTTCGGTTTTCAATTAGATTTTCAATTAATAGTTAATCAAATTGCCAAAAATAAAAATTAAGATATTTTGGTATTTTTAATCATTTTCAAACCAGTATTTGTCTATACAAAAAAGACATCAGTCTAAAGAATGTAACCTTGACAAAAATGGGCAGAAGTGTGATATTCTGACAGATTGTCAATGTAAATATAGGTAAAATTTAAAACAATACTATGGCTCTGACACAAGAACGCAAACAAGAAATCATGGCAGAATATCAAGCCCATGAAACCGACACTGGATCCGCTGATTTACAGGTAGCCATGCTAACTGCTCGGATTCAACAATTAAGTGGCCATTTGTCCACTAATAAGAAAGACTATTCTTCTCAAAGAGGATTATTACAGTTGATTAGTCAGAGAAAAAGTTTGTTAGCCTATATTCGCAAACAAGATAAATCTAGGTATCAAGCTCTGATTGCTCGCTTAGGCATCCGTGGTTAAATAATATTTACTACTGTCAACTTATGTCCTCAAAACCAGAACGTTTGCCTTTTGAACCGAAAAAAAAGCAAAAAGCAAACTCGAAAAAGTCAGATTTAGAGTCCAACACAGCGACTAAAACAGAGCCAACTAAAACTCCTACTAAACCAAAAGCGGTGAAAACACCGGCTACTCCAGAACGAATCACTCGGCAGAAAGATTCTCTAAGGAATAGTGGCGGTGCTAGAAAGAATCAAATTCCCCAAGTAGTCAGTAATCGCATGGTTAGCCGCATGGCACTCCTATCGGGTACTCCCATGTTGATGGCTTTATTTACTTTTGTTGGTAGTTATTTCATTCTGGTTAATGAGATTTTTCCCTTACCTAATCAGGCTGTGGTATTGGTCAGTATGGGTTGGTTTGGTTTGAGTGTATTAGGCTTAAGTTACGGCATATTATCGGCATCTTGGGAAGAAGATCAACCAGGTAGCTGGTTAGGTTGGCAGGAGTTTAATACTAATTTTCGTCGGATGAGACAGGCTTGGGCGGCTCCCAAATCTAAAAATTAAAGTTAAATTTAAGTAAGTAATAGATTATCTAGTTTTTGATGTCGGGTAGTTGGAAAAAATTGCCTGGCATTAGTCCTTTAAGCACATAAAATTTGGCCTATGATTATCGTAATGAAAGTCGGTGCCCCAGAAGAGTCCATTAATAATCTTTGTAATGACTTGGAAACTAATTGGGGTCTTACACCAGAGAAAATTGTTGGACGTTATAAAACTATTATTGGCTTGGTCGGTGATACAGCGGACCTAGATCCCCTTCAGTTACAGGAAATGAATCATGACATTGAAAATGTCTTGCGGGTAGAACGTCCCTATAAACGAGCCAGTATTGAATATCGTCAGGGTGAATATGCGGAAGTATTAGTTAATACTCCGAATGGTCCCGTTGCCTTTGGCAAAAATCATCCCTTAGTGGTGACGGCTGGTCCTTGTTCTGTTGAGAATGAGGAAATGATTATTGAAACGGCCAAACGGGTAAAAGTGGCTGGGGCTAAATTCCTGCGGGGTGGGGCTTATAAACCAAGAACTTCTCCTTACGCTTTCCAAGGACATGGGGAAAGTGCTTTGAATTTATTAGCGGCTGCTAGAGAAGCAACGGGTTTAGGTATTATTACCGAGTTAATGGATGCCGAAGATTTGGAAAAATTGGCAGAAGTAGCTGATATGATTCAGATTGGCGCTCGGAATATGCAGAATTTCTCTCTTTTAAAAAAGGTAGGGGCACAAGATAAGCCGGTTTTATTGAAACGGGGTATGGCTGCCACTATTGAGGATTGGTTAATGGCTGCTGAATATATTTTAGCGGCGGGTAATCCTAATGTGATTCTCTGTGAACGGGGAATTCGTACTTTTGACCGGGAATATACCCGCAATACTTTAGATATATCAGTAGTGCCTGTATTACGGCAACTGACTCACCTGCCGATTATGATTGATCCTAGTCATGGCACGGGTTGGGCATCTTATGTACCTGATATGGCAAGGGCATCAATCGCCGCTGGTACAGATTCTTTGATGATTGAAGTACATCCTAATCCGACCAAAGCAATGTCTGATGGTCCACAATCCCTGACTCCAGACCAATTCGATAAGTTAATGGCTGATTTATCAATTATTGGTAAAGTCATGAATCGTTGGCAAGATCAGGCAATTCCTGCCCTGGTTTAGTTAAAACAGAATGTAAATAGTAATTATATTTGATAGAGATGTCACCATCTCTATTTTTTTATATAAATTCAGTTCTTGCCAGCCGGTTAAATTATTAATAATTTGTGATACCTTTTCATCAAACTGATTGCCAAGCAAATTAATTAGATAATTTCATAGATTAAGTCCATTTCACCATATTCAAATTATCAGGAAAATTATGATCAAAACCGATCAACTTTTGTCTATTTTACTAATATTTATTCCGGTTTCCATTACAGGTCATTACCTAGAGTGGAACGCTACGACTATTTTTATCACATCCTGTTTAGCGATTATTCCCCTGGCTGCTTGGATGGGTACTGCCACAGAAGAAATAGCCGTAGTATTGGGTCCTAATTTAGGTGGTTTATTAAATGCAACTTTTGGTAATGCCACGGAATTAATTATTGGGATTGTTGCCCTGAAAGCTGGCTTAATTGAAGTGGTAAAAGCGAGTATTTCTGGCTCTATTATGGGAAACCTGCTATTGGTGATGGGTTTTTCCATGTTATTAGGTGGATTGCGTTTTAAAGAACAAACTTTTCAACCAATAGTTGCCCGTATGAATGCTTCTGCGATGAATTTAGCAGTGATTGCTATGTTGATGCCCACAGCCGTTAATACTACTACCCCCGGTTTACCCCAACCAATTATGGAAAATTTGTCGGTGGTGGTATCCATAGTTTTAATTATTGTCTATGTTCTTACCCTATTATTTTCTATGAAAACCCATGCTTATCTCTATGATGTAGGTGTGGCAGAAGATCAAGAGGAAGCGGGAGAACCACATCAGGAACATACACCAGAAAATATTTGGAAATGGGTTTTTATTCTGTTAATTTGTACTTTGGCGGTAGCTTTTGAGTCGGAATTATTAGTTGATTCTTTAGAAGAAGCAACGGCTAGTTTGGGTTTAACTGCTCTGTTTACCGGGGTGATTTTAGTACCGATTATTGGTAATGCGGCAGAACACGCTACGGCTGTAACAGTTGCTATGAAGAATAAAATGGATTTATCTGTCTCCGTCGCTTTGGGTTCTAGTTTACAAATTGCCCTGTTTGTTGCCCCCATATTGGTATTGGTTGGTTATTTAATCGGACAACCAATGGATTTAAGTTTTAAACCCTTTGAGTTAGTGGCGGTGGTTGTATCAGTATTAATTGCTAATTCTGTTAGTGCGGATGGTCGTTCTGATTGGTTAGAGGGAGTTTTATTATTAGCGGCATATTTAGTTTTAGGAGCTTCTTTCTTTTTCTATCCGGTCGTTTAATCTAAATTTTTCCTAATTTAGCAATTCTTATTCTTGAGGGGCAATTGATTAATTGCCCCTCATAATATTTAAGAGCAAAAAATATCACATGGTACGGAGAAAAAGACGTGTTTTGTAAAGAGTTAGTAAAGAATTTCATATATTTCCCCAATTTGGGACTATTTTCTGCAAAAAAGTACAAATTTTGATAAAGTCAAGATATAGAAACCCTGATTCTGTGCTTTTATCTCCGGTAGAACTGCTATATAGACTGAAACTAATCACTATATATTGAACTTAGGGAAAATATTCTTGTGAGTTACTGCCTGAACCCTAACTGTCCTCATCCCCACACGCCGGAGGACGATAACAAAAACGACTGTCCTTTAGTTTGTGCTTATTGTGGTACAGAACTAGTATTACAAGGACGGTATCGGGTCATGAAAATATTAGGTTCTGGTGGTTTTGGTAAAACTTATTTAGTGACAGAAAATAGTCATTTGAAAGTTTTAAAGGTTTTACATAAAAATGATGCTGCGGTGGTTTCTATGTTCCAGCAAGAGGCTAAGGCCTTGATGAATTTGCGACATACTGGCATACCGGCTGTGGAAAAAGATGGTTATTTTAGTTTTTTACCAAAGAATAGCCCAACCCCTCTTTTGTGTCTTGTGATGGAATTTATTGAGGGGGAAAATTTACAGCAATGGATGAAAAAGCGTCGTCATCGTCCGATTGCTCCTATTTTAGCCATAGACTGGTTGAAACAAATTACTGATATTTTAGATGAGATGCACCGCTGCAATTATTTCCACCGGGATATTAAACCCCATAATATTATGCGGACTCCTACGGGGCAGATGGTGTTAATTGATTTCGGTACTATTCAAGAAATAGAAGTGAGTAAAGTCAGCACTAAGACTATGTTAAAAACACCTTTACCTACTCCTATTTCAGCGGGTTATACACCACCGGAACAAATAGAAGGTCGGGCAATACCGCAGTCAGATTTTTATGCTTTGGGGCGGACTATTGCTTATTTATTAACGGGTAAGTTACCGAGTGTGACAGTTGATCCAAATACTGATCATATTCCCTGGGCGACAGTTGCTCCCCAATTGCCTCAGCAAATTACTGATTTATTAAATTATTTAACAGACCCAGACCCCTATAATCGTCCTGATAATGTAGATGTTTTACGTTATGCGTTGGATGGTATTAATACAGATGAATTGATTAAAGAAGTTGCTCCTGTTTCTTCCCAGCAAGGTAATTCTAAAATAAAAGAAAAATGGGCAGGTTCTCTTTTAAAATCTCAACAATTAATGATACGTTGGGCGATCGCCTCTGCTTGTTTGATTACTGCTTTAATTGGTTGGCAGTTGGTTGGTTATCGACAAAAACTATTATTAGTCGATCCGGTGGTGGCAGATCAGACTGAACAAAATTTGCCTCAAGTCACCCCATCACCGAAGAAGATTACAACACTAAAACCTGCTAATAAACCTGTTATTAATAAATCGCCTCAAACTATTATTCCTACGAATCAGCCAAAGAATGTCAGTAAACCACAGGTAAAACCAGTAAAACTTTTATTAAATCTGAAGATTGATCAGGGAAAAATTACCAGCGCTAGTTTTAATACGGCTAAAAAAATATTATTAACTGGTAATCAAAATAATTCTGTGCAGATTTGGCAAACTCAACCGCAGCTTAGTAAAGTGCAAACTATTAATAGTCAACATACAGGGGGCGTGAAAGTAATTACTTTTAGTGGTGATGGTCAATTTTTTGCGACGGCTGGCGGTGATCAGAATGTTCGCCTCTGGTTAACTAGTAAGGGTGTGAAAATTTTAACTTTACCTCATCAGAATACGGTGACAGCTTTAAGTTTTAGTCAGGATGGTAAGTTTTTGCTGACTGGTACAATAGACGGTAATGTCAAATTATGGAATTTACAGACGAATACCGTTGAACAAATTGCCGAAAAAGTTGGCAAAATTACAGCGATCGCCCTGAGTCCTGATAGTCAATTAATTGCTACGGCTACTCAGCCCGGTGGTATTAAATTGTGGCAGAAAAATTCTCAAAAGTTAGTGAAGTCAATTGCGGTTAGTTCTCCTATGCAAACCCTCTATTTTCTTAATCAAAAAACCTTAGTGAGTGGTAATCAAATGCTGACTTTTTGGAATATACAAAGCGGTAAACCAGAAAAAATATTTAATGGTTATGCCGGTAAAGATAATCAGCAAATTATGTATTTCACTCCTAAGACCGTGGTAACTAGTGACGGTAATAAATTAGTTAAAATTTGGCAAGTACCTTTTTAAGATTGATCAATTAATCAATTATAATCAATTACTGATATTGGTTCAGCAAAGCCGACCATAATAGGCGATCGCCCTGATTATTGCTATAAAATAATAACTCAATTAATAACTTAAAAGCTAATTTATTTACCTGTTCTATCGGTAATTTTTCCCCATATAGTTTTTGGTAAATTGGGGCAACCAGACCATTCACTAAAAATTTAGCTTGGAATTTTTCCACATAATCCTTTAAGAAAGAAATTTGCCGCAGGTCAGTATTATAAGTATTCACCTGTTCAATCAGACCCACCGCCCGCCGTAATAATATTTGTTGTTGTTTTGCTAAATTATGCAGTAAAATTGTTTGACTTTGTACCTGGGCTAATAATTGAGGAATATCAGCGGTTGATTCTAATGATAAATTTCTATCTACTGATAAATTGCTGAGTGAAAAAATTTCCTCCACAGGTACTTCTATTTGCAACTGTTGAGCCATCCTAGTAAGATATTCCCCTGGCATTTCTATTAAACAGGCGATCGCCTCACATAATAAATTTAATTTAGTTTTGACTATTAATAATTGTTCCTTACTGATCTGATCAGGTATTGGTAAACCTCGCCAGCGGGAAAAATTTAAGGTAGCATTTTGATTAGTCATAGATGTTGGGTTAAATATTAAATAATTAAGATAGCTATATATTAGCAAACAGCAGAATATTAACTACTAATAGACGCTTTAAAATTATTTAAGGCTGTCACCACTCCCTCATATTCAGGTGCGATTTGTTGGAATAATTCTGCTGTTCCTGTAAATTTTCCAGTGCGTCCGAGTCCTTCCATTTGTTTACATAGTTGGGATAAAACATCCGCTCCCAAAGAAGCACTACTAGATTTTAAAGTATGAGCCGCCCGTTGTAAATTTTCTGCCACACCAGAGGCGATCGCCTCTTTCATATTATTAATTAAATGGGGAGTATCCTCTAAATAACAATCTATTAATTCCACCAAAATTTGATTATCACCGCCCGCCATATCCCGGAACTCCAGTAATTTACGTAAATCTAAGGTGGTTGATACAGGTGTATTTTTCGCTACTTCAGATGGCGTAATAGCCGGTGCAATCGGCTCTGTAAAACAAGTATTAGATAAATCTAATGGTTCAGGATTATTATAATTCATATTAACTATGGTATGATCATCAATATCAGTATTTTGTGATTGACATTTACTCAGAGCATTTTTCAGAGCATCAAAAATAATTGGCTTACTAATATAATCATTCATCCCCGCTTGTAAACAATTTTCCCGATCGCCCTGCATGGCATTAGCTGTCATGGCAATAATCCGGGGAACTTTATTAGCGGAAAACTCTTGCAGAATAGAGCGAGTAGCATTAATACCATCCATTTCCGGCATTTGCACATCCATGAGAACGACATCATAGGATTGTCGTCGCAAAGCATCTAATACCTCAAAACCATTGGCTGCTACATCAGCCCGATAACCTAATTTTGCCAAAATATTTAAAGCTACCTTTTGATTCACCACATTATCCTCTGCCAATAATATTTTTAAAGGTAATTGATCCGCTAATTTTTCCTTAGGATTAATTACTGCTGGGTGATAGTGAATTACTTTCCCCTGTTCAAAAATATTTAACTGCTCAAAAATATTTAACAGAATATTATAAAGTTGCGATTGCTTAATCGGTTTATTCAAATAAGCAGCAAAATTCACCAGGGGAAAATCTAGCATATTCATGACATTTCCCAAAGAACTCAGCATCACCAAAGGTAAATTGCTATATTCGGGAATTTTATGAATTGCCTGAGCTAAACTAACACCATCCATTTCCGGCATTTGCATATCCAAAATAGCTAAATCAAATTTCCGGTGTGCTGAATTGTGTATGATGGCTAAGGCTTCCCGCCCAGAACTAGCGACAGCCGAATTAATACCGTATGATTCTAATTGTAAAGTTAATACCCGCTGATTCGTTAAATTATCATCTACGACTAACAAAAATTTATCTCGTAATAAATCTTTGGTTACAGGACTTTCCGTCACAGATACACTAGGTATAATACCAACCACCACACTAAAATAAAAAGTAGAACCTTGATTAACCTCACTTTCTACCCACATTTTGCCACCCATTAACACCGTCAATTTTTGACTAATCACCAAACCTAAACCCGTGCCACCATATTGGCGAGTGGTAGAAGAATCAATCTGACTAAAAGGTTTAAATAAACGGTTTAATCTTTCAGCCGGAATCCCAATACCTGTATCCTGCACAGCAAAACAAATTTCTTCAAAACCTAATTCAGTTAAACTATTGTGAGCTTTTACGGTAATTAATACTTCTCCTTTCTCTGTAAACTTCACCGCATTACTCAACAAATTAACTAAAACTTGTCGTAATCGAGTCACATCGCCGACAACCGTTTGAGGAATATTAGATTCCATAAAATAGGTTAACTCTAAACCTTTTTGTAAAGCTAAAGGTGCTAATAAATCAATAGAATCCTCAATACAAGTACGTAAATTAAAGGGTTGTTTTTCTAAATCTAACTTGCCAGATTCAATCTTAGAAAAATCTAAAATATCATTAATAATAGTTAATAAACTATCACCGCTAGTACGAATAATCTCAGTAAATTCCCGTTGTTGGGAGGTTAAAGGTGTATCTAATAATAAACCAGTCATCCCTATTACCGCATTCATTGGTGTTCTAATTTCATGGCTCATGGTTGCCAAAAATTCACTTTTAGCTTTATTAGCCACTTCGGCTTCTTCTTTCGCTAACCGTAATTGATCTTCAGCAATTTTCTTATCAGTAATATCTGTGATGGTTCCCACTAAACGATAGGCTTCCCCTTTACTATTCCTAATACAACGTCCTTTAGCCGCAATCCATAGGTAATAACCTTGTTTATGTCTGATTCGATGGGTACTTTCATATAAAGGTGTCGTACCGTCTAAATGATGATTAACCGCCTGCACCGACAGTTCTAAATCCTCTGGATGAATATTATCCGCCCAACTAGAAATCACAGCGAGTAAAGGTTGATTTTCATAACCTAAAATCCGCATCCAAGATGGTGAATAATAGGCTTCATTAGTTTGGATATGCCAATCCCAAATCCCATCATTCGTACCCGAAATAGCTAAATCATAACGTTCTTCACTCAGTCTTAAATCATTCTCAACTTTTTGCCGTCGTCTGATTTCCATTTTCAATTCTTCGTTAATCTCCCATAACTCTTGGGTTCTTTCCTTTACCCGATTTTCTAAACTTTCATTAACAATTTTAATTTCCCCAAATTTCTGCCCCAGGGCGATCACCATATCTTGAAAATTATGGGCGAGGGTGTATAACTCAGATATTTTGATCTGAGGCATACTCCAAGTTTCTGTAGGATTTTTTTCATCTAATAATTTTTTCGGTAAATCCGTGGTAATTCGGGCTAATTGTTCTATCGGTCTCACTAATCTGCGACTGAGTAATACAGCAATAGCCAAAGCCAAAAGGGAGATCATCCACATCATCCCCAAACTTTTAATATAAATACTTTCTAAATAATCCATAGAATTAGCCAAAGACAACTTGACATAAGTCGTCCAAGGTAAATCTAAACTAGGCATAATTTTCCTCACATAAAAAGAATTACGCCAACGCACCATAATAGGTTTGCCGGGTGGTGCTAACCATTGAAATGTTTCAGGACCAACTTGATTAGTAGTTGTCGGCGGATGGGGTTGGAATTTTTCTATGGCATTTGTCTTTGCCAGATTTCGTTGATTATCAGCAATAATAAAATCTTGAGGATCTACCATTAATACCTGGGTAGCTGAACCTGCTGTCGTTAATCCCACAAATTCTTGTAGTTTTTTTAAATCAATGGTAGCGTAGGCAATACCAGCAAAATTTCCCTGTTTATTAATCGGTACAATCAAACCAATGTGAGGAATCAGAGAGGTTTCATCCCAGTGCATATTAGTCATTTCTGGTTTTAAGGTGCGTTTTGATTTTTCCCAATCATAATGACGAGCCACATTGACTCCCACTAAACCTTCACCTAGTTCATTTTTACTTTGATTGCTGACCAAAATATTACCATTCACATCCGTTACATAAATGTGCAACAAACTAGGAAATGTTTCCTTCATAAAATTTATATCATTTTGCAATAATTCCACGGGAGCATCCTTTGCGGCCAAACGGGCTAAATCTTCCACTGCCTGAAAACGCTGACGATACCAGGCTTTTAAGTTATTTTCTACTATGACTGCATGACTTTGTACATCTTGATAAAGATTTGTCTTGATATTATCCAGGACTTGCTGACCATTAATGACAATTAAAAATAGGGCAGGAAAAAAAACAAAAGAGATAAATAAATTAAAAATAGTTTGTTGTAAAGTTAAATGGGGTAGTTTATCTGTATTTTTGCCTAATTTGAATTTATAAAGGGGAAAATAATTAATAATTAAGTTAGCAATAATCGCATTAAACATCCCATTAATAGATTGTTTAAAAACAATCAAAATTGTGCCATTCCAGGCAACATTTAATAAAACACCATAACAAAATGCTACCAGTGGCATTCCTAAAAATAGCCAATAAAGGACATCTAATAAAACTAAATTAGATGTTTTTTTATGTAAAAAACAGCCAACAAATATAGCTTCTGCTACCAAAATCAGTGTGGCGTAGGGATGGCCCCAAAGAATATATGTATAACTACCAGCAATTAAAGTGGCGATCGCCCCCCAAATAGTACCATATAAATAAACAACTAATAAGGTAGCAATACTACCAAATAAAAAATCAACCCCAAAAAATAAGTTTAGTTTTAGATAATTACCTAAATATCCCAGGCTAGTTAAAAGAATAATTGGTAATAAAAAACTATTATCTGTTAGAAATTTTTGAAGTTGCCATTTATTTTTTTTCATAGTGTAATAAATGTTTGAATAAATTAAAACTAATTTAGTTATTCATTAATATATAGTAGTTTTACTTCTTTACTAAGTACATTAATATAAACACATTAACAAATATTTTTCTACCCCTTACCTGTAATAGAAAGATCCGCCACAATTACCGACGGTGTAGAAAAAGCCCCATTCCAATCTGCATCATTGCCCAAAGCTACAATATTTTTAATAGCCGTATAAACATTGCCTGCTACCATCGTATCTTTCACCCGGCCTAATACCTGACCACCTTTTACTCGATAACCTAACTCTACATTAATAGAAAAATCTCCAGAAATACCAGCCGTACCACCCAATATTTGATCAACAATAATTCCTTCATCCAATTGACTAATTAACTGATTTAATGACAATTCCCCCGGATGAATGAGAAAGTTAAATAATTCTGGGCTGGGATAACTACCTAAACCAGGGCGAAAACCATTACCTGTTGTACCACTGCCTAATAACCGTCCAGTCGTCCGATCTGTATAAAATAACTGTAATATTCCCTTGTCAATAAAAGTAATAGAGCGGGTGCGTGTACCTTCATCATCAAAGGGACAACTAAACGGACCAATATCTGGCTCCTGGGAAATAGTTAATAAAGGATGTGTCACCAGTTCCCCCAGGCGATCGCTCCAGGGGGAAGATTTTTCCCAAACTTGCTTACCATTCAGAGCGGCAGCTACGGTTCCCCATAGAATATCAGCAGCCTTGGCTGTAAATAAAACTGGCATCCGTTGACTCGCTAAACTGACATTATCGCCCGCCCACTCTAACCGCTGTAAAATATGATGAGCAATAATTTCTGGGTTTAAATGATGTCGCTGGGTTTGCCCGTCTCCCACATTTAAAAAGTCATCACCTCTAACTAATTCTGTTTCAATATAACCGCTTAAAGTTGTATCCCGATGACAACAATCAAAACCTTGGGAATTGATCAAGCGGGTATATTCCTCCTCACAATCCCATTCACCATGACAAATCACTTCGGGAAAATCTTTTCTGATCAGGGCGATCGCCTCTTTTCCCCAATCTCCTAATTGTTGAAAATCAATATGCTGACCGTGATCAGGATAATCACAATTAGGATAGGGTTCGGCTAATTCAATAATTTCCGGTGCATTCATCTGACTAATAGCGATCGCCCGTGCGACTATTGCTTCAGGATCCACCGGACCATAAGCTACAGCAATACCTGGACGGCTATTGTGCCACAAACGCAGGGCAATCCCTTCCGATTGAGTATTTTCAATTTGTTTTAAACGATTACTTTCAAAAATCACCGGGCGACAGTGCGATCGAGTATGAAATACCTCGGAGGCTTCTGCCCCCGTCTTCATCGCTAATTCTAATAGTTTTTCCGCCAACTCTTGCTGTAGCATAATTTAATTTTTCTTCAGACGTAAAAAGTGATAGTCGACTTGATTCTGTAACAACTGGCAATCAGCTAATAAGACTGGTTTAAAAATAGTCATCCTAAATACCTAGTTCCTGCATCAGCCAAAAACCAGCAAAAGTTTCCACGTCAGGTCCCGACTGAATAGCCAAGAAATGTACATTGCCAGCCTGTTGTTTTGCCTTTTCAAAATCTTTTACTTCTTTTACTAGATTCTCATTATTTAAGTTGAGCAGAATCCAGCGATCGCTCCCACCAGTTTCCAATAATAAATGATTGGGCGGGCCACTATCAAAACTGAGAAAAGCTAATTCCAGACCAGACATCCAAGCCGCCAAAGGTAAGGCCCTAGAAGAATAAATGATCAAACCAGGAATCGGTGTCTGAGGTGGCAAAGATAATAACTGCAAAGGAAAAGTCTCACCAAAATCGATAGACCATTCCTGCATTTCTTGGAAGGCTTCTACCTGCAAAGAAACAAATTGCCATTTTTCCCCGATCAATGCCTCTGGTAAAGGCTCAGGCGTTTGTAATAACATTTGTACCGTCGGATTGGTACTGGGAGAATAACCCGCCTGTTGGGGATAAACGTCCCGCATCCGTTCTTCTAACCAAATATTTAAAGTATAGGCACGCCGACTAACTGAGGCCGGAATATTCAATTCGTTGCAGGCCTTAGTGATCATATTAGCCATCGGTCGCCGGAAAAAACGGATTTTCTCTGGTGGCTGGGGAGCCTGGGCGATCGCCTGAGAAATAGTGTCCCGTAACCAAAGAGAATTAACATCTTGATTAGAACAAAATTGCGTAAAACGAAAAAGAGAGTCAAGGGGAGTATTACTACTCGTCGGACTCTCACAAATTAGCACCTCCCAAAGTTTTTTTTCTTGTTCGTCTAAAATCGGACGACTATAAAAATCTAATTCCCAAATAGTTGTCATAATGCCTTTAATTAATCCAATCTTCATAATGATATGTGATTGGGTGCATCAGATTTTGGTAAATCCCCTACTCCTCACTCAAATTCAAATTATAGAAAGCTCTAGCGACTTCTCAGACCATTTTTCTTAACCAAAAAATTATGGCCCCCATTTGATTGGGAAAGCCATGAATTTTTTATTTGGATTTTTCATGTTGAGATATTGACAATTATTAAAAATTTATTAAATTCTGATTAATTTTTACTACTCACTACAATTTTTATAATTTCTTTATATTTCTATCAACCATATTAAGTATTCCCTGTAACGCCGATAAAGAGAAAAATATTTAGTTGCTATTAGCACCAATATCTAAGCAGAGACTCGTACTAAACTATTAGTGCTAATAGCACGCTCTAACCAATTATCATTAATAGATGGACTATGTCTTTTATTTGTCACCATACCTTGTAAGTCGGGCATTTCTTGGTGGCAATGTGGGCAATACCAGTAAATATTACTGTGGTTAATGTGACGGAGTAGCGTGTGCGAGCAGCAAGGACAGTTTTGCATGATAGACTCTCATATTTTTATTCAAAGGGTTAACAGGGTTGGGATGAATTTGCTAAATAGATGAATCCAAGAGCAAATTTTGTGAGACTAAATAAAAAAATAAATTAAGAAAAAATTAAGAAAAAATTAAATTGGCAGAATGATTAAATGTTTTGTTGATTCGGCATATATACCCGATATAAACTCCAGAGTAAACAAACAATGATTAATTGCACTAGCCAGTGAGCGCAGGCAAAGCCCCAGAAAAAGCAAGTGAGACCAGTCATTAATGCCAATACGAAGGAAATATCTTCTGATGTACGAAGGTAAATCCATCCTGATATAAGTGCAATAGCAAGTAGAACTATATAGGTTAATGGCATAAGATGGACCTCCAGGCAGAAGTTATGACTTTTTAGCTTGCTTAGGGATCACCCTTCACAATATCTAAGATAGAGAACAAACATGAAGAACTTGTGAAGATCTAAAAATTGTTACAAAACTTTATATATTCTTCTCATTAATAATTGACTGGTTGCTAAATATACCTAAAAATCAATTTTGTTGAGTAAAAGTTTTTTGAAACTTTCACTTACTCCTAATGAGGCGATAGGGATGTGATTTAGATCAATTATTAGGTTTTTCTCCTGCATTTCTCTTACATACGAGAAGAAGTCAAATCCCATTGGAGGGCGAGGGCGATTTGACTAGCCAGAGAAATCGGCTCAAAAGGTTTAGTAATAATGCCACTGAAACCCAGGGATTTTAAAGCCAGTATCTTTGCCGGTGGTATATCTGCGGTGAGCAATATGACGGGTATATTTTGGGTCTTGTCACAACTTTGTAATAGGTGAAAAGTAGCGACTCCATCTAGGCCAGGCATCATTAGGTCTAAGAGAATCACATCCCATTTTTCCTTTTGAGCAAGTTCTATGCCTTCTAAACCTGAATTACAACTGACCACCTGCCAACTGGCGACAATTTCCAGACTTAATTGCACAACCTGACGAATATCGGCTTGATCATCTATTAATAAGATGCTCTTCATGAAAAACCTCTGGGCAAAATACTTTAACTGAATTCTGCAATTCATCCCCCGACTGGTCGGCGGGATGAATTGCAATAGATGTCTAATAGTTTGACAGAAGTTTTGTGTTTTGTTAAGATTTAGTTGCCTCACATGGAAGGTATAGCGAAAACCAAGCTAAACACATAAAATTATTTTTTTGTATCCATGACAATTACCTACGGAACGTGGGATTAGCCTATCGCCTTTGTGTAAGACTTGCTATTCTTCGGAGTAACAAGCAACTGATTGGATGGGAAGCTCCCGATTTATCGGGAGTAGTTCACTTTAATAACTGATTGCTAAAGTGACGGATGCTTCAATTTCTTGTTCGCCTCCTTCTACAGGAGTAACAGGGGGAGCTGCATCCATTTTAGCAACTCTCGCATTGACCATCAAAGGGCGTGGCATCGGTCTATTAATACTATTAATTTGCACATTAGCAATACCTTTTCTAGTTAAATTTAATGCTCCTAATACTATATCTGCCTGGTCTTGAGCTTCTTGAGTAGCTTGGCGCAGGGCTTGCTGTTGGGCGATCGCAATATCGTTATCACTGGCAATAAAGCTAATACCGTTAATCTGACTAGCTCCTGCTTGCACCGCTTCATCTAATATATTACCGGCTGTTTCTGTTTTTACCCGAAAACTCACCGTATTAGTTGCCATATAACCAGTAATATTTTGCTGATTATTTTGATAATTATAAATAGGATTTAAACTAATACCTGTAGTTTGTAATTTTTCTACGTTACGAGATTTTAATAATTCCACTACCTTAGCAGAACGTTGAGCGACTACCTGTTGTACCTCCTGGGCAGTTTTACCTTGAGCTTCCACCCCTAATTGTATTTGGGTCATAGTAGTGGGAATACTAACAATGCCTTGACCTGTCACCGTAATAGTTTTCATGCGTTGTTCCTGGGCGATCGCTAAAGGTACACAAGTTGTTAAGTTAATAGCACTAACGGCTAAAAATAAGGGAATAATGATTTTCCAGGTTTTGCCTAAACTGAAATAACTAGATTGCTTTTGAATTGCCATAAATTAAATTTTTTGTAAAATTATTTTGTTGACTAACAGTCATCTTAACCATAATTCAGATCAAATATTTGATAATCAGCATATTTAGTTTGGGCCGAGCAAGCAAATAATTTATCAAATCACAAAAATTTTCGGGAAAATCCACAATGTCTGTTGTGTCCTGCACAATTATCTAAAAATATTGAGAGTAAATATAGTGATTTTTCCCTTGATTATTATATTAGGGGCAATTAATCAATTGCCCCTATGGCTAATATTATAGATTGTGTTTTTATACCTAACCAATTTTAAAATTGCTATATTCACGATGTTTCAATATTTTTTCATGCAATCACAATGATAAAGTTATCACCCACTTAGTTTAATAAGGAGAAAAAATATGACTATTGTGAAGAAAACTCATACTATTAGTATTGGTGATCATGCTCCAAATTTCCGTTTAGCAAATACGGAAAATGATTTTACTATTTTAAAAGGTGAGGCAGGTCAACCGATTCTTTTAATATTCTACGCTAGTGATAAATTTCCTCAATGCCAAGAAATAGCATTGAATATAGGAAATATTGTATCTATTTTAGAAAAATTTGATGTAAAGGTTTTTGCTATTAGTACGGACTCTCCCACCGTTAGAAAGAATTTTGCCGAACAGACAAAATTACCATTTGTTTTTTTATCCGATCCTAAATATGAAGTCAGTAATTTGTATGGAGTAGTCAGTCATGATCAGTCAACATCCCCAACTATTTATCATCGTATAATGTTTTTATTGGATGCAAATTTAAGAGTTACCCATATTTATCATGTGGAAGATATATTACCTTGTCTGCTAGAACTAATCAATGATTTGGAGAGAATAGAAAAAGTAGAACCTCATTTAATTTCTATGCAAGCTCCTGTTCTATTAATACCCCAAGTTTTTCCTTTAGATTTTTGCCAGGAACTAATTAATATATGGCATAAAGATAATGGGGAATCTGGTTTTATGAGGGCAGTTGGGAATAAAACTGTTGGCTATATTGACCATAATCATAAAATTCGCCACGATCATTTTGTACAGGATGAAAAATTGACTGCTAGAATTAATAATTATATTGCTGATCGGGTTGTGCCGGAGGTAAATAAGGCTTACAATTATCGTATTACTAGACAAGAGTCTTACCGAATAGCGGGTTATGATGGTCAAGTTGGTGGTTTTTTCAAGGCTCATCGGGATAATACAACGGGTGGTACTGCCCATCGGCGTTGGGCAATGAGTTTAAATTTGAATAGTGATCAATATGAAGGGGGTTATTTAAGATTTCCAGAATACGGTCCTCATTTCTACAAACCAGAAACAGGCGATGCGGTGATTTTTTCCTGTTCCCTCTTACATGAAGCAACTAAAGTCACCAGTGGTTTTCGTTTTGTTTTACTCAATTTCTTTTATGGTGACAAAGAAGCTGAGGCAAGAATAGCTTATGAGAATCGGGCTAAAAATGATTATCAGAAAGTAGAAAGGGTTAATGCTTGATCAAAATAGGGGCGAACAGATATTCGCCCCTACAATATTAATTTCCTACTCCCAATATTTAGGAACTAAGCAATTAAGTTAAAATCGCTATTAGTTAAACCTTTTGGTCTATTGGAATCAGTAAATTTAGCAAATACTCCACCTGTACCATAGCCAGGACTACCGCCATTGGTATCAAAGGCTAATTCGCCGGTACTTCCATCATATTTAATATTGACACCAACTCTGATACTAGCGATATTGCCAAAAGTTCTTTTGGATAGAACTATTTTATCTTCACCTGCGGTAAAACTTTTAATGGTATCTATCCCTAAGCCTTGAAAAGTTGGTTCTTTAAAGACAAAAGAATCATTATCTGAACCACCATCTAGGGTGTCATAACCGGAACCGCCTTCCATGTAATTAGAACCACCGTATTCTCGGATATAATCATCGTCTGCTCCGCCAATCAGAGTATCATTACCGTAACCACCATCGATATTATCATCACCTAAGTCACCAATAATCATGTCATTATCGTTATAACCTTTCAAAGAATCATTACCTTTACCGCCAACAATACGATCATTACCATGATCACCCATTATACTGTCATTACCACCTCCACCGTCTATTCTGTCATTGCCTTCATCACCATCAATATCATCATTACCGCTACCGCCATTGATCAGATCATCGCCCTCATCTCCTATTAATTTATCGTCTTCTGAGTCACCAAATATGGTGTCATTATTAATACCACCATAAATGAGGTCACGCCCAAAAGAGCCATACAGTTTATTACTACCATCACCTCCATAGATGCGATCGTCACCGTCATTACCTCTCAAAATATCATTGCCAGCGTCTCCATAAATGGTATCGTTACCATCGCCAGAATCTACATTATCATTACCTTCACCAGCCCAGATGGAATCATTACCGGAACCACCTAGGATTATATCATTTTCACTACCACCCAAAATAGTATCTTTGCCTTCACCAGCATCTATGCGATCAGCTCCACTTAAACCAGAAATCAAATCGTTACCGGCTAAACCATTGATTGTATCGTTACCATTGTTTTTAATGGAAATAAAGTCTGAACCAGTCAAGGTATCAGATAAAAATGTACCAGCGATATTACGTCCCATAAGTCTCCTGTGATTTCAAAAATTTAATTAAATTGAATTTTTTTGTTTGCAAAGAAAAAAACGCTAAGTTGTTTTAGCGTCTTATTTAGTATTATACCCTAGTTTTTGGAAACGACATCACTGACGGAAAACAAGTAGTATTTGTTACTTAATTAGTATCCGTATTTTAGTTAATTAATATAAAATCATTAGAGCTTAAACTAGTAGGTTTAGAATAGCCAGACAATGTGGCAAATTGACCACCTGCACCATAACCAGGGGAACTGCCATTAGCATCATAATATAAATTACCTGTACTAGCATCATATTTGATATTTGCACCTATTCTGACTCTTGTCATATTACCAAAAGTTCTTTTTGATAATATAAATTTATCTTCCCCAACAGTAAAATTTCCGATTACATCTACACCAAAAGCATCAAAAGTTGCTTCTTTAAATACAAAGGAATCATTGTCAGAACCTCCTTCTAAGGTATCATATCCGCTTCCTCCTTCCAAATAATTTAAACCGTTATATCCATAAATTAGATCATCTTCAGTTCCACCCATTAGACTATCACTACTATCAGCATAATAACCACCATAAATTGTGTCATTACCAGATCCACCAATTACAGTATCAGTACCATAATAACCATTTAGATAATCATTACCAGCACCGCCGTTGATAAAATCATTACCATCATTGCCATTAATATTGTCATCTCCACCGCCTCCATCAATTCGATCATTGCCTATTCCTCCTTCTGCATCATCATCACCTGACCCACATCTGATCAAATCATTACCATCCCCACCATACAAATGATCATCTTCTGCATCACCAAATAAAGTATCCCTACCAATTCCACCATAAATAGTATCACGACCAAAAGAGCCTATTAATTTATCATTACCATCGCTACCATCTAAGCGATCATTACCGTCTCCCCCTTTCAAAATATCATTGCCAGTTTCTCCATAAATAGAGTCATTACCATCACCACCATCAATACTATCGTTTTCTGTATGACCATTCAAATAATCATCTCCTGAACCGCCTAATATCGTGTCGTTTTCTGTACCAGCATTAATAGAATCATTACCATTTCCCGCATCGATCCAATCCGCTCCACTTAAACCGATAATTGTATCATTGCCACCTAGACCGTTAATGGTGTCATTGCCATTAACTGTGGTGGAAGTAAAATCACTACCTGTCAGATTATTTGATAAAAAATTACCAACAATATTGAGACCCATAATTCTCCTGTAAAATAGAGTGTGAATAAAAACACTAATGTTTAGTGTGATTTTATACATTGTACCCAATTTTACACAAAAATTAATCAGAGATATAATTATTTATTAGTTAATGGTTTCAGTAAATTAAAAATCATTCCTAAGTCTTTTGTACATAGTTAATCAGCAATCTGCCAAATATTTTTTGCCAAATTAGTTAACATTTGTTGCCGTTGCTCAATACTTTGGCTATTCCACTCGGTGAAAGTTAATAAATCTTTGACGGCTAGATCAACTGGAGTATTAGCAGCTACACTAACTTTTTCGGCAATAGTTCTAGTTAATAGAAATTTTGATTTAGTATAGCCTAACTTTTTCTCATTAAAACCTAGATTACCAATCACATTCTTTAATGATTTTTCCATTAGGGTTAAATTACCTAATTTGCGAATATAACTATCTATTTCTTTCGGTTTATCAAATTTTTCTAATATTTCTAGGGCAGGATTTTCTGGTAAAATATATTCCACTTCCAGACGTAGAATATAATTAGTCAGGTCGTCTATGCCGCCACCACTTCCCCAAGCTGCTTTATCAATATGTTGGGTGAATTTTGCCAAAATATATTTCATTTGATAGGCCGGTAAAGCAGCTTGATGTAACTTTTGGAAATTCTTGATGAATTTGTCAGCTATTTTTTGTTTACCAGGTGAAATAAAATTTTCTATAAATTTGTCTAATTCTGCCTCAGTCTTAATACTCCGCAAAATATTAGACCATTTTAATATCATACCGTCAAAGGTTTTTTTATTTTTTTCATTAGTCATCATGGCAATAAATAATAAATTTTCCAAATGCTGCGATAACTTAATTAATAATTGATTGGGTAAATGACTAGCTGCTAATAGTAATATTAAGTGTTGACGGACATTTAAACTGAGACAACGAATATTGCCTAAATAGCGGTTGGGGCTACCATCGGGATTTTTCCCTTGGAGAAATTGTACATAATAGCGGGCAGATTTTAATAAACTATTAACAAAAACTATTGGTTCACTTTGGTATTGACATTTATGTTCATTTTTCACAAACCACTCATAAACATCATCCTCAGCCACGTATTCATTATCCTCTGCATATTGGGAAAGAATAAAATACCGCAAAAAACGCATGGGTCTTTCCTGTGCTTGGAATATTAAGTCGATCATTTCTTTCCACTTAACTTTCATCCGGTCATAATCATTTTGTTTAGCTTTGGCAAACATGAGATTTTTTAATAAATCCATGTCGTCTAAAGGTAAACCTCGATGATTTAATGTGGCGTAAATTTTCAAGGCATGGGCAACGCTAGAAGTCTTTACCCTAATTAGTTTGACGTTTTTAATAAAATAGGCATAAAATTTTTTTAATATGGCTGTTGCTTGTACTTGATCGGTAAATTCTCTCTGACAAAACTGCCAAATTTCCTGATAAGCATTTTTAATATTAGTCACCGAGCGAGTGGCTGGAATATCACTATAATCTTGTTTTAAAGCTATTTTAGCTAAAATCCCCCGACTTTCTTCGTATTGTAATTCTACCCGATGACGAAATTGATCATTACCTTGAATATCGGTAGAATGATAAACTATTTTATTTTTCAGTGCATCTATCGGTTCTTGGGGATAGGTGGCACTTAAATAATCCCGAATCACACATAATAATAAATAAGCCGTAGTTAAACGTTGTTGTCCATCTATTACCTCGTAAGTATTTTCTGACCGCCGACAAACAATAATACTGCCAATAAAATATTCTGAATCTAAACCTTGATTTTTATTAGTAAATTCTTCATAAATATCCTCAATAAATTCATTTACTTCTTTTTCTCCCCACACATATTCCCTTTGATAATCAGGAATAATATAAAACTCACTAAATAGTTTTTCAAAATTGATGTCTTCCGAAGCAATATTAGTCATAAGTATTACCAATAATTAACTCATACCCTTAATAATAGTTTTGAGAGTATGAGTTAGTATCAAGAAATTAATTTTAAATAACAGGTATAGGAGAAAAAATGCCTAACCCGTTGTTAATAGAAAAATTAGCGAAACATACTACTAACAGAACTATCCTCATGGATCCGCCAAATAGTTTCCCCTAAAATATTAGCAACAGATAATAAAGTTAATTGGGGGAACCGATCTGCCGATGGAATAGGAATACTATTAGTAACAATAACTTCTTCAAATAAACCACTAGATAACCTTTCGATAGCTGGTGGCGAAAAAATAGCATGGGTGGCACAAGCATAAACCTGACTGGCTCCCTCTTTTCTTAATAAACGGGCTCCCTCGCAAATAGTGCCGGCTGTATCAATCATGTCATCTACTAAAACCGCAGTTTTACCTCTGACATCACCGATCACATTTAATACCTCTGCCACATTATGAGCTTGTCGGCGCTTATCAATAATCGCTAACGGTGCATCATTTAATTTTTTGGCAAAGGCTCTTGCCCTAGCAACACCACCCACATCAGGGGAAACTACCACTAGATCATTCAGTTTCTTACTAGCGATATAATCCAAAATGACGGGAGAACCATAAACATGATCAACGGGAATATCAAAATAGCCTTGAATTTGCGATGAGTGTAAATCCATAGCTAAAATCCGGGTCGCCCCCGCTTCTGTAATTAAATTGGCCACCAATTTAGCGGTGATCGATTCCCGGCCTGCGGTTTTCCGATCTGCTCTCGCATAGCCGTAATATGGGATCACTGCCGTAATTTGTCTGGCCGATGCCCGGCGACAAGCATCTATCATAATTAATAATTCCATCAGGTGATCATTCACCGGCTGGCAACAAGGTTGGATTAAATAAACATCACAACCTCGAATTGATTCTTGGATTTGAATATATAATTCGCCATCGGCGAACCGCTTACGAATCATTGGCCCTAGATCAATACCTAAGTAACGTGCCACTTCCGTAGATAATGGCAAATTAGATGATCCAGAGAATAATCGTAAACGATTCTGATCGGTGGTAATGGTCTCAGTTGCCTGAATAGGCAAAGTAGCAGAACTGATCACAAGCAAGCCCTCGTAGCTCATTCATTCAATTTTATACTAGCACTATAATCCCTCAGGATGATTATTATTTTGCATTTTTTTTGTGATTACAATCGGCTATGGTTAAGATTTTTTGTATTGATAATTGGCTAAGGCGACAATTTTTTTTAATAAAAAACTAATATTTGTTAAGAAAATCTATAATTTTTCTTATTTGCAATTTATTTAAGGTAAACCCCCATGAGTTTGAAAGATTTAATTGGTGAAGATATTAAAAAGGCCATGAAATCTCAGGATAAGGTGCGTCTGGAAACGGTACGCAGTATTAAAAAGGTTTTATTGGAAAAAGAGGTGGATGCGAGGGGGAAAGGTCAGGATTCCTTGACTGAGGCCCAAGAAATGGAGGTATTAATCCAGGTAGCAAAACAACGGCGGGATTCGATCGCTCAATATACTCAAGCGGGGCGGGAGGATTTGGCCAGTAAAGAAGGGGAGGAATTAGCGATCATTGAGGAATATTTGCCAAAACAGTTATCTGATCAGGAAGTAACTGCGATCATTGAGGAAATTTTGCTGGAAGTGGGAGCAACTTCGGCGAAGGATTTTGGTAAGGTGATGGGGGCCGCTACTAAACGTTTGAAAGGGCAGGCTGATGGCAAGAAAATTCAGGAAATTGTCAAGGAAAAATTAGGTAGTTAAAATTTAATTTTTCATTTTAAGAACAGTGATTAATGAAGGAAAAAGTAGGTGTAATTGATTAATCACACCTACGTAATAATTATCTAATTCTTAGGTAATCGTTGGTATTAATCAAACGAGAATTCAGATAAATTTTTTAATAAATAAATTGAGATAAATATTTATGTTACCAGCTATTCCTTTAGGAACAACCTTACAAAATCGTTATCGTTTATTGAGTATTTTAGGACAGGGTGGCTTTGGTCGCACCTATTTAGCAGAGGATTTAGGTCGTTTTAATGAACGGTGTGCCTTAAAGGAGTTTATTCCCCAAACTAATAATCCTTATGCGATCGCCAAATCAAAGGAATTATTCACGAGGGAAGCCTCTGCCCTTTATCAAATTCAGCATCCGCAAATTCCCCAATTCCGGGCGATCTTTGAAGAAAATCAACGGTTATTTATTCTGCAAGATTATGTGGCAGGGAAAACTTATCATACTATTTTAGATGAGCGAAAAGCTAGTGGTGATAAGTTTACAGAATTAGAAGTATTAAATTTTAATAAACAACTTTTACCTGTATTAAGTTACTTGCATAGTCGTAATATGATTCATCGGGATATTTCCCCTGATAATATTATTATGCGGGATACGGATCAAATGCCGGTATTAATTGATTTTGGTGTAGTGAAAGAATTAGTTAACCAAGCAACGACAGGAACCACAACGGCAGCGGCGACAGCTACCACAGTAGGAAAAGTCGGTTTTTCTCCACCAGAACAAATGCAAACGGGTAAAGTTAATCCTAATAGTGACTTTTATGCTTTAGCTGTGACTAGTTTAGTCATGTTGACTGGTAAAGAGCCTAGTGAATTATTAGATCAGGTTAATTTAACTTGGGATTGGCAAAAATGGGCGAGTGTTAGTCCTGGTTTTGCCACAATTTTAGACAAAATGCTTAGTCATAAACCGGGCGATCGCTATCAGTCAGCTAATGAAATATTACAAGCGATTAATCAGCTAGGAGGGAATAATCCGAGGGTGACTAGTATTCCTCCGACTGTGAATACCAATACCCCACCAGTGCAACCGGATAATTCATCAAGTATTGGTACTATGGTTGTCGGTCGTCGGCCTAATCCTAATCAAAATATTGATGTAGAAGAACCTGATCAAGATGATGATGGGGTAGTTTCTTTTTGGGATAGTAAAGCTGCTATTGTCGGGGTAAGTAGTTTAGTAGTTATATTATTAGGCTTGGGTTCCTGGGCTTTAGTCAGTTCTATTTTAAAAGGGTTTAGAAAAAAATCTGAGGATCAAAAACCAGAATTAGTTAGCCCATCGCCGTCGCCTTCCCCATCGCCAATCTTAATTATTACACCTAGTCCAACTATTTCCCCTAGTATTAAACCAACCACTTCCCCTAGTACCATTAAACCGTCTCCTAGTCCTGGTCAAACTAGTTCACCGCCAATTATTATTACTCCCGATCCAGAACCAATATACGAACCAGAACCAATACCGCTTCCCGTTCCTATTCCAGAACCAGAGCCATTGCCACCAATAAATGAGCCAGAACCTGCTCCTATTCCAGAACCAATACCGGCACCGATTCCCGCACCGATTCCAGCCCCGATACCGGAACCAGAACCAGAACCGATACCGGCTCCTATTCCAGAGCCCATACCAGAACCAGAACCGATTCCAGAACCAATACCAGAGCCGGAACCGATTCCAGAACCGGAACCGGAACCGATGCCAGCACCATCTCCTGTGCCGGAGGAAATAACTCCTGAACCACCCCCAATAGAAGAGCCTGTAGAATCGCCAGCACCGGCAATAACACCATCGCCTGTGCCGGAACCATCTCCTGCTAATACTCCTATTCCACAGGAAGAGGACAAACTAATGACTGAATAGGGTCTTATAAGGTTTTTCCTATCATGCAGTAGGGGCTAATTGATCAATTGCTCCTACTGTATTTGCTTGAGATGATAATTAAGGATTTATTGATCAATTATTAAGAAACTAACTCTATGAAAAATTTATTAATTACTGGCACAGATACGGATGTAGGCAAAACTCTGGTAGCGATCGCCCTGACTGCTTATCAACAGAAATATCATGGAGAGCGACGTTTTGCTTTGATGAAATTAATGCAAACTGGTACAGGCGATCATGAATTATATCGGGAATTATTTGACCTAAAACAAACTGATCAGGAAATTACTCCATTAAGGTTTACTGCTCCCCTTGCTCCACCAGTGGCGGCTGAAAAAGAAGGGAGAGAAGTCAATTTAAAAACTGTTTGGCAAAATATTATTAATTTGCAAAGTCGTTCAGATTTTTTATTAATCGAGGCTTTAGGCGGTTTAGGTACGCCGGTAACGCAGGAATTAATAGTAGCGGATTTAGCGAGGGATTGGCGTTTACCAACTATTTTAGTTGCTCCTGTTAAATTGGGGGCGATCGCCCAAATTGTGGCAAATGTTGCCTTAGCCAAAGCTAATAAAGTTAATTTATTAGGCATTATTTTAAATTGTTTAATCCCAGAAGCAGAAAATGCTATTAATGATCTAACACCGATTAATTTGATCGAATCCCTCACCCAAGTACCCGTATTAGGAACTATGCCCTATTTACCTGATCTGAAAGATTTAAGTAGATTAGCCGCTTATGCTTCTCAATTAGATTTAGAAAAATTCTTTTTGTAAATCATGGGAGCGTCTCGCTCCTTTGAACGGAGGGGCAATTCATGAATTGCCCCTCCTACCTAGAATGAAAATAGCTATATTGCTTTTAGTTATTAGGTGATTGAGGAGGATGTTTCATATATTGTAACGGTTCACAAAAATCATCTACACCAGTTTTAATCACATAAATTAAAATAGGAGTAATTAATAAAACCGGACAAATTTTCTGAGCAATTAACCCATCCATGACAATATTTAAATTATCTTGTTTTATATCATCTCGTAAATTATCCTGACAGAGAGCCACCCGACATCTTTTTGCTAAACTATCTAACCATTTTTCGGAAGTATCAGGCTCTTGCCCCGCTTTTAAAGCCAAGGAAATCGTCGCATCTTCCAAATCCCCTTCACAATTTTCAATTTCATCTAAGGCTTCTAAGGCTTCTGGATAAGTAGCTAATTGGGAACGAAAGTGAGATATTTCTTGTAAAGTTAGAGATATTGCCATAATAATAAGTTTAGTTATATGATTGAGTGTCAATTAATTTACCACAGCAATTATAGATTAACAATCCCTATTGTCGTAATCTTGGGCAAATATCAATAATTTTCGATGATTTTAAATAAAATTTTCCATCGGTATTAGGAGAAATAAAAATGCAAATAGGTGTTCCCAAAGAAATTAAGGATCAAGAATTTCGGGTGGGTTTAACTCCCACTTCTGTGCGGAGTTTGACGGATAAATGCCATCAAGTATTGATAGAAACAGAGGCGGGGATTGGTTCCGGTTTTACTGATGCTGATTATCAGAATAGTGGTGGCATAATTACCAAACAAGCTAGAGATTCTTGGCAAAGTGATTTGGTGGTGAAAGTGAAGGAACCTTTACCCTCAGAATATGAATTTTTAAGTTTACCAAAAATTTTATTTACCTATTTACATTTAGCGGCTGCTCGTTCTTTAACAGAGGCTTTGCTTAATACTAATATTCGGGCGATCGCCTATGAATGTGTGGAATTAGCTGATGGTCGTTTACCCCTATTAGCTCCCATGAGTATTATCGCCGGACGTTTAGCGGTACAAATGGGGGCAAGATATTTGGAAAAACAACAGGGCGGACGAGGTGTATTATTAGGCGGTGTGCCGGGGGTGAAAACTGGGCAGGTCGTAATATTAGGGGGCGGTGTGGTTGGTACAGAAGCAGCCAAAATAGCTCTAGGTTTGGGAGCAAAAGTGACAATTTTAGATGTGAATATTGAGCGATTAAATTATTTAGAAACCCTTTTTGGTTCACGGGTAGAATTATTAGCAAGTAATAGCAGTAATATTGAAACAATGGTTACTCAAGCAGATCTATTAATTGGAGCAGTATTAATTCCCGGTAAACGAGCGCCAATCTTAGTTAACCGTAAATTGGTAGAAAATATGCGACCGGGTTCTGTGATTATTGATGTGGCAGTCGATCAAGGCGGTTGTATTGAAACTTTGCGGACAACTTCCCACAGTCATCCCAGTTATATTGAGGCGGGGGTGGTTCATGTCGGTATTCCTAATATGCCGGGAGCGGTTCCTTGGACGGCAACCCAGGCTCTCAATAATAGCACTTTTCCCTATATATTAAAGTTAGCAGAGCAGGGTATAGAAGCTCTTAACCATGATCCTAGTTTAGCCAAAGGTTTGAATATTCAAGATCAAAAGTTAGTACATCCAGCAGTTAAATCAGTATTTCCTGATTTGAATAGTTAACAAACATAGAAATTTTAAACCGTTGAGATATAGAAAAATGATTTCAACTATACACCGTGGGGCAATTCATGAATTGCCCCTACTAAACTGGGGAAAGCACTATCATCTTAGCTGAATATTTAGTCAATGATGGTTTTTTGCTCCTTATTCATCCGGTTCAATCGTGCTAATTAAACCATGATTATTTAAAGTCTCACAATAAAATTCAGCGTGTTCCTGCGCACAAGTAATCACTAAGGCTAAACCGTTAGTATGTGCTTCCATCATAATACTAACGGCCTGCGGTTGCGTCAAACTTGGTACAGTTTGTAATAATACTTGCACCACGTATTCCATCGGGTTAAAATCGTCATTGTGCAGTAATACTTTGTATTTCGGAGCGTTTTTCTTAATTGTCGATGTTGACCGTTTTTCAATTATCTCCACAGACACAGGCTTTTTCCCCCAATTTACTAAAATGTATTTATGTGATGAATGAACTGTGATGAATGCACAAATTTTTTATTAAAATTAATTAAAATAGCTTGACACTCTCACCGTTTACTCCAATTAGTCAAAGTACTTAACGACGGATGCCTAAATCAAATTATAGCTAGAATTATAACCAAGGCTATTTTATCTGTCAACTGTCAATAATTGTTCTATTAACCTGATATAAAAACCTTGATAGAATAATGATTAAGCATTTGTACAAACTAAAGTCAAATCTATTTTATTCTCTGTCGTTGCCGTCACCTGTGCTTGTACACCAGGACCAAAAAAAGTTGTCATCTTTTCCTCTTTTTCCTGCCAAGTTGTGAAGGGAATAAAGGGCGAATCAAATTCTAAAATTAAAGCATAATTATTATCAATCATCATTTCCCGCAAACTAGTTAATACAGGTCTTTGTTCATCGTTGGGAGCTAAACCTAACCTTTTTAATACTTCATCTAAATGGGCTGACTGACCATAACGATAACGGGTAACATCCTCTCTCACTTGATTTAAGGTACTAGTGGCCTGTTTCTCCCGCAAGGCCAGAATATCAGGACTAGTAGGCTGGGAAAAAGGAATTGGTTTTAATTCGGCAGCCTTCAGGGCAAAACCACCTAATAGTAAGGGTAAACCATAGAAAAAACCCGCTAAATTGAGGGTGGCATTATCGGTGATATAGGCGATCGTCCCCACTATCATTAATGTGCCACCAACAATTAGACAAAATGTACCTAAAGAAAATTTGCCGAACATAGATAAATAATTTTGAGTAACTAGAAAAATACCAATCGTATTATAAGACGTAAGCGGGATTTAAGTTAATATTATTTTGAATATTTTTAGTATTTTATTTGAAAATATGACAATATATTATTGCTACAGTTCTCATAGATATTAATGGTTTTATCAATGATTAATATAACTGTATTAATATCATATTTATTAGAATAACAGCATCGTATTTATTTGATTTGAAAAAATAATTATTTTGTCTCGTTAACGGAGAAAAGGGGGACGTTTATCGTCTGTTGTTGCTTTATTTTTCACTGTTTCTGATAAGAATTGTTTAAGAGCTTTTTCCCGATTTTCCATAAATTTTGCCCAAAAACCTGGCTGAAATTCATCCATGGTTTTTGCTAATGCCCACACATCAACCGCTAAAATATTATAAAGTCTTTCATCTTCTTTTTTCAGAGCATTAATTTTATCTATTACGACCTTATTAATTGCCGCAATTTTTTGTTCTTCTTCGGTTTTCGGCATAATTGCATACTTGTTTAATTAAGTGAATTCTTGGTGTAAACCGTATTTAATACAATATTGTTTATTATTTTATAAATATTCCCCATATCTGCCATATTCTGATCATGATCTCCATCAATGTTAGTTGATTATGCTATTTTGTAGTAGTTATTTTTACTGAAGGAGCAAATGTCATGGACAGTAATACAATTCAGGAGCGAATGGCCTTAATTATTAGCAAACGTGATGTTTTAGTCCGTCTATTAGAACAGCCTGATTTGGGAACATTGAGAATAGATGTTAATCAAGCCTTAGAAGAAATTGACGATCTAATTGATGAGTTTAATCGTTCTTTTCCCCAACCTTCATAAAAGAAGAATATTACCATGGTGGAAATCTATTGACAATCTTCTCAAATATTCTTACGAAGTTGTCAGTAATTATTTAACTAAAAAGAGAGTAGGCAACATTGCCTGCTCATAATTTATTTTGGTGATGAAAGTCGGTGTCAACCGAGAGAAAAAGTCAATGTCACTATCAAGTTAACAAATTAATCAATTAACCAATCTTTATTAATTTTGCGGGAGTAAATGGCGGATGTCACGTCACATTTTAATTACTGGTGGAGCCGGTTTTATTGGTGGTAATTTTGTCCATCACTGGAGTACAAGTTATCCTGATGATCATATTGTGGTTTTGGATGCTCTTACCTATGCGGGTAATCGTAATACTTTAGCTAGTTTAGAAAATCGCCCTAATTTTAAATTTATCGAGGGTAATATTTGCGATCGCCCTTTAATAGATAAAATATTAGCCGAGGAAAAAATTAATACGGTTGCTCATTTTGCCGCCGAATCTCATGTAGATCGCTCAATATTAGGACCGGGAGCTTTTGTCCAAACCAATGTAGTCGGCACTTTTACCCTATTAGAATCATTCCGGCAACATTGGCAAAACTATTTACAGCCAGAGGCACAAAAAAGTATTTTTCTGCACGTTTCCACCGATGAAGTCTATGGCAGTTTAGCAGAGAATGATCCGGCTTTCACAGAAACTACCACCTATCAACCGAATAGCCCCTATTCTGCCTCTAAAGCTGGTAGTGATCATTTAGCTAGAGCTTATTATCACACCTATCAAATGCCGACGGTGATTACTAATTGTTCTAATAATTACGGTCCCTATCATTTCCCAGAAAAGTTAATTCCTTTAATGTGCATCAATATGCTATTAGGAAAACCTTTGCCGGTCTATGGCGACGGGCAGAATGTGCGGGATTGGTTATATGTGATTGATCATTGTCGGGCGTTGGATGTGGTGATTAATCAAGGTCAACCGGGCGAAACCTATAATATTGGTGGCAATAATGAAGTAAAAAATATTGACTTAGTGCAAACTCTTTGTCAGTTGATGGATGAGTTAGCTCCTGATTTACTAGTGAAACCTTGTAGTAATTTAATCACTTATGTGAAAGATCGCCCCGGTCATGATCGGCGTTATGCGATTGATGCGACAAAAATTAAAACCGAATTAGGCTGGACTCCTTCTGTGACAGTGGAAGAAGGTTTAAGAAAAACTGTGACTTGGTATTTGCATAATCGGCAATGGTGGGAACCGCTATTATCACCGGAATATCAGGAATATTATCAGAAAGTTTATAGTCATTAAGTTGTTATTAGCTTAACCAGATTAACTTAATATTACTAAATTAATATATAGGGGCAATTGATTTACTGCCCCTATTTTTTTATTAAAAAATTTAATCATCTTCATTGCCGATCATCCTAATAAGAAGTAAAACTAAATTCATCCGCAAATAGTAAAACCAAAAGTATAATAAATCTGCAATTAAGAGAATGTTAAACTTTTTTAAGCTAAAGTAAAGAATTGTAAAGTTTATTAATTTTACGGCCAGTTATTCTTAAATAATTTTGATTTTTTGTCCACAACTTTTTAATATAAAACCGATGAAACCAAGATATTTCTACCAAAAACTTATTGCCGTCCTCGTCTCATTTTCCTTAGCAGTCAGTTTATGGGCGATCGCCCCAGCAGCCCAGGCCTTTGATAATCCAGAACTATTACCGAGCGAAAACACACCTCTGATTGACCTAGCGAAAACTTTGACAGATGTCCAAGAAAAAAATCTAATTTCCCAGTTACAAACCTTTGAGAACGATACCGGCTGGAAAGTCCGAGTATTAACCCAATTTGACCGCACCCCTGGTTTAGCACTACGGGATTTTTGGAATTTAGATAGTAAAAGTATTTTATTAGTAGCCGATCCCAGAGGCGGTAATTTATTAAATTTCAATGTTGGTTTAGAAATATATAAATATTTACCCCGCACCTTTTGGGTAGAATTGCAAACCCGTTATGGCAATCAATTTTTCGTAAGGGAAAACGGTGAAGATCAATCAATCATTCAGTCTTTAGAATCCATTGAAGGTTGTTTACGCCAAGGCGGTTGTCGAGTCGTGCCAGGCTTACCAGAAGAACAATGGATATTAACCCTTATTGCCTCTATTATGGGTGGGATCATCTGTGGTTTTGCCTCCCATCCCCGTCACCCTGGACAAGGTTTTTCTTGGCAGTGGGTCTTGATTTTCTCACCCTTGTGGGGTATTCTGTTTATCGCCTTCGGAATCGGTCCGGTCATTTCTCGTACAAGTGATTGGGTTCCCCTAGTGCGTAATATATCTGGTTTTTTGATTGGTGCTTTAGTTGCCTATCTGACTCCCATATTCAATCAATCTTCTCCTTCAGAGACCTAAATAGGAATCATCATAATTCATGGAATGGCATATAACAGATGCGCAGAGTTTAGCCATAATTGACCAAGAAATTGGTCCCCATTCTTTTTCACCGGCGGAATATGAAATTGTCCGCCGGGTTATCTATGCAACGGCAGATTTTGAATATAAGTCTTTAGTAAATTTTTCTGATCACGCCCTGCAATCCGGGGCGGCGGCTTTAGCTGCTAGAACTACTATTATTGTAGATGTGCCAATGGTACAGGTGGGTATTGCTCCTCAATTACAAAATACCTTTGCTAATCCTGTCTATTGTTCGATGGATACGATTACTCGCCCCCAAAAGGAAAAAACCCAGGCAGCATGGGGGATTGAGACGTTAGCAAAACGTTATCCAGAGGCTATTTTTGTAGTGGGAGAATCTCAGACGGCTTTATGTACTATTGTTGATCTGATTGAGGCGGAGGAAATTAGACCGGCTTTGGTAGTAGGTACGCCGGCCGGTTTTGTCGGGGTTGATGTAGCGAAGTCTCGGCTTTATGATTCGATGATTCCTCATATTAAAATTGATGGCCCGAAGGGTAGTGCGGTGGTAGCGGTGGCTATTATTAGTGGTTTAGTGGATTTGGCTTGGCAGGCTTATGGTTCTCAAGAGGGTAGGAAGTAATATTAAGTTGTTGTTGATATTTTCTGGACAACATAATTTAAAATATTCACCTAGTTACACTTAAGTTAATCTATTTCATCCCTAATATTAGTGGTTGGTCGAGTGGATGTTGATGTTTTAATCGGTATTTCTATTTTGCCTGTGCCACCGCAGAAAAAACAGGTTTCTTGTCGTTGAATTTCGCCGGTACAATCCCTAATATCAGTAAATCCTTCACCGTCACAATATTGACAATTTTTTGTCTGATTCATGAATTTTTCTCCTATAAAGTTTAAGTGAATAAATTTTTGTCAATTCTTGATAGAATAATATTTTGCCTATGATGATATTTTTTTTGCAACATAATTTAAAATATCTTGAACTGTTGCAAATTTTTCAATATCTGCATCAGGCATTTCAATATTGAATTCTTCCTCAATATGTATTGACATTTCAATTTTATGTAAACCACTTAAATCATAATTACCAGAATAATTCCAAAAATTAGAACCAGAACTTGTATAATTTCCAGAATATTTGTAATTAGAATAATTAATATAATTATCCATAACAGTAGATAAGTCTATTTTATCTGCCTGAATCTCAAAATTGGCTTCAATGATAAATTTTATTTTAAAATAAATAGAAACTAACTGGTTAACTGATTGACCTATTTCTTGTAGTTCTTTAACACACTTGTTCCATATGATAATTCTTTGACTCAAAGAAGCTAACAATGTATCAAGATTACATGGAAGTTTTAACTCATCATAGTACGAATCTGGAAATTGCAAAGAAATCTTGATTTTTTCCTTAATAGTATTCAAGAGGCTTGAATAATTATCACTATCAATATTTATATCAAGACTAAGATTAAAAGATTCTAAATTTATCTTGAGTTGATCACATAAAATTTCAATAATTTGTACAAGTGTAGGAATGATACTAGAATCTTTGCCAGACTCTATTAATTCCTGACTAATTCTATTAAGTTGTAACCTTTGTAACCTTTTTTCTTCAGCTAATCTATTTTCCTCTGCTAATCTTTTTTCTTTAGCAATACGGTGTTCTTCTGCTAATTTAACTTCAGCAATACGACGTTTTTCTGCTAATCGTTGCTGTTCAGCCAACCTTTTCTCTTCAGCAATACAATGTTCTTCCGCCAATTTAGCTTCAGCAATACGACGTTCTTCCGCTAACCGTTGTTGTTCCGCAAGCCTTTTTTCCTCAGCAATACGGCGTTCTTCCGCTAACCGTTTTTCCTCAGCCAATCTTTTCTCTTCAGCAATACGACGCTCTTCTACTAACAGTTTTTCTCTGGCTAATTTCTCAGCTTCTTGTTTAGCTAAAAAATCTTGCAAATAGCTAATTCTAGGATCAATCAAAGAACGAATTAAAGCAAAATCTAACTGATACCCACTTGCCTGATAAATATGACAAGCTATCTCCCAAACGACCCGATCAGGATCATTCATCAGTAATTGTAAACCATCATGAGAAACAGGTATTTTTTGCTGTAAATATTGATTAACCGCCCTTGCCAGAATAGCTTGAGTATAATTATCTTGATCCATGACCATAGGAAAAATTTTTAGAAGAATAGTGTATATTATAGAGTAAAAGTATGACACTTGATATTCAAAAAATCATCTATTGCAATCAAATGTTATCTATTGCCAATAACGTTAATCTTCATTAATTAATCACACTATTATGACTATACAGTTAACCACCCAAGAACAATCCTTATCTGATCTTGATATAGCAAATTTCGGTCCGATGCAATTAATAGTAATTCAACCTACTACGTTTTGTAACCTGAATTGTGATTATTGTTATTTGCCCGATCGCCAATTAAAAAAACGTTTAGATTTAGATTTAATTGAGCCGATTTTCCGTAATATTTTTACTAGCCAATTTTTAGGCGAGTGTTTTACTATTTGTTGGCACGCCGGCGAACCTTTAGCGGTTCCGATCAGTTTCTATCAATCAGCTTTAGATTTGATTGCTCAAACCAGTGAAAAATATAATACGCACAATAGTTGTTTTGATCATTCTGTACAAACTAATGCTACGTTAATCACTCCCGCTTGGTGTGAGTTTTTTGCTAAACATAATTTTCATGTGGGGGTCAGTATTGATGGTCCGGCTTTTATTCATGATCGCCACCGCAAAACTTTAGCTGGTCAGAATAGTCACGAATTAACTTTGCGGGGGATTAAATATTTACAGGATTATCAAATAAAATCTAGTACCATTTCAGTGATTACTGAGGATACCTTAGATTATCCTGATCAAATGTTTGATTTTTTCTGGGAAAATGGTATTACTGACATCGGTTTTAATATGGAAGAAACGGAAGGAATACATCAACAAACTTCCCTTAATTACAAACAAGAAACAGAAGAACGTTATCGGGCTTTTATGCAACGTTTTTGGCAGTTAGTTGCCCAAACCGATGGCAAAATGCAGGTACGAGAATTTGAGACTATTTGTAGTTTTATTTATACGGGCGATCGCCAACAAAATACGGATATGAATTATCCTTTTTCCATAGTTAGTATTGATCATCAGGGGAATTTTGCCACCTTCGATCCAGAATTATTATCAGTGAAAACGCCCCAGTATGGAGATTTTGTTTTAGGTAATGTTTTGACTGATACTTTTGAGTCTGTCTGTCAGACCGCCAAATTTCAGCAAATTTATCATGATATGCGCAGCGGTGTCGAACAATGTCAAGCGACCTGTCAATATTTTGGTGTGTGTGGTGGTGGAGCTGGTAGTAATAAATTTTGGGAAAACGGTTCCTTTAATTCAACAATGACTCAAGCCTGTCGTTATCGCACTCAAATTATTACTGATGTTGTATTAAATGAATTGGAAGCGAAAGTCGGTATTCAAAACTGATTACTAAACAATTTTTGCTTTCACTATTGAAAAAACCCGGTAAAATAATCACCGGGTTTTCTGAATAGCTAACTAATCAAAATTAGTGAAAAATTCACACTAACTAATTAACCTTCTGTGCCCATAAACGAGTAGGTAAACCCCAAACATAAATAAAACCTTCCGCTGCCCGATGATCAAATTGATCCTCTGCACCGTAGGTGGCTAAATCAAAACTATAGAGAGAATTGTCTGATTTACGTCCGACAATATTAGCATTACCCTTGAATAGTTTGACCCGTACCGTACCTGTCACCTGCTCTTGTGTCTGATGAATAAACGCATCCAAAGCACCCTTTAAGGGACTATACCATAAACCGTTGTAAACCAATTGACTGTAGGTTTCCTCAATACCCCGTTTATAACGAGTTACATCACCAGTTAAAGTTAAACTTTCTAAATCCCGGTGAGCATCGATTAATACGAGCATCGCCGGTGATTCATAAATCTCCCGTGATTTAATTCCGACTAAACGATTTTCGATCATGTCAATACGACCGACACCATGATTACCAACAATTTCATTTAACTTAGTAATCAAAGCACGACCGCCCATTTCTTCCCCATTTAAGCGGACAGGAATACCTTTGACAAAACCGATTTCCACGTATTCTGCTTCGTTCGGTGTATTAGCGATCGCCTTAGTCATACCGTACACATCTTCCGGTGGTTCCTCCCAGGGATCCTCCAAAATACCAGCCTCAATCGCCATCCCTAATAAATTTTTATCAATACTATAGGGAGAAGATTTTTTTACCGGGGCAGGAATACCGCATTTTTCCCCGTAGGCGATCGTTTCTTCCCGACTCATGCCCCATTCCCTGGCAGGAGCGAGAATCTTTAAACTAGGATTTAAAGCAGCGATGGAAACATCGAACCGCACCTGATCATTCCCCTTACCAGTACAACCATGGGCGATCGCATCAGCCCCGTATTTAGCAGCGGCTTCCACTAATACCTTAGCAATTAAAGGACGAGCCAAAGCCGTCGCCAAAGGATAACGATTTTCATATAAAGCATTTGCTTGAATCGCTGGAAAAGCATAATCAGCAATAAATTCATCTACTACATCAGCTACCAGTGATTCCAACGCACCAGAAGTTAAAGCCTTTTTTTGTACCGCATCTAATTCATCACCTTGCCCTAAATCTACCGCTAAAGTAATGACATCCTGTACACCCCATTCCTGCTTCAGGTAGGGAATACAAACGGAAGTATCAACACCACCAGAATAAGCAAGTACTACTTTGTTAGCACGACCCATTGGATTTTTCCATAAAAATAAACAGCAATTTTTTATTATCTGTCTAAAGTGGTTTTATGCTTGTGTACAATCGTACAGATTAAAGATGTTTATTGCATATTGCCAGCTATGTCCCAGGAGGCAAAGTGTTTTTTAGCGTAGTAATTCCCACTTATAATCGTCAACCGATTTTAGAAAAGTGTCTGCAAGCCTTAGAAAAACAGGACTATAGCGATATTATTCAAGGTTATGAAATTGTTTTAGTGGATGATGGCTCCACAGATGGCACGATTGATTGGTTAAAAGAACAGCCTGCTAATTTTCCCCATGTCCGCTATTTTGTCCAGGATCATCAAGGCCCAGCAGTTGCCAGAAATTTAGGTGTGGAAGAGGCCAAGGGTGATTTTATTATTTTTATTGATAGTGATTTAGTAGTAACGGCCCAATTCCTGCAGGCCCATGCTACTGCCCTAATAGCTGGGGCAGAAAAATTTGGTAAAGTATTTACTTACGGGCAGGTTGTGAATACCTGTAATTTTGCCAATCCCACCAGTGAACCTTATAAAATTACTGATTTTTCGGCTGCCTATTTTGCTACGGGTAATGTGGCGATCGCCCGACATTATTTACTAGAAGCTGGTTTATTTGATCCGCAATTTCTCCTCTATGGTTGGGAAGATTTAGAACTAGGAGTCAGACTAAAAAAACTCGGTTTAAAACTGATTAAATGTCCTGAAGCCGTTGGTTATCATTGGCATCCGCCCTTCAATTTAAGCCAATTACCGAACATGATTAATCGGGAAATAGAACGGGGCAAAATGGCAATTTTGTTTTATGAAAAACATCCCACTTGGGATGTGAAAATGATGACGCAAATGACCTGGTTACACTATGTATTATGGGGAATATTATCCCTCGGTGGTCGTCTCAATGAAAAAACTATGGCGGGTTTTCTCCAATGGTTAATTAATAATAATAAACCGCAATTAGCCTTAGAAATGGCTCGCATATTTTTAAATTGGTATAACGTCAAAGCTATTCAATCAATGATGAAATCAACATAATATAACAAGAATTTGTTAATAAACCGACCGTAGGGGCAATTCATGAATTGCCCCTAATACCCCAGGATGAAAACCGCTATACAATAAAAATCATGAAAATTAACCGGATTTCTCAACAACATTTAAATATCTTAGAAACCTGTCCGAGAAAATTTGAATACTTATATTTACATGGTTTAAACTTACCTTTAGATCCAGAAAAACAAGATAGGATTAAATTTGGTAATCAATTTCACTTATTAATGCAACAAAAAGAATTAGGCTTAGATATTAGCCCTATTCTGATAAAATCACAGGATCTAGCTGATTGTTTTCAATCCTTACAAAAAAGTGTGCCAGACCTATTTGCTACCGATCATTTATTTCCCAATCAATCCTCTCATCAATCGGCTAATTCATCAGTTTTTCGCCAAGCAGAATATAACCTAAATCTCACTTACAAAAATTATATAATTACAGTTATTTATGACCTATTAATTACTGATCATCAATCTGCTAATATTTATGACTGGAAAACCTATCCTCTGCCTGAAAAGAGTAATAGAATTATTGAAAATTGGCAAACCCGCCTCTATTTATTTCTTCTAGCCGAAGCGGGCGGTTATTCTCCCGAAAATATCACCATGACCTATTGGTTTATTAAATCTAATAAATCCCAAAAAGCCGAACATTTAAAAATTAGTTATGATCAAAATCAACATGAAAAAAATCGGCAAGATTTAGATAATTTATTAGACAAATTAACTAACTATTTAAACAAACAACAAACCGAGCAACAACCCTTTCCCCAAGTCAATGTCAATCTTGGTATCTGTTCCCCTTGTCAATTTCTCAATCGTTGTCAAAATCAACTATTAGAACTTAATTTAATCAAGGAAGAAATTGAGGAAGATCAAATAAATCCCGCCTGGTTAAATATTCATAACATCCCTGAAATATCAATTTAAAAAATAGATAATTAATATCTATTCCACTATGACCAGAAACGATCATAATAAATTACTTTCCCTCAACTTTCTCTAAAATTTTATTAAATTTGACTGAATTTTCTCGATAACCATAGAATTATTGTTAGAATTATTATAAATTGCCCAATGGACATAATATGATTAGATCAGCCAGACCAGAAGTATTAATGGTCTGAGTACAGAAATCAAAAAGTTATTGGCATGGATAGAACTTCACTAGCTCCTATTTGAGGGAGTTAGTCCAAATATCCTTATTTATCTTCAGTGTGCAAAATTAGCCTGCCAATAAATATTAAAAACCCAGAATATTACAGTATAAATATATTTATTATTGTTATAATTAATCATGATGTTAGCAAAGATTTTAGTAGTGGATGATGAGACAGATTTTCCTGCGTTAATTAACCGCAATTTTCGCAAAAGAATTAAAAATAATGAATTGTCTTTTATTTTTGCCAGCAATGGTAGAGAAGCCCTAGAAATGTTAGAAGATGCCATAGACATTGATGTGGTATTAACAGATATTAATATGCCTGAAATGGATGGTCTGACTTTACTATCAGAAATTAGACAAATTAATCCCGATATTAAATCTGTGGTGATTTCGGCCTATGATGATGTGAATAAAGTGAGATTAGCGATGAATCAAGGAGCCTTTGATTTTCTCACAAAACCCATAGATTTTCAGGATCTAGAAATCACTATTAATAAAACGATTGAGACGGTTCATCAGTTAAAAGAAAATCGCCGTTTACTTCAGGAAAAAAAAGAAGCAGAAGCCGCTAATCGTGCCAAAAGTGTATTTTTAGCAAATATGAGTCATGAGTTACGGACTCCTTTAAATGCCATTATTGGCTACAGCGAAATATTACAAGAAGATGCAATTGAGTTAGGTTGGGGTGAAGATTCTATTAATGATTTAAGTAAAATTTATACGGCTGGCAGACATCTTTTAGCGATTATCAATGATATTCTTGATTTTTCTAAAATAGAAGCTGGCAAGATGGAAATATATTCGGAAAGTTTTAATTTAAAGGTATTAATAGATAATATTTTAGGGACTATTCACCCGTTAATTCAACAAAATAATAATACTTTAATAGTTAATTGTGATTCACAATCTAATGTAATTAATACAGATCAATTAAAAATTCGCCAAATAGTTTTAAATTTATTAAGTAATGCCGCTAAATTCACAGAAAATGGTACAATTACTTTTACTATTTACCAAATTTGTGAAATATCTAACAATTTATCTAGTAATTCTGATCACGTGATGATTAATCATGATTTATCCCAGATAGATAATGCCGATTTTGATGATCAAGATAATCATGCTAATAATGCCACTAACTATTTAATAATCACTGTGACTGATACGGGTATTGGTATTCCCAAAGAACAATTACAAAATTTATTTGAACCTTTCACCCAGGCTGATTCTTCCACTACGAGAAGATATGGTGGCACTGGTTTAGGTCTAGCTATTAGTCGCTATTTTTGCAATATGATGGGTGGTGATATATCTGTGAAAAGTGAGGTGGATGAAGGTTCAGAATTTACAGTAAAAATACCGATTAAATCTTAACAGTATTTATAAAGTTAAAAATCAATTAATTATAATTAAATTATTGTATTAATAATATGACAGAAAAACAATGGCAAATCCCTCAACCTATAGAAATACCCGATTCATTTTTTCTCACTGTTAATGAATTTATTGATTTACCAACTAAGGGTAAATATATTAGCCAATTATTATGGCAAAGAGGCATTATTGAGCGAGAGGATATTGCTCAATTTTTACATTATGAATACAATCAGTCAGTTAATCCTTTCAATTTTGGCGAGGAAATGCAATGGGCTGTTGACCGAATTAGGCAAGCCATAGATTGCCAAGAAAAAGTGGTGATTTGGGGTGATTTTGATGCTGATGGTATTACAGGAACAGCGGTTTTATGGGATGGTTTAAAACAGATTATTACCACAGAAAATCTTAGCTATTATATTCCTAATCGTTTAACCGAATCCCATGGTTTAAATATTGCTGGTATTGCACGTTTATCTCAGCAAAAAGTTAATTTAATTATTACTGTTGATACGGGTAGCACTAATATTTCAGAAATAGAATTTGCTCAAGAATTAGGCATTGATGTGATTGTCACAGATCATCATACTTTACCCGCAGAAAGACCAGCAGTTGTTGCTATTATTAATCCCCGTTATTTACCATCAGAAAACCCTTTATATAATCTATCAGGGGTGGGAGTTGCCTATAAATTAATGGAAGCTCTGGGGCAAACTTTACCGGAGACAAACCAACTAAATTTAGAAAGTTTATTAGATTTAGTGGCGATTGGTTTGATTGCTGATTTAGTCAAATTAACAGGTGAATCTCGTTTTTTAGTACAAAAAGGCTTACAAAAATTAAAAGAACAATTAACAATTCGTACCCGCCCCGGTGTCGCTAAATTATTAGAATTATGTCGAGCAACGGGCGATCGCCCTACAGATATTTCCTTTGGTATTGGACCGAGAATTAATGCCGTTAGTCGTCTATCGGGTGATGCAAATTTTTGTGTGGAATTATTAACTAGTCAGGATGTGGAAAAATGTCACAAATTAGCAGAAGATACTGAGTTAGCTAATGCCAGAAGAAAAGTTTTACAAAAAGATATTGTGAAAAGTGTTCAAGAAAAATTAAATAAATTAGATTTATCAACCACCAGTGTAATTGTCTTAAATGATGCTCAATGGCCGGCAGGAATTTTAGGTTTAGTTGCCAGCCAAATAGCCCAGGAATATGCTCGCCCTACTATTTTATTAACAACTGGAGATAATAACGATTTTTCCTCAGATAATGTTAATTTAACTGATAATTTAACTGATAATTCTGATCAATCACCTACCGTATTAGCAAGAGGATCAGCTCGCTCTGTCGAATCTATAGATTTATATGAATTAGTAAAAAATCAAGCCAATTTGCTCCATAAATTTGGCGGTCATCCCTTCGCTGCTGGTTTAAGTTTACCTGTGGAAAATCTGCCATTATTTACGGAAAGTATCAATCAACAATTAAAACAAAAATCTTTTGATCCGCAACAATGTTTTACCTCAATTAAAGTAGATTTAATAGTTAATGTCAGTGAATTAGGTGGCGATTTATTTCAAGAATTAAAACTATTAGAACCTTGTGGCATGGGCAATCCAGTCCCTAAATTATTGATTAAAAATTGTTGGTTTGAAAATGTTAGAAATAAAAATCCCAGTGACTTAAAAAATAAAAAAGTTAGTTATATTAAAACAACTTTTAAATTAAAAGATGATACTAATCAAGAAACAAAAAAAGAAGGTTTTGATGGTATTTGGTGGGGACATTATGCGGATGAATTACCACCTCAAGAATTACGCTGTGATGTGATCGCAGAGTTAGATTATAATACCTATAGTAAAAGATATGAAATTCGTTTAATTGATTGGCGTTATACTTCTAATATTTCAGAAGATATAAATTTTGCAGAGAACCAAAATCAAGATACTGTATATCAATCTAATAACTGGATTATTGATTGGCGAAATAGAAATATTAGTCAAGGTAATTTAGATGAATTAATCACAAAATTAAATAGTAATTTATTGGTCAATATAGAAGTAAATTCACCAGAAAATTTATTAGAAAAAATTTCTCCTTACATTATTAAAGAATGTCCTATTAGTTGGGATGATTTAAGAATATTTTGGCAAAAATCAAACAATTTTTCTGATTTCCAGCTTAATAATTCTCACGACAATTATCAAACTAACCTACCCTTAATTATTGCCTATTCTGCGGATAATTTTAACTCTATATCTCCCTTAGAAGTATGGCAAAATTTAGTAGGAATAGCCAAATACTTACATCATTATCAAGAGGGAGTAAGCAGGGAAAAACTTCGACAAAAATTAGGTATTAGTGAAGTGACTATACAGTTAGGTTTTCGTTGTTTAAAAACTTTAGGTTTTCAGATTAAATACGAAAATAGAAAATTTTATTTTAATTGGCAATCAGTTAATAATACAAATTTAGATTCTACTATCTCAGTTAATCAGGATAATCAAGCTATTAATACTGATTTTTCTAATGACTTTGATCCTGAATTTGAGAAAATTATTAATCAATTTATTTTGGCAGTACAAGAAGAAAAATTCCGTCGTCAATACTTTTCTCAAGTACCCATCAATATTATTCAATCCATGGCTACAACTTGGCAAAAACAACTAACCTTGCAACAACAATCATCAGATAACCAGGCGATCGCATTTTAACCATATTTTAATATAGCGATTTTTTCCCTACAGTATGTTGATCATCAATATTTATATAATTTAATAGCCTGAAAATTATCATATAGATTTTTCTGAAATGATCCAAATAAAAGGGCAAAAAACTTGCCAAATAAAGCATTACAGACTAAACTGTCTTATCGGAATTTACTATAATTTGAGGTATAAACCATGACATCACGTCACTATCTAGCATCTATTGGGGCCACAGTATTAGGGGCATTTGCCGGTTTAATGTTTGCTTGTAATAAAGCAGAAGCCGCAGAAAAAATAGTTGTTGATATTGCCTGGCCTATCCAAGCATCTATTGGGGTAGATGACTTAGCAGCATTTGCCGAAACAGGTGAAACAACAAAAACTCTTCGCCAAGCCCTAGGTTTTTCTAAAGTTAACAGCGATACTGTAAGAGGTTTAATGACCTTAGAATTGGGTGTGGATATAGTCAAATTATCCAATGCCCTTTATAGCAAAACTGGTGAAAATGTCACTAATAAAGTGGCAGAAATTATTACAACTCCTAGCTATTATGAATCAGGTAAAGCCTTACGGGGTGCTTTAATTTTAGCTGGTGCTGATGATGGTAAAATTTCTGTTTTAGAAGTATTGGAAAATTATCCTACCCAACAAATGTTTATTAGAGTTAGCCAAATTCAACAATTAGTTGAAAGAGTTAATGAAGTGATTGATGAATTAAAAGGATTAATCGAAGAATAATTCAGGTTTGCTTTAAGATGATTACTAATTATTTGAGTTAACTTAAATAATTCAAATATTTAGTATTTTCTTAACCTGTTAATTGTTAACTTAATTGTTAACTGATTAGTCTTAAATAATAAAATTTTTTAATTAAAAAATTCGGAGTAAAATCCTAAACCTTTACTTGCTCCGAATTTTTATTTATTAGTATATAATGTATTGATTACCAATATAAAATTTTCATTTAGGAATAGGCAATTTATGACTGAAATAATAAATGCAAATAGTTCAACAGCTATTAACTTTGCAGATCACATTCAATATTCTGAGGGCGGAATAGTCAGTAAGGTTTTACTAAAAGATGCCAACTGTCAGTATACTCTTTTTTGTTTAGAGGCAGGTACGGAAATATCAGAACATACTGCCACTCGTAATGCCACTATTAATGTGTTAGAAGGTCAAGGGATTCTCGTATTAGAGGGTGAAGAAATTATCTTAGAGCCTGGCAAGTTTATATTCATGAAAGCTAATGCTCCCCACGCACTCAAAACAAAAGAAAATTTAGCTTTTCTGTTGACTCTTTCCGCCTCATTAACAACTGTTTAGAAAAAAGTCTTCTTTTATTTTTTACATATTCAGTATTAATTAACAGAATTAATTAACCATTAATTCTCTATACTTTCCAAATACTGACTATCAAGCAAAAAATTTCCCTGAGCAAATCTTACTCCCCAATATCCACCGGGACGACAATCAATAATAGTACCTTCTTCACCCAGGGCAATTAAATTGGCAGGTCTTAACATCGGCATGGGATCAGCAGTTTTTAAATAGGGTGGTTCTGCTATTAAACGAACTCTGCCATTAATTTTTAATTTTTTTTCCATAAATAATAATATTTCACCGTCATTAAAATACTCAAAAATTTTCCTTTCACAAGGTTATTTCTCTGATTTTAGTGTAAAATTGTGACAGAATGTATTTTGCTAAATATATTCCTAATCGTGTGGCAGTAAAAAATAACTATTTAGTGCAAAAGTTTAAGGAGGTAATAAATGGCTACTAGTCGCAGAGTTTCCCGGGTTTCTTCATTAATCAAGAGGGAAGTCAGCCAGATGTTGCTCCAGGATATTAAAGATGATCGGGTTGGTATCGGAATGGTTAGCGTAACTGACGTGGATGTTTCTGGAGATTTACAACACGCTAAAATATTTGTCAGTATTTACGGCACTGATGAAGTGAGAGCAGAAACTATGGCAGGTTTAAAAGCTGCCACTGGTTATGTGAGAAGTGAAATAGGTCGGCGGGTGCAACTGCGTCGGACTCCAGAAATAGTATTTTTAGAAGATCGTTCTTTAGAACGAGGTACTCACATGATTACCTTGCTAAATCAACTTGCTGAAAATCGTCAAAATAATCCTATTCTCGATGATGAGGATATTGCAGAAGAAGCAGATCAAGAAGAAACTGATCAAGTAGAAGTTTAAATAAATACACGAAAAATAAAGGGGCAATTGACCAATTGCCCCTCAATTATTTTGATAATTATATTCGCATACCTCACCGGCATAAAAATCATATCAGTGGCAGAATTAATATTTAAAATCGAGGGTCTGTACTTCCCCAACCAGGAGACTTTTCTGCCGCCCTAATCACAAAAGCCGCCAGATTTTCGATTTGACTGGCAGACATCCAACTTGCTGGTACTTCCCGACACCAGAAAGTATCTTCACTACCATCATAGGTAACAGGATGTCTCATATAAGCAACTAAATTAGTAATATTAGAGCGATCCGGTGTTGCCCCTTTTAAATCATCCAAAGAGAGGGAAACATAGGGATTAGGTACAGTTTGCCCGCCCACATGACAATTTAAACAATTTTTCTCAAATAATACTTTGCCTTGAGAAATATCTTCCCCAGAAAATTCCTTAGTTTCTCCCTGAATATTGTAAGGAATCGTTACTGGTTCCCGCACCTGTAAATAACGACTGACATACTCATCCACCGTTGCGATCGCCCTAGGAGTATAAGAAAAATTCAGCAAAAAAGTTATCGTCAAGATCAACAGAAATGATAAATAGAAACGTAAATAGGATAATAGCTGATTAAATTTGGCTGACATAATCGGGTAAAAATTTTAACTAAAAAAGAAAAGAGTTAGTGGAAAAAACCACTAACAATATTGACTGAAAAGATGCTTTCAATATAACTAGATGTTAAAACTTAGAAACGATAACTTTTACCACCGCCCCACTGTTCACCTAGAACTTTAGGTTGTAACAAGATGTAGGAAGAAACATTAGCTAAATCATCATCAGTTAAATTTCGCATTTCAGGGAAAATATCAGCACTCTTTGTACTAGGGTGAAATTCAGCAATTTCTTCAAATCCATCATAGGTAGTAGGATTTTTTAAGTAATCTACTAAAGCTACAATATTATTCCGATTAGGAACTGCTCCTTCTAAAGATGGTGTGCCTAAGTTGACAACAGGATTAGTTTTAGTTAATCCCCCAGCGTGACACTGGGCACAGCTATCAACAAATAACTTTTTCCCTTTAGCTATTTGTTCTACTGAAACTACGACTGTTTCACCTTGATCATTTAATGGTAATGTGCGTAATTCCTTTGTTAGTTCAGCTGCATTAGCATTGCTGACAAATGTCTGAAAGGCAAATAAAATTGTAATTGTGATAGTAACAAAAAGTTTTTTCAGCATTGTTCTCCCGCAAATGAGGTTAATTAATTTGGTCAAATTGGCTTAAACTTTCATTCTCATTTTTTCGGGGTTCCTTGTCAACTAATTTTCAACTAGTTTTTTTATATTTTGGATAATCCTGCTTTTGTCCATGAGTCGGCAAGCGAAACAGGCAAAAATACCTGTTTCCGCTATTGCAATATTTTTATTTAATATCTTTAATTAAATGTTTTTAAAAATCGTCATTATTATTAGTGACTGCTTGGTTATTGGACGGAATACTGAGCAATTCACTATTAGGATTATTTGCCTGAAGATGGACGGGGATTTTTAGTTGAGAATTATCATTTTTACTATGATCAATATCTTTTTCCCAGCAATGTAGGCGAATTAATTGAGCTAAGGTTTTCTTTAATTGGGTGCGGGGTACGATCGCATCGACAAAACCATGATTTTGTAAGTATTCGGCACTTTGGAAATTTTCTGGCAGTTTTTCTCGTAGGGTCTGTTCAATTACCCGCTTGCCGGCAAAACCAATAGTGGCTTTTGGTTCCGCTAATATTAGATCCCCTAACATGGCAAAACTAGCTGTCACTCCGCCAGTGGTGGGATGGGTGAGAACAGGAATATATAATAAACGGGCCTGCTGATGTTTTGCCAAGGCTCCTGATATTTTCGCCATTTGCATAAGGCTTAACATACCCTCTTGCATTCTGGCTCCGCCGGAAGCACAAATAATCACCACTGGTAAACGGTTAGTGGTGGCGGTTTCAATTAAACGGGTTAATTTTTCCCCAACTACCGAGCCCATACTACCGCCCATAAAGCGAAAATCCATCACTCCCAAAGCAATCGGTTCTCCCAAAATTTCACCAATACCAGTTTGCACAGCATCCTGTAAACCTGTTTTCCCTTGCATTTCTTTCAGACGATCACTGTAGGGTTTACGATCTTTGAATTTCAAAGGATCTGTCGGATGTATCTTAGTATCTAAAGCCTGCCAAGTATTAGCATCGATTAATTGTTGAATCCGCTCATCACTATAAACAATATGATGATGACCACACTCGGCACACACCATTTGATTGGCCTGTAGGTCTTTGGTATAGGTCAAAGTATCACAGGCCTTACATTTTACCCAGAGGCCGTCAGGGATTTCTCTTTCTGATTCGGGCTGATAATTGGGAGTTGTTTGACGACGATGGGCAAACCAATCAAATAAAGACATTTTTTAAAATTATTAATTAATTAAAAGTTACTGGGAAAGAAAAGACTGAGATAGATATTTAAAATCCTATCACCCCACATCCCGCTGATCATTGCTCCCATGGCGAGAAAGGGTCCAAAAGGCATAACTTCTCCCCGTTTTAACCAACCACGGGCGATCGCTAAACCGCCACTAAAAGCCCCTAGAAAACAGGCGATAAACCCGGCTAATAGCATATATTTCCAACCTAACCAGGCCCCAATCATCGCTAATAATTTGGCATCTCCTCCCCCCATAGCGGTTTTGCCCAGGGCGATCGCCCCGATCATGCCAATCAGGTCGAATAACCAGAGGCCTAATACTGCCCCGCCCATACCATTGATTAAGTTATGAATGATCACATTCAGGTCAACCACAGGCCATAATCCCCGGCTTATTTGAAAAGCTAAACCAGCTATTAAGCCTGTTTGGGTGAGGGGATTAGGTAAAGTCATTGTATCGATGTCTATTAAGGATAGGGCGATCAACCAACTGAAAAAAGCCCAATATTGCCAGGTTTGGAAATTTACGCCAAATTGGGCAAAAACTATGAGGAATATAAGGCCGGTCGCCAGTTCTACGAGAAAATAACGTTTAGGAATCGGGGCGTGACAGTATCGACATTTGCCCTTGAGGAGAAACCAACCAAACACCGGAATATTATCATTAGTGGCTAATTGGTGAAGACATTTGGGACAACGGGAGGCGGGCCAAAGGATTGATAAGCCAGCGGGTACACGATAGACAATCACATTTAAAAAGCTACCGATAGAGGAGCCAAAGGCGAAAATAATGAGGATAATCGGCAGGGCAAAAAACCAATACATGATGCAAACGGTGATGAATGGGCAGTATTGATTTTAACTATCTTGATCCGACTCTGGTGAATGACTGTGGATTTGTTCAGCTTCAGGACAATCATCGGAAATTAAGGGTTCATAAATTCCCTTTGGTACAGCTGCTAACTTCTGACTGACCGCCCCAATACTTTCTAAGCGTATCCATTCTTCCCAAGAACTAATTTCGTCATCCTCATCCATCTCATAACGAATAGTCACCAAATCACCCTCAATATCTAATATCTTGGCGTGTTCAATCCAACGCTGCTGATCCCGCAAGAAAATACTGACTTCCCGACCTTCGCAACAGAGTTGATAGATCTTGCGTTGTAGCATTGTTTTCCTCTATATTCTGATTGAATTGATTTGACAATTTTTTTTGGTAATAATTGCAATAATTGGCGATTGATCACAAGAATTAAGTTATTAACTGAAATTCATGGCCTATTGACTGACAGCAATTACAGGTAAATCAATACATATAATACATAATTTACCTATCAAGAACCGATCATTATATAAAAATACTTATGACTTATAGCCAGGCTTTTAATACTAACGCCTTATTTGAATTAGCCCGCTCCGGTAACTTTCAGGCCATTAATGAATGGATTAATCAAGAATTAATACCCCAAGGGATTTATGCCAGGGTAAATAGGGAAAATACTGGCAGCTTACAAGTATTAGTCGAATTTCAACAGGAACCACCCGCTGAAAATTTAATTAAATTTATTTGTCATCAGTTATGGCAACTGAATTCCCCGGTGGTAGAAGGGGTAAAGATTCTAGGCCGGTTTTATGGTTCTCCCCATATTCTCTGGAAACAGTCGGTGAAAATTGTCACGCCGGCCCGCCGACAGAAACGGCAACGGGAAAAAAGTTGGATTCGTTTTCAAACTTTTCGGGCCTTATTATTAATGGGTTCTACCCTAGCGGCCTTTATTATGGGGTGTTGGGTAAGTTATCACGAAGTATTAGTGAGGAATGCCAGCAATCATAATTCTCACCATCAAGCCATGTTAATTTCTAGTCCTCCCCCCAAACGGACAGATCAGGTACAAGCAGCCTTAGAAAAAGTTAATGTTAGCCGCCACAAACAGGTTAATTATCCCCAAGACCCGACTATTACTTTGATGTTTGGCGGTGATGTGAATATGTCCCACCATTTTGCTCAAGTTAATGGCCAGAATCATCAGTTACCCTTCGCTAATTTCCCAGAATATCGAGATGCGGATTTAGCGATGGTCAATTTAGAAAATCCTTTGACAAAATCTCAGGCAACCCGACCAGGGGAAAAAATGAATTTCAAGGCGGATCCTAGCTATGTCAATGTATTAACGGAGGGTGGTATTGATATTGTTAATCTGGCGAATGAACAAACCATGAATTATGGTAAAGAAGGATTCCAGGAAACATTAGATACCTTAAATAAATCAGGCATATTACCAGTGGGAGCCGGTCGCAATGCTCAGGAAGCCCGTCAACCAAGAATTGTTGAGGTAAAAGGTAAACGGATTGCTTATTTAGGTTATGCCGATTCTGACTTAGATGTTGCTAAGGAAAATAGTGCTGGTATTAATGGTCGCCACAATGATCAAATAGCAGCCGATATTAGGGCGATTAGGGATCAGGTAGATTGGATAGTAGTCAATTTCCATTGGGGAGTAGAATTGGCTAATTATCCAGGGGATTGGCAAATAGATCTAGCTCGTTTCACCATTGATCAGGGAGCTGACTTGGTGGTTGGTCATCATCCCCATGTATTACAAGGGGCGGAAATTTATCAAGGCAGACCGATTATTTATTCTTTGGGAAATTTCATTTTTGGTGGTAATCCCCGCAGTGAATACGATACCGCTACTCTGAAAGTTTCTTTGAAACGGGACAGAATGAAAGTTGAGTTTTTACCTGTGGAAGTGAAAAAATATCAGGTCCAGGTTGCCAAGGGAGAAAAAGGGCAAGCAATTTTAAAACATATTGCCGAAATTTCCACCATATTTGATCAGCCGATGAAATCCCCGGTGATATTAGATGTACGGAAAAATGCAATTGTACCAGTGCCTACCAGCACACCTATATTAGAGGTACAAGCAGCCCCATCCCCATCGCCGGTTAGTAATTCTGCTGATTCACCACCAATTCTCAATCCCTCTGTGCAAAAAGATATTGATCTGACACCACCGATCACTGCGACAGAACCGATCACCCCTGGTTTAACGAATCAACCATCGGTGAATAGTGGTAATAATACAAATCCTCTGCCTAGTCAAATTCAGGCAGATCCTTTCATTAAACAACCCTTTATCAAAGATCCTTTTATTGAATTACCGAGCGTGCAAATACAATCTTTCCATGCACCGATCACCAATCAAAGAGTTTCTTTCCAAGTGAGAAAACCAGGCCAGATCACCCGCCACCCAATATCATTAGTACAGTTACCGACATTGTGTTAATATCAGTGAAAAAATCATTCCTAATTTAGCTCCAAATACTTAATCAATACTGGAAAAAGCTGTGTTTGCGATCGCCGAGCAACAAGAACAATATTTAACTTATACCCTCTCTGATCAGGCAAAAGATGCCCATTTACAAGTTGTACCGGCAAGAGGGGGCATCATTACTAGTTGGCAGGTACAAGGGCAAGAATTATTGTATTTAGACAAGGAAAGATTTGCTCAACCGGAATTAAGTGTGCGGGGTGGTATTCCCATTTTATTTCCGATTTGTGGTAATTTACCTGACAATATTTATCACCATAATAATCATATTTATAGTTTAAAACAACATGGTTTTGCTAGAGATTTACCCTGGGAAGTGAAGGATAAATTCACAGAAAAAAGTGCCGGTATCACCCTAGTTTTAAATAGTAATTCATTTACTAAAAACCTTTATCCTTTTGATTTTAACTTGTCTTTTACCTATCAAATAAAAGGTAATGCCTTAGAAATTTTCCAACGTTATACTAATTTAGGTGTGGAACCTATCCCTTTTTCTAGTGGTTTACACCCCTATTTTCTTACCCAAGGGAAAAATCAATTACGATTTGATATTCCTTGTATGCACTATCGGGATCAAAAAACGGGGGAAATTAGAGAAAATATTGGTGTGTTTGATGAAAATTTAGATGAAATAGATATTGCTTTTGAAAATTTAACTGGTTTATCGACTACTGCCTATGATCGGCAAAGGGGTTTGAAAATTACTATTGCTTATAGTGGGGCTTACACTAACTTGGTATTTTGGACGGTGAAAGGTAAAGAATATTATTGTTTAGAACCCTGGACCGGGCCAAGAAATGCGATTAATACGGGCGATCGCTTACTTTATATAGAGCCTGGTACAAGTTTTGATTTGGTGACAAGAATGTCAGTGAATTTTGTTTGATATTAATTTTGACTAATATTAGGAATAATCGTCCTCATTTCCTCAAATCCTTGTAATAACTAGATCATAAAAAAGTCAAATTAATTACTTGACAAAACAAAAATCACCGTGCTACATTGATTAACTGTGCATTAAAATAAGTGTGCAAACAAATTACGGGTCGCTAGCTCAATGGTAGAGTACTCGGCTTTTAACCGATTTGCTCCGGGTTCGAGCCCCGGGCGACCCATTTTTCAGAACTTCTGATCATCTAATTAAGTATAAATATTGAGATTAATATTTGAATATCTATTCAGATAGATTGGTCTCATCATAAAAAATTATCTAAAATCCAATTAGTCATATTGCAAAAAATTCTCCAAAATCTGTACACAAAAAGTAATAATCTAAAGACAGTATTAAAATCAAAATAGCTAATTCTAGGAATTTAGGAGGATAATTTATGCCATTAGTGCCAATGCGACTATTGTTGGACCATGCCGCCGAAAATAATTATGGTATTCCTGCTTACAATGTGAACAACATGGAGCAGATTCAGTCCATTATGCAAGCAGCCGCAGAAACTAATAGCCCCGTAATTTTACAGGCTTCTCGTGGTGCCCGTCAGTATGCTGGAGAAAATTTCCTCCGCCACTTAATCATTGCTGCCGTAGAAACCTATCCTGATCTACCCATTGCCATGCACCAAGATCATGGTAATTCCCCTGCTACCTGTTTCTCTGCTATTCGTCATGGTTTTACCAGTGTGATGATGGATGGTTCCTTAGAAGCAGATGCTAAAACACCTGCCAGCTTTGACTATAACGTGCGAGTTACTTCTGAAGTAGTAAACGTTGCTCATGCTGTCGGTGCTAGTGTAGAAGGCGAATTAGGTTGTTTAGGTTCCTTAGAAACCGGACAAGGTGAAGCAGAAGATGGTCATGGTTTTGAAGGTAAATTAGATCATTCTCAACTATTAACCGATCCTGATGAAGCTGTTGAATTTGTAGAAAGAACTCAAGTTGACGCTTTAGCTGTTGCGATTGGTACTAGCCACGGTGCTTATAAATTCTCTCGGAAACCTACTGGCGAAATCTTAGCTATTAGCCGGATTGAGGAAATTCACCGTCGTCTGCCTAATACTCACTTAGTGATGCACGGTTCTTCTTCTGTACCAGAAGATTTATTAGAATTAATCAATAAGTATGGTGGTCAAATTCCTGAAACCTATGGTGTACCTGTTGAGGAAATTCAAAAGGGTATTAAGAGCGGTGTCCGTAAAGTTAATATTGATACTGATAACCGTTTAGCGATTACCGCTGCTTTCCGGGAAGCTGCTTTCAAGGATCCTACTAACTTTGATCCTCGTCACTTCTTAAAACCTTCTATTGCATACATGAAAAAGGTTTGTGCAGAGCGTTATGTACAATTTGGTACTGCCGGTAATGCTGGTAAAATTAAGGTACAAACTTTGGATGAGTTCGCCGCTAAATATGCTAAAGGTGAATTAACTTCCACTGCTAAAGTATTTGCTTAATTGACAATTTGTATTCCAGAGTTAATCAAAATATTTTGGTTAGCTGGTTGATTACAAATAATTATAAAACCCAGTTTTCCTCTCGTGGGAACTGGGTTTATTACTTAGTAGTTATTTTATTTAAAATTAAACCAAATATTAATTCATGACTGAACCAATATTATTACCAGCCCCTGTGCATTATGAGTTAATATTACAAATCTTGGAGAAAAGAACTATTCAGGCAGTGGAAAAAAATTCTTTTCAATATAAACAAATTCAGGATTTGATGATCACTATGCGCAAGGCGATCGCCCTACAAAAACAATTAGAGGCAAGTTGTGAAAAGGCGAATTTACCGACGGAATATCGTTGGTCTTTGAATGAAATAAATCAGGCTGATTAAGCTAAAAAAATTATAGGGATAATCAATCAATTACCCCTAAGTAAAATATTTGAAAATTAATCAGATAATTTATGATCAATTTGTTAAAAATTACTATTAAATCTAGTGAATCCTAGATTAATTTAATAGCCCGTAATGTAAACATAATAACTACGGCTGCTCCTAAAGCACCACCATAGAGGACAAAGTAAGTTAAAGCATTAGCTACAGACATGATTTTTTTTCCTACTATATTTTCAGATCATCTTTCAGTTTAATATTAACTAGGATATATTTTCTAGTTAATTTTTTACAAGTTTATTTAGTTTAACAAATTTAGTCAATTTATTAATATGGCATCCGTTATAACTGTTCCCTTACCTGAAAAGTCTTATCCTATTGCGATCGCCCCTGGTAATTTAGACCAACTTGGCCCGCAAATGCAAAAATTAAATTTGGGGCAGAAGGTCCTTTTAGTTTCTAATCCGACAGTTTTTCCTTTGTATGGGGAACGGGCGATCGCTTCTTTAACGGCGGCTGGTTTTACGGTTAGTCAGTGTTTATTACCGGATGGGGAAGCCCATAAAACGCCAGCGACGTTACAAAAAATTTATGATGTGGCTTTAGAAAATCGTTTAGAAAGATCCTCCACTATGGTGGCATTAGGTGGCGGGGTGATTGGTGATATGACAGGTTTTGCGGCTGCTACCTGGTTACGGGGGATTAATGTGGTACAGGTTCCCACTACCCTATTAGCGATGGTGGATGCTTCTATTGGTGGTAAAACAGGGGTAAATCATCCCCAAGGCAAAAATTTGATCGGTGCTTTTCATCAACCGAGTTTAGTATTGATTGATCCTGATGTATTGAAAACTTTGCCGGTGCGGGAGTTTCGGGCTGGTATGGCTGAGGTGATTAAATACGGTATTATTTGGGATGCGGAATTATTTAGTCAGTTGGAACGAGCAAAGCGGTTAGATGAGATTACGGCGATTAGTGATGATTTGTTAACGGAAATTATTTATCGTTCTTGTCAAAGTAAGGCTGATGTAGTCAGTCAAGATGAGAAGGAATCGGGGTTACGGGCTATTTTAAATTATGGTCATACTATCGGTCACGCTGTGGAAAGTTTAACTGGTTATACGGTGGTGAATCATGGGGAAGCTGTAGGAATTGGTATGGTTTTTGCGAGTAAGTTGGCTCTACTTGTCAATCAATGGTCATCAGAGGGCGATCGCCGCCAATTAGCTTTGATTGAAAAAACTGGTTTACCAACTAGTTTACCGGCAGGTTTGAATATTGAGGAAATATTAGTGTCGTTGACTGCTGATAAAAAGGTGAAATCGGGTCAGGTAAGGTTTATTTTACCGATGAAAATTGGGGAGGCTAATATTTCTGATCAGGTTACAGGGGATATGATTCGGCAGGTTTTGTCGTAATTCTAATAAATTGCACAAGTTCAGCAATAATTTTTAGGTTATCAGGATTTATGGTTAATAATTCTTGAGTTATTTGTTGTTGCAAGTTAAGATTGTTCATAATAATTACGATCATTTATAATGGGTAAATAAAACTAATATTGAATATTATGACAATTAATTTAGAATTATCCCAAGAATTAGAAGAAGAATTATCCATGGAAGCAGAAAAGATAAACTTATCTTTATCTGAATATATATTACGTCTTCTTATTATCAGGCCGGCATTGAATACTTTGCCAAAAACGGGGTCAGAATTAGTTAGTTATTGGCAAGAAGCAGGGTTAATTAATTCTCGGCCTGAGATCACTGATAGCCAAGAATATGCTAAGGAAATCCGTAATAAGGCTGAATATCGTCAAATGTAGATAATATTTATGTATGTATTAGATACAGATATTTTAATTGATGTTTTAAGAGGACATCAACCAGCAGTTACTTGGATTAGTGATTTAAGAGAAGTTCCTCGTATTCCAGGTTTTGTAGTGATGGAGTTAATTCAAAATACTCAAAATAAAAAGGAAATCAATCAAGTTTTCAAATTAATTGCACCTTTACCTATTATTTGGTTAACTGAGAGTGACTGTACGCAGGCTTTATCAGATTTCACACAATATCATTTATCAGATGGAGTTGGTTTATTAGATGCTTTAATTGCCCATTGTGCTATTAGTCAAAATGCAACTCTTTGCACTTTTAATATTAAACATTATCGGGTTATTCCTAATCTTAAGATTGCCCAGCCTTATATTCGTAAATAAGAGTATTACAGATATTGTAGGGTGCGTTACACTCTGTTAACGCACCCTACATCTGAGAATCAAGCCCGCAAAATAAAATCACTTCTAGTTAAGGCAGGAATACCAGCATCGAAGGTAGGAGCTGTTAATAAAGCAAAAAAGCCACCTTCTCCATAACCGCTGGCTGCTCCATTAGGGTTATAGAATAATTTACCATTAGCAGAATTGTAAACTATTTCAGCTCTACTAGTGCTGGCTGCTCCGTCTGTTTTGACTACAGCAAATTCACTTGTAACACTAAAACCATTACCGGCCCGACTATTTAAGCTGGTAAATGTGGTTTTATCCAGAAAAATTTTATCAAAAGAACGCTCAAAGTCTGCAATGGTATCAATACCAGTATCGGCTCTTTGAAACTTTCTACCTGTATCAAATAAAAATCTATCTTGCTCTTGCAAACCTGATCCATCCAAGATGTCACCAGTTAATATATCGTCACCTTTACCGCCATTTAATATATCTCTTCCTGATCCGCCAGACAAGTAATCATTGCCATCTTCACCTAATAGTCTGTCATTACCAGGACCAGCATACAATTGATCATTGCCCTCTCCACCTAATAGTAGATCATTACCATGACCACCACCCAACTGATCATTGCCAGCGAAACCTTTAATGGTGTCATAACCATAATCACCATAACTCCAATCATCCAATGATGTTCCGTTGAATCTTAGACCTTGGGGTGTTCCTAGATTACTAACTTTTAAATCGTATGTTTCATTCGACCCCTGAGTATTACGAACTAATATTGTATAAGTACCATTTTGAGTGAGGGTTGCTAATGATTTATTAGATGTAATAGAATTGGAGGAGTCAGTAACTGTCTCAATTGGACTTCCATCTGGTGCAAAAAATGATACTCCTGCCGAAATCCCACCACTAAGACCAATAGAAATTTTAGTATTAGCACTACCTACAAAAGTATAAGTATCTGCTTCATAGTTCTCAATATTAACAGGAACCGTCGAGCCAAAAGCAATTGCCTGAGCATTTCCAGGTCTATTAGTTCTTTGTACTGTTAACCCATAATTTCCATCATCTAATCCAAGCGACTTATAAACTGATAAGGTATAATTTCCAGTCAAATTTGCTATTGCAAATAAATTCCCACTACTCCAACTGCTAGAAACCAATCTATCGTTAGGATCAAATAGCTTGATGTCAGTACTGTCAATATCATTTGGCTCTCCTCCTATACGAACCGATAATTTATCACCTCGATTAGCATTAAAATTATAAGTATCTGCCTCGCTTACATAGTTAAATTGTCCAAATACTGGGACACCAAATCTAATAGCTTCTACCATAAAAACCTCATATCTGAATATTTCCAACATCTATAACAACATTTGTCATAGTCCTTTGTCAGTGAGAAAAAGTAACAAATAGTATAGAACCCATTTGGTATCTTTTGTCATAACCCTTACTACCAAAAGATTTGACCTTAAACTAGCTTTTGGTTGAAATCCTTGCCCAGCAAGGATCACATAATAGATCCAAAATGAGTTCTATATAACAAATAGTGGTGATTTTTTTTACATAACCAGTTATTGGCCAAATAATTTAACGTGAGTTCGATAAAACCATCTTTTTTGGAGTCTTTAACGAAAGAGTAAGACTTTCAACTTAGGAGGTTTTAAGGTTTCAAGCACTGTCGAACTGACGTTAATTTATTGTGTTTTCAATATTTAAAATTATATAGCAATCGTAATTTTTCACACAATTTGCCAACAATTTACCAGAATATTAAAAACTTTTTCAGCAAGATCCCTATGTATCAAAGAATATTATGGAGTAGTGGCAGACAATTATTCCCTAAAATAAAACTCCGATTTCTTTAAGAAATCGGAGTTTTAGCTTCAACCAAGAGCGATCGCCCTGAGTATTTCCTAATAATTCCTCATTGTTTCTAACCCGGCATAAAAACCTGGGAAGCAACTAATACACTATTCGCCCAACTCGCTAAATATTCAGTAGCGATCGCATTAAAACTTTGGGTAGCAGGTAAACTATCCACTACCATGCCGGCACATAATAACATCAAATACAGAATAGAATATTTGAAGAGCGACCGAGCAGTATCCCGATCTGCTGGTGTTTGTAATAATTGCCAGGCTTTTACTAAAAATACTAAACCTAAGAATAAAGCAATCCCCGCATACACTAAACCGCTGGTGTGTAAAGGATAAACTAATAATAACGAAGCTGGTATTAAAATTAAACTGTACCACCAAATTTGTTGAGCGGTTTCTTCGTTCCCTTCAATTACTGGCAACATCGGCACACCCACTTCTTTGTATTCATCCCGGATCATCATCGCTAAAGCCCAGAAATGGGGAGGGGTCCAGAGAAAAATAATTGCAAATAATAACCAGGCTGACCAACTTAAGTCACCTGTTACTGCCGCCCAACCAACTAAGGGCGGAATAGCTCCAGCTGCCCCGCCAATCACAATATTCTGTACACTATGACGCTTTAGCCAGTGGGTGTAAATCAGTACATAAAATACTATTCCTGACATCGCTAATAAAGCTGCTAATAAATTGGCAAATACGGTTAATAACGTAAAAGAAATACTCGCTAAACTAATAGCAAATAGTAAAGCATGACTAGGTTTTACCCGCCCGGAAGGAATCGGTCGCCAACGGGTCCGTTCCATAATATGATCAATATCACTATCATAAATACAATTAATCGTATTAGCAGAACCAGAAGCTAAGGTTCCCCCTAATAACGTGACTAATACTAATAACGGATCAACTTCTCCCCGCCCAGCTAACCACATACCGGCAGTCGTAGTGATTAATAATAGCAAAATAATTCTCGGTTTGGTTAACTGATAATAACTTTTGACAACCTGAAAAATATTGTAATGATGACGTTTTACGTCACTGTTAGTAATAACTTCTTGCATGATTCTTTTAAATGTTACTTGAATTTTACTTAAATCTGGGGAAAATTTCGTCTGAATAATTTAGTCCTAATAATATAAGCTACCTATTAAGAACTTGCCAACCAATTAAATAATTGATTGTTGATTGCCCGTTAGTTTAACTGTTGTTTGTTGATCACGCCAGGCTAAAACGGTAAAACTTACTAATGTGCCTAATAAGGCGGCTCCGACTGCTTGATGGGAAACCGTTAATATTTCTACTTGTAAATGTAAACGGAAGGTAGATAAACCTAATAATATTTGACTGATTAATAATAGTCCGGCGGTATCGGCTAACTGTCTTAAATTCACCGATAAGGCTGGTGTCCGCCGGGCAATTACCCAGAGACTAATAATTGTCACCGTAGCTGGTAATACTCCCACCATATGACTATTCATCACTGTGCATAATTGGGCAATCATTAAACATTGGTGTACAGCCCATTGGGAAGCAACTAAACCGCCTAATAAACTTTGTAAATAAACGAAAACAGCCCCGGCGAAACCAAGCCAAAATAATTTACCGGCTTCCCCTGTCGCTTGATAGGGCATCATGCTGGTTCCCATAATTAATAAAGTAGTGAAATATAACAGGGCTGTGCCTAAATGGGCGGTGACAATATCAAACCGTAATAATTCTGTCACCGTTAAACCGCCTAATATTCCCTGAAAGACGATTAAACCTAAAGCGACTGTCGCTAAAATCGGTTGCCAACGGGGTAAATATTGTCTTTGCCACCAAGATAAGATTACCAGGGCGATCGCCCCACAACCAATTAAAGCAGCGTCTAAACGGTGAAACCACTCTAAAAATACTTGTAAATTCATTTGGGCCGTCGGTATTAAGGTGCCATAACATAAGGGCCAGTCAGGACAAGCTAAACCGGCATTCATCACCCTGGTGGCACTACCAACGGCCATTAATAAAAGGGTAGCGATCGCTAATTTCCAAACTAAACCTCTAATTCGGTCCGTAATCTTTGCATCCTTGCTTAAGATTGCCTCGTTTTCTAAGACAGAATTGGCCATAATCTCCTGATTCCTGCAATAACTTTGTATAAGTTAACCCAATCCTGAGTAAATACTCACGGCTGATTTTGCCATTGACTTTCTATATAGATAGCGATCGCCTATACATTTTGTCTCAAATCAAATCTTGTAGGGTTTTTAAACGATAATAATTGACTGGTGAATTTCCAGGGATCAAGGAGATCAGACAAATTTTATCTGAGAAAAACTCATGATTGCTTTCCTGCCAGCAAAACTCAAACAGCACAGAATCATCTCATTTATTTTTTTGCTTGCTTTAAGCTATTAACTATAGGTAAAAATAGATGAAGATTTAATGATCTAGTTAACAATCTATAATATTGGCCACTAATTGCCAATATCGGAAAATTCCCCAAAATCATATAAATAAAGGTCAAACATGGAAAAAGAAAAAGTACCTGTTTCCCTATTAACCCTAGTAGGTGGGTTAATAGTAGCCGTTATTTCCTATTGGGTGGCGCAAAATAATGGTCTGATGCCAGAACAAGCATCGGAACAGGCCCCTTTAGTTGATAACTTCTTCAATGTCATGATTGGCATTGGTACGGCATTTTTTATTGTGGTAGAAGGCACTATTCTGCTTTTCCTGATAAAATTTCGTCGCAAACGGGGAGAAACTGGTGATGGTAGCCCTATTGATGGCAATTTACCCCTAGAAATATTTTGGACGGCGATTCCTTCCCTCATCGTGATTGCTTTAGGCGTGTATAGCGTCGAAATTTATCAATCAATGGGTGGCTTTAATCCTGCCGGCCAAATGATGATGGGTCATAGTCACGGCGGAGGCTCCCATCAGATGGCAAATATGTCAGGTTCTGCGATTGCCGCCCCACTGATTGCCGATGGTGAAACAATTACACCAAAACCTGTGAAACCGCAGGGAGCGAAATTTGGGATTGGAGCGACTCCCGCCGAGATGAATCAGCGGGCGGATGTGATCGTGAATGTAACTGGTATTCAATACGGTTGGTTATTTGAATATCCCGATACAGGTATTCTGGCGGGGGAATTGCACGTTCCCATTGGTAAAGACGTACAACTGAATCTAGCAGCCAAGGATGTCATTCATTCCTTTTGGGTTCCTCAGTTTCGGTTAAAACAAGACGCATTACCTGGAAAACCGACAGAGTTACGTTTTCGGGCAACTAAAATAGGTTCTTATCCAGTTGTCTGTGCTGAATTGTGTGGAGCCTATCACGGAGCCATGCGTAGCCAAGCAATTGTGCATAGTCAAGAGGAATATGATCAATGGATTGCCACAAATATGCCGGCTCCTGCCACAGAAACAGAAAATTCTGTCAGTGCTATTCCCGTGCAAACCTCTCAATTAACTGAGTCAGAATATTTAGCACCCTACGCAGAGGAAATGGGCGTAAATGCTTCTACCCTGAAACAAGTAGAAAAAGTTGCTCATAAAGTTGCTCATTTGGGAGTTATCCATTAAATTTTCTGTAATTCCCTCTGATCGGGAATTAATACAATGGAGCCTGAAAAATCTCATCTTTGCAGATTACTAAAATTATTTAACTAGCCGCTTGGCAAACTTTTCATCTTTTTTCCCTAGCAATTTTATTCAATTCATCAATTGTAGTTAACACATAACCAGTAATGGCACAAGCACAACTTCCCTTGAATAGTCCGCCAATATTTGAAGACGATCCGAATGCCTGGAAATGGTACGACTATTTTACTTTTAATGTTGATCACAAAGTTATTGGTATTCAATATCTAGTAACAGCTTTTTTCTTCTATTTAATTGGTGGCATGATGGCGATGGTCATGCGTGCCGAACTTTATACCCCTGATTCTGACTTTGTTTCACCAGATTTTTATAATGCCATGCTAACTAATCATGGCACTATTATGATCTTTCTCTGGATCGTGCCGGCTGCCATTGGGGGCTTTGGTAATTATTTAATCCCCTTGATGGTAGGAGCTAGGGATATGGCTTTTCCCAAGTTGAATGCCGCAGCCTTCTGGCTGAACCCACCAGCAGGAGCTTTACTATTAGGTAGTTTTTTCTTTGGTGGAGCCCAATCTGGCTGGACTTCCTATCCACCTTTAAGTGAAATCACTGCTAATACTGCTCAATCTATGTGGATTTTAAGTATTGTTTTAGTCGGTACTTCTTCCATTTTAGGATCAGTGAATTTCATTGCCACTATTGTCAAAATGCGGATTCCCAGTATGAAATGGGATCAGATGCCTTTATTTTGTTGGGCAATTTTTGCTACGTCAATTCTCGCTTTATTCTCTACCCCTGTATTAGCGGCTGGTTTAGTCCTGTTACTGTTTGATATTAACTTTGGTACAGGCTTCTTCAAGCCAGAAATGGGCGGCGATGTGGTGATGTATCAGCATTTATTCTGGTTCTATTCTCACCCGGCAGTATATCTGATGATTTTGCCAATTTTTGGCATCATGTCAGAGGTAATACCAGTACACGCTCGTAAACCAATCTTTGGTTATAAAGCGATCGCTTATTCCAGTTTAGCGATTTGTTTTGTTGGTCTATTCGTCTGGGTTCACCATATGTTCACCAGTGGCACACCACCCTGGATGCGGATGTTTTTCACTATTTCTACCTTATTAGTAGCAGTACCGACTGGCGTAAAAATCTTTGGTTGGGTCGCAACTTTATGGGGTGGCAAAATTAGTTTAAATTCCCCCATGTTATTTGCCGTTGGTTTATTGGCAATGTTCGTGTTAGGTGGTTTAAGTGGTGTAACTTTGGGAACCGCTCCCGTTGATATTCACGTACATGATACCTATTACGTGGTTGCCCATTTCCACTATGTGTTATTTGGTGGTTCAGTATTCGGACTGTATGCTGCCTTTTATCATTGGTTCCCGAAAATGACTGGGCGGATGTATAACGAGCCCTTGGGAATTGTACATTTTGTCATGACCTTAATAGGTACTAATTTAACCTTTTTACCGATGCACACCCTGGGTTTACATGGGATGCCTCGCCGGGTTGCTATGTATGATCCGCAGTTTACTTCTATTAACCAATTGTGTACTTTTGGAGCAATATTACTAGGCTTATCAGTGGTTCCTTTTGGCATTAATATGGCTTGGAGTTGGATGTACGGTCCGAAAGCTAGTGGTAATCCTTGGAATGCTTTAACTTTGGAATGGACGACTAGTTCTCCTCCTTTAGTAGAAAACTGGGAAGTTTTACCCGTATTAACTACAGGTCCCTATGACTACGGTAAGAAGAAAACTTTAGCTATTCGGGATCGCTTCAAAGGTATTAGCAAAAGTAAGGATAGCAGTATTCCTTTATCAGAAGCTGAATCATCCTTATTCAGTAAGTCTGATGACGTAGAAAAATAATCTGTGAAAATAATCTATGTAAGTAAGGGTAATTAAAATAATTAATTACCCCCGCCATAGATATTCATGAATTTTATAACGTTCTGCAATTTCTACTCTGCAATTATTCAATCAAAATCACGAGGCATTTATGCAAAGTTCCACAACTATTGAGGAAACTACCAAACCAGCAGGTACAGATCACCATCATGATCATGGAGATTTTCGGGTATTTGGTTTATTAACCTTTCTGGCTTCCGAATCTCTCATGTTTGGTGGTTTATTTGCTTCCTATTTAGTTTATCGGGCAGATGCTTTACAATGGCCACCGGCTGGTACGGAAGTAGAGTTATTAATACCGGCTATTAATACGATTATTCTGGTATCCAGTAGTTTTGTCATTCACCAAGGTGATGTCGCCATTAAAAAAGGTGACGTGAAGGGTTTACGCCTTTGGTATTTAGCGACTGCCATCATGGGTATCATATTCTTAGGCGGTCAAGTCTATGAATATTTGAGTTTAGGTTACGGTTTAACCACGAATGTTTTTTCTAATTGTTTCTATGTGATGACTGGCTTCCATGGTTTACACGTATTCATCGGTGTATTATTAATCTTCGGTGTGATGTGGCGATCGCGCCGGGATGCTCATTACGATGCGAGTAAACATACTGGACCAGAAATGGCAGAAATGTATTGGCACTTTGTCGATATTATTTGGATTGTGCTATTTACTTTATTGTACATTTTAACTCTGTTTTAAATAGTTAGATGTAGTCTAAATCATTTGATAGTAGGGGCAATTCAACAATTGCCCCTATTGTTTTAAAAAGAAAAGAATCATGAAATTTATTGATTTATTTGCCGGTATTGGCGGTTTTAGAATAGCTTTAGAAAGAGTCGGTTTACAATGTATTTTTTCCTGTGAAATAGACCCAGGTTGTCAACAGGTATATGAAAAAAATTATGGCGAAAAACCTTTTGGGGATATTCAAAAATTGGACCCACAGGCATTAAATGATTTTGATATTTTAGTAGCCGGTTTTCCCTGTCAACCTTTCAGTATTTCTGGTAAACAATTAGGTTTTGAGGATATGAGAGGTACATTATTTTGGGATATTTGTCGAATTGTGCGGGCGAAACAACCAACGGTAATTTTATTAGAAAATGTTAAATATCTGATTCACCATGATCACGGTCATACCTTACAAGTTATTTTATCCAGTTTAAAAAATTTAGGCTATTACGTTAGTTATCAAATCCTTAATGCCAAAGATTTTGGTCTGCCCCAACACCGGCAAAGAATATTTATTGTGGCTAGTAAAATAAAACCGTTTAATTTTCAATATTTAAAATTGCAACCGGCTTCACCCTTAAGAGATTTCCTTGATCAAACAGGCGATTTTGAAATATTAGATAAATCAGCCTATACTTTAATTAATTCACCGAAACAGCAGGCATCGGGTTTAATATTTGTCGGTTATCGTAATAAGGGTATTCGCACAAAAGGTATTAGACCAAATACAGAACATTTATCGAGGGTTCATCACCAACCTAATCGTATCTATTCCATAGATGGTATCCATCCCACTATGCCTTCCCAGGAAACTGCTGGACGTTTTTTTATTTATATTCCCGAAAAAGATTTAGTGAGAAAGTTAACTATTCAGGAATGTTATCGAATTATGGGATTTCCTGCCAATTTTCAACTAGCCAAGAATATTAGTGCAGCTTATAAACAAATTGGTAATTCGATTGGTATCAATGTAGCTGAGGCGGTAGCTAGGGAAATATTGAATCAGCAATTATTATCAAAAAGTCAATCAACAAATCAATCAAAAGTCAAAATCTTAAAATAGCAAAGATTTCCTCTTAATATTAGGGGCAATTCATGAATTGCCCCTAATATTCATGAACAACTAGCCCTTGACTAAAACACCTGGTTCCTTTTGTTTTGGTAAAACATCTAAAATATCAGTTTGCGAACAATACTTCAGATCATCTAAACATTCCAAACCTAATAACCGTTGACCATGGGTAGATCGGCATAATAACTCATACAAATTATTTTCCCACTGCAAATACAGGGCGATCGCCGCATAAACCTCATCATTACCAGCGATTTCATCTAAAGGATAACCCAATTCCTTCACCAAACCATCAGCGATCGCCCCCGCACACACCGTATCCTCCAGGGAAAAACTACCCTCCCAACCAGAACCAACAATACAAATACTGGCTGGCTGAGTCGTCAATAAATAATTTACTACAGCTTTGCGGTTAATCAAAGCACCGGCTAATACAGCCTTTGCCTGTACGACCCGTTCTAAACTGCGAGTCCCATTAGTTGTACTAATAAAAATTCGTTTATCTTGCACCACCGCCGGAGTTAAAGCCAGGGGAGAATTGCCCTCATCACAACCATCTACCTTTTTACCGCCCCGTTCCCCAATCCGAATCCGCCGATCCGCTGGCCAATTTTCACTCACCTGCATTAACTCATTGATGTCACTGAAAACCTGTACAGCTTCCGCTCCATTATTTAAAGCTGTGGCCATAGTAGTTGTAGCCCTTAATACATCAACAGCGATCGCACAATCAGGTGCATCACCACTAGGTACTAATTCTGGAGTGTGATAGACAAATAGTTTCACGAATTTTTCTATTAATTAAAAATTTTGCATTGATTATTTTATCAAAAAAAATCAGGATTGCCAGCGACTGTATTTTTCCTATTGAGAGCTGATTGGCAATTTAATGTTTACAATTAATGGCCTGTTATTAATTAATTACAAGTTATATAAAGTTTTGTAACAAAATCAGCCTATAGCTAGATTACTTTTGATAATGTAGAATTTTATTTTTATCTATTGATCGTTTTTATAAAAAAATAAATATTATGAAAGTATTACATGGTACATGGATTCCCCAGGAAAATCATCAATTTATCCAACCAGGCAATTTTTGTTTGTGGGTAGAAACGGCTACTATTACTAGCAAACCAGGCAGAAAAAGAAAAAATACTCCCCCTGCCCATCCCCAACACTTATTATCAGAAGAGTTGGGCGATTTTGTCACAGAGAAATTAGCTATTAAAGAATTTAATCCTGATTCTCTCACTAAAAAATATTTTTTATTACCAACCTATCAAGAAAAACCCTTACCCTCTAATTCTTTAACTCGCTATTTAGAGTCAGAGCTAGAAATTCCTAATACACCTGCTGAATTAAAAGCCTGGGAAATCACTTGTTATCCCGTTCATCATATTATTCCTACCTTACAAGAATTACATTTTTTATCACTCTATGAAAGTGATCAATGGCAACTGGGTAGCGATTTACTATTTTGGTATTATTTTAGTCAGGTAATTAAACAAGTTGTTTTTAAGGATCAATATATTCCCGCTTGGCAATACCAGGAAAAACAGCCATTGAGCTTCAATACAATGGCACGTCAACGAAAAGCACAACAGCCACAAATTAAACTTTATCCTACTTGGGAAATAATTTCTGATTTTTATGAAACTAAATTACAGGAATTTGCTGATTATATTTCGCCTATTTGTTTGGCGGGGCGGGATAAACTGCCTAATGTTTTAGCTTTGTATGAGCCAATCAGCTTATTAAGACATTTTTCTGAAGGTTTACTACAGAATATTATCGAAAATTCTAATATTACTTTAGGAGTGGAAGCTAAATTAAGAGATACACCAATAGTTTATCAATGTATTAAAAATAGTGCTGGTTTTCGCTCAGAACCTAAATTATCAGAAAAAATTGTTTCCATACAACAATACGAAGATTGGCAAAAATGGCGTAATCACTTATTGAGTGGTCATCAGAATAATAATTTCTATTTAGGTTTTCGTTTACGGGAACCCCATGAAACTGCCCCCGATGAATGGTATTTAGAATTTTTAGTGATTTCTAAATCAGATCCTTCTCTCAAATTAAGTTTAGATGATTATTGGTATGCTTCTGATGTAACGAAAAAAGATTTTCAGCAACATTTTGGCGAGGATTTAGAACGGAATATACTATTAAATTTAGGTTACGCTTCCAGAATATATCCTTTAATTGAATCAGGTTTTACCACAGATAAACCGATTGGGATTGATTTGAATTTGGATGAAGCCTTTGAATTTCTTAAGGAAAATGCTTGGATATTAGAAGATGCTGATTATAAAGTAATTATACCGGCTTGGTGGACTCCGATTGGGCGACAACGGGCAAAATTACGGATGAAGGCTTCTGGTAAATCTAGTAAAACATCGGCGGCTAAAGGTAAGAAATATTTTAGTTTTGATAAAATTGCTGAGTATCAATATGAACTGGCAATTGGTGATCAAAAAGTCAGTGAAAAAGAGTGGAAACAGTTGGTACAGGCGAAGGCTCCTTTAGTGCAATTTCGGGGACAGTGGGTAGAATTAGACCCAGAACAAATGCAGAAAATGTTGGAATTTTGGCAGAATAATAAAGATGTCAAACAGGAAATTAGTATTATTGATCTATTAAAAAATCAGGCGGGAGGTATAAATGATTTAATCGAAGTGGAAACCGATGAAGCCTTAGCGGAAATGTTAAGTCGCTTAAGTGATCCTAGCCGTTTAGAAATGGTCGATCATCCTGCTAAATTACAGGGAACTTTGCGGGAATATCAGCGGCGAGGTGTATCCTGGTTAGAATACATGGAAAAACTGGGATTAAATGCTTGTCTAGCCGATGATATGGGTTTGGGCAAAACTATTCAGGTGATTGCTAAATTAATCATAGATCGGACTGGTACACGCAAAAAACTATTACCGACCTTATTAATTGCTCCCACTTCTGTGGTCGGTAACTGGGAAAAAGAAGTAGCGAAATTTGCCCCCCATTTAAAAGTAAAAATTCATCATGGCAGTGGTCGTCAGCAAGACGAGATAATCTTTCAAAAAGATAGTTTAAAATATGATTTAGTGATCACTTCTTTTGCTTTAGTCAGAAAAGATCAAAAATTATTCAATAGTTTGACCTGGCAAAGAATCGTCATTGATGAAGCCCAGAATATTAAAAACCCCAAGGCAGAACAAACTAAGGCTATTCTCAAATTACAATCAGAATACCGTTTAGCTTTGACTGGTACACCAGTAGAAAATCGCCTATTAGATTTATGGTCTATTTTTAATTTCCTCAATCCCGGCTATTTAGGCAAAGAAGCCCAATTTCGACGCACTTTTGAAATTCCTATTCAAAAGGAAAATGATCCGCAACAGGCAAAGATTTTGAAAAAATTAGTAGAACCTTTTATTCTGCGACGGGTGAAAACTGATCAGAATATTATTAAGGATTTGCCTGATAAAATTGAACAAAAACAATATTGTAATTTGACTAAGGAACAGGCTTCTCTTTATGAAGCAATAGTCAAGGAGGTGGAAAGCAAATTAGAATATCTGGAGGGTATTCAACGCAAGGGAATGATTTTATCTACCCTCTTAAAATTAAAACAAATTTGTAATCATCCTCGCCAATTTCTCCAGGATAATAGTGAATTTACTCCCCAGCGATCACACAAATTAGAACGGTTAGGGGAAATGATGGAAGAGGCGATTAATGAGGGAGATAGTCTATTAATTTTCACCCAATTTACAGAAATCGGTGATGCACTGCAAAAATATTTGAAACAGCAATGTCATTACAATGTCTATTATTTACATGGAGGCACACCCAGCAAAAAACGGCAAGACATGATCGGTGAATTTCAAGACCCAGATACAGAACCATCAGTATTTATTTTATCCCTGAAAGCTGGTGGGGTAGGGATTACTTTAACTAAGGCTAATCATGTTTTTCACTTTGATCGCTGGTGGAATCCTTCTGTAGAAAATCAGGCAATGGACCGAGCCTTTAGAATTGGTCAGAGCAAAAAAGTTTTTGTTCATAAATTTGTCACCCTGGGAACCCTGGAAGAAAGAATAGATGAAATGATTGAAGACAAGAAAAAGTTAGCCAATCTGGTCGTCAGTGCCGACGAATCCTGGTTAACAGAATTGGATAATGACAGTTTCAAAAAATTAATTGCTTTAAATAAACAAACTATTATCTAGGAGGAATCGTACAATGGCTAAAAGATTAACTTTAACTTGGTGGGGCAAACAATTTATTGCAGCCTTAGAAAGTTTCACCGACTCTGCCCGTTTATCGAGGGGGCGTTCCTACGCTAATAATGGGAAAATTAAAAACTATCAAATTGATCAGAATGAAATTACTGCCCAGGTACGGGGTTCTATCAATGCTTATTTTGGGGTAACGAAGGAGCCGACTTATTATGTCTCTATTCAAATTAAACCGATAGATGCCGATAGTTGGTCAAAAATTATTAATGTTTTAGGCTCAAAGGCTGGTTTAATTTCCCAATTATTAATAGGAGAAATGCCGAATAATATTGAGGAAATATTTACTGAACAAAATTTACATCTTTTACCCCACACAGCCAATGATTTTAAAACCAAATGTTCTTGTCCTGACTATGCTAATCCTTGTAAACATATTGCTGGAGTATATTATCTAGTCGCTCAAGAGTTAGAGCAGGATCCTTTTCTCCTATTTGAATTACGGGGGATTAGTCGGCAAGATTTAAAAACTCAACTAGAAAATACTTCTCTCGGAAAAAGTTTAGGAGATACAATTATTGGGTCAGAAATAGTCAGAGAATCAGCGATTTCTTACTACACTAAACCAGTATTAGAGTCGGTGAAGAAAAATATGTCCTGTCATGATTTTTGGCAAGGGAAAAAGCGTTTACCGACGCAGATGGAACCAATTATTGAACCGGCTGTGCCGGCTGTCTTGATCAAAAAAGCAGGTGATTATCCGGGTTTTTGGCAGAGAGAATTTTCTTTTATTCAGTCAATGACAGACTTTTATGTGCGGGTGAAAAGTAATAAAAATAAAATTATGTAATTATTTTAGTAAGGGTAATTGATGAATTGCCACTACTGCCTGGGAATTTCTAAATTATTAATTGATTTTTACATCAACCTGCGGAATATAGGTTAATATGATAAACTTAGGGCATTATGACTAATGACACACCGATTATTTTACAAGTAACAGAAACAACTAGCACCAGAATAGATGCCTGGTTATCGCAAGCCCTGCCTGATCTATCCCGTTCCCGCATTCAAAATTTGATTAGTCAGGGGCAGGTGAAAGTGAATGATCAAATATGTTTATCAAAAAAAGTTAATTTAAAACAGGGCGATCGGATTGAATTAAATATTCCACTCCCTAAACCTTTGGATGTATCAGCTAACTCAGATATTAGCTTAGATGTTTTATATGAAGATGAACAATTTTTAATTTTGAATAAACCAGTTGGTTTAGTCGTGCATCCCGCTCCCGGTCATAGTGATGATACTTTAGTTAATGCTTTATTAGCCCACTGTGAAAACCTCTCAGGCATTGGTGGTATTCAGCGACCAGGGATTGTTCACCGTTTAGATAAGGATACGAGCGGGGCGATCGCCATTGCTAAAACTGATTTAGCTTATCAAAGTTTACAAAGTCAAATTCAAGCAAAAACCGCCCAGCGGGAATACTTAGGCATAGTTTATGGTCATCCGAAAACTGATCAGGGTAAAATAGATTTTCCCATTGGTCGTCACCCAGTAGATCGGAAAAAAATGGCAATTCTTCCCATCGAACGAGGCGGCAGAAATGCTGTCACCTATTGGCAAATAGAAGAAAGATTGGGAAATTATAGTTTAATATTATTCCGTTTGGAAACCGGACGCACTCACCAAATACGGGTACATAGTGCCAAAATAGGTCATCCGATTGTCGGCGATCCGCTCTATAGTAGTGGCAAAAATATTGGTGTGAATCTGACTGGGCAAGCTCTGCACGCTTGGCGATTAACCTTAAAACATCCAGTGACTGGAGAAATAATCAGGGCGATCGCCCCGATACCAGGAGAATTTGAGACCCTATTAAATATATTAAGGAATCGGCAAGTTAATTTTCAGAAATAACAGTTTGCACTATTTGCCCATCTGGAAAATTCAGTGTTATATTAAGAATTGTAACATTCTACTTATAATAATAGTTATTAAAAATCCATGGTAACTAATCTCATTAATGATCAGCAAACATCTGATCAAACAAAAACTCAGCCTAATAATTATGACTATGATTTAGTGATTGTCGGTGGTGGCATTGTTGGTGTCACCCTGGCTGCCACACTGAAAAATAGTGATATGAAAATCGCTATTATCGAAACCGATGAAAAATCTGTAACAGCCTCTCGCCGCCAGGCTTATGCCTTATCATTAATGACAGGTAGAATATATACTGGAATAGGTGTTTGGTCAGAGATTCAACCACAAATTACCACCTATCAACAAATTAGTTTATCTGATGGTCATTATCCGAAAACTGTACAATTTTTCCCGCAAGATTTAGCCATAACAGGTCAACTACCTGAACAAAAAGAAGGTTTAGGTTATGTGGGGGAACATCATATTATTTTAAGTTCTTTGCATAAATTTTTAGATGATGCGGAAAATTTAACTTGGTTGTGTCCAGCCAAAGTAATAGATATTATTTATCATCAGGATTTTGCTAATATTACTTTCACCCAAGCAGACGAGAATATTCAGATCAAAACCCGCTTAGTGATCGCTGCCGATGGTGCTAAATCACCGACCCGCCAACAAGCTGGCATGAAAACCCACGGTTGGAAATACTGGCAATCTTGTCTTGCCATGACTATTCAAACGGAAAAACCCCATAATAATATTGCCTTTGAAAGATTTTGGCCGAGTGGTCCGATGGGAATTTTGCCTTTACCGGGTAATCGTTGTCAGGTGGTGTGGACAGTTCCCCATGCGGAAGCAGCCAGTTTATTACAAATGGATAAACAGGAATTTTTAGCGAAGTTAGAATATCGCACGGCTGGTTTATTAGGGAAATTAGACTTGTTGGGTGATCGCTATCTATTCCCAGTGCAGTTGATGCAGAGCGATCGCTATACAAACAATCGTTTAGCTTTAATTGGCGATGCTGCCCATGGTTGTCATCCGGTGGGTGGTCAGGGCTTGAATATGGGAGTACGGGACGCAGCTGCTATGGGAGAAATTATTAAAACAGCTTATGGGCAAGGTTTAGATATTGGTAGTCAGGCGGTTTTAAGGCAGTATGAAAATTGGCGGAAAAAGGAAAATTTAGTGATATTAGCGATGACTGACTTTTTAGATCGGACGTTTTCGGCTTCTTGGTTGCCCCTAGTAATGTTACGGCGGGCTGGTTTATGGAGTCTGAGGAATATTCCTTTATTAAAATCTTTGGCTTTGCGGATTATGACGGGTTTATTTGGTAAACCGCCAGAAATAGCTCAATCATAAATCCTAGATTCTACATAACTAGCCCCCTTTTTAAGGGGGTTGGGGGATCGTTATTCAATCGCTTGGGTATTACCGCCTGATACCCAACCAGTGCGATCGCTCCCGTCAATAACTTTTACCCGTTGCCATAACTTATCACTACTTTCCTCTAAGACAATCAATTCTTCCTCATAGGCAATACCACCCAATCTTTTGGCATCCCGACTAGGGGTATCCCGTAAAATTAAACCAACTGGTTCTGTCACCTTAGCTCGATAGGAACCGGGAGCCAAAGCCTCCGGCTGATTATTATTATTTTCTGCTTTATTGCCTTGAGTAACAGGTTTAGCCGTTGCCACATTAGTGGTTTTATCATTGGGAAAAGTTGGACGCTCCGGTGATCTGGTGACAGAGGAAGCTAAAAATAATACTGCTGCTACCCCCGCCCCTGCCAAAATAAAGACAGCCATGATGATGCCAATCAAAAATTTAAAAATGTTATATAAAATATTCATAGTTGATTAAAAAAATATTAGATTCTCGGAGAAAAAGTATTATAGCGGGAAGCGAGGCGGGCTTTACCTGCAGCCGCCCAATTTTGTAAAAATTCGATCTGTTCTTGGGCAGTGCGAGCCAGCGGAATAATTTGACTGGCCGCCTCTAATATATCATCGGTATTAAAATCCCGATTCTGACTAAAACCGAGGTGCATCGCTTCAATTAAAGTTTGTTCAATTTCTGCCCCAGAAAAATCCGGGGTTTCATAGGCTAATCGAGCAATATCATAATTTTTCAGATTTTGGGGCCGTAAACGGTTTAAATGTACGGTAAATATGGCTTGTCGTTCCTCTTGATGAGGCAGACCGACAAAGAATATTTCATCAAATCTACCTTTTCTCAGTATTTCTGGTGGTAAAGACTGAATATTATTTGCCGTCGCTACCACAAATACTGGCGTAGTTTTTTCCGCTAACCAAGTAATAAACGTGCCAAAAACTCGACTAGCTGTCCCCGCATCTCCTTTACTATCAAAACCGGCAAAGGCTTTATCAATTTCATCTACCCACAAAATACAGGGAGCCAGAGCCTCGGCTAATTGAATCATTTGCCGGGTGCGGGCTTCCGATTCCCCCACCAAACCACCAAATAATCTACCGACATCTAACCGTAATAAAGGTAAATGCCAATGATGGGCGATCGCTTTTGCCGTCAGCGATTTACCCGTACCTTGAATCCCCACTAACATTAAACCCCTGGGATGGGGTAAACCATACTGTCTCGCTTTTTCGGAAAAAGCCCCACCCCGGCGCATTAACCAATCTTTTAATAGATCCAAACCACCAATATCAGAAATATTATTTTGTGTCGGATAAAAGTCTAATATTTGGGTTTGCCGAATACTTTGCCGTTTTTCCTCTAAGATCAATTCCACATCTGCTTCTAATAATGAACCACGATTAGCGATCGCCTTAGCTAAAACCCGTCTCACTCGGTCAATAGATAAACCCAAAGAGGCTCGCACTATTTCATCTAATAGACTTTGATCAGCCGGTTGAGCCAAAGCACTTAATAAATTTTCTACTTCTTTTTTAATTTCTTCTCGACTAGGTAAAGGAAATTCTAAAATAGTAATTACCTCACTCAGATCATCAGGAATATTCATGCCAGTAGCCAAAATCACAATACTTTTCGGCTGATATTTCAACTGGCGAGCCACATTTCGTAATTTGCGAGAAACTGCCACATCTTCTAAAAATCTTTGAAAATCCCGTAAAATTAAAATAACCGGCGCACTATCCGGGATTTTTTCTATTAACTCCAAAGCCTGTAAAGGATTACGTTTGGCAAAACCCACATCATTAGGATTACCCTGATAACCATCGACAAAATCCCAGGTATAAACAGCCCGATTCCCCTGTTCTTTTGCTAAAAATGCGATCACCTGTTCTAACCTTTCCTCCTCCCTGGTGGGAATATAGATGACCGGATAGCGTGATCGCAATAATAAAGAAAATTCTGCTTGAAAATCCATAACTTATAAAATTAATTAAATTACCCGATCCATGACTAATCAATTAACTTGATAATTGTTTTTTCAATATTTCCAAGGCAGACCAGCGCTGATCGGCGATCGCCTCTGATAGATCAGGATTTTCCAAGGTAATACCAGCACAATCCTCATTACATAATTGCTTCGGCGGTAAAGCTAAAGATAACTGCTCATAAATCCATTGACTCGTATCAAAATGAGCATCCGGCGGTAAACTTTCCCACAGATCATCAGCCTGCCCATCCTCTACCACCACATCCACTTCCGCCTGATCAATCCGCCGTAACCAGATTAATTCCTCAGTATTAATCAACAAACGATGATTATATTGCTGTAAACAGCGATCGCAAGTCAGCGTAATAATCGTATCAGCCTTAATTTTTACCTGTAAATAATCTCCCTGATGGGTAATTTTTAACTGCCCCTTCACCGGAGTCAAAGTCTCAATATGGGGGAAAAATTCAGAAAACTTGATCTCTTCACTTTGCTCTAACCGATTAACCAGACTTGGAATATAAATAGATTCCATATAATTACCTCCAGAAAATGAGAAAAAGACAGATTTTTCTGAATATTAGGAAAACTTACTAAACTGCAATTTGCCAAATATTATTAAATCTGTCAATTATTATTAACTTTTTAACTTAATCACTAAATGGCGCTCCGGTTCTTGCCCCCGACTATGAGTTTCTAAGTCATCACAATCCTGTAAAAAAGCATGAATCTGTCGCCGTTCTGCCGCCGATAAAGCCGGACTTAAAGCACATTCTTGCCGGGTTAGACGTACCTGTTTGGCGGCATATTCTGCCATTAACATTAATTCCTGTTGTCGACGCAAGCGATAACCATCTAACTCTACTGTATAGGGAGCGTGTTCTTCGTCTAGGTGTTCAATATGCAATACCGTATTCAGTAAATATTGCACCGCATCAATTACCGCTCCATTTATCCCTAATAAACTAGCAATCTGTTCCTCCGTTAATCGGCTCTGATCGATAGTCAACCAACAACTGCCATCCTGAACAGTGGCAATCACTTGAGCAGGAATTTTGCTGAAACGCAATAACTCCTCTAGCCACTGTTTTCCCTCTTCTATCGATTTTGCATCCATTATTACTATCTCTTGTTCTCTGCTTATTTTGAATAGCTCTTAGGCTTTTTTCTTGGGACGTGTACCCGGTTCAAAGGGTAATGATTCTCTACCACTGCCATCTTTGGTTTGTTTCACACTATTCTCTTCTACTAATTTTTGTAAATCAGCGGGCAGGGGTTCTAAGGATAATACATAGGCTTGAATCGTCTGAAAAATATTAGCCACCAGCATATAAAGTAAAACACCGGCTGGTAAGGGAGTAAACAGAAATAGACCAGAGAAAATAATTGGCGTTAACTTATTAATTTGATCTTGATTAGGATTGGAACCAGTGCCAGGTCCTTGACCAGAAATTAATTGGTTAACATAAATACTCACCCCAAAGGCTACCACCATAAAGAGAATATCCCAGTTAATTTGACCATTCGGTCCGGTGACTCCTACCCGGCCTAAAGCCTCGATGAATAAAAAGCCTTTTTCTGCTGCTAAACCAGGAATTGTCCCCTGGACCGTAGCATCACCTGGCTGTAAAGCAATAATATTACCGTTTTCATCAACTTTTACCCGATCTTCTCCCTTGGTAACAGTCCAAGTTGGTTTAAGAGTAGTTTGCTGATTCTCTTGGAATAACTGTTCTAATGGTTTACCAGAAGACGTTTGAAACTCGACTTTCGCTTTCTCATTTACCCCTAATTTATTACCAGCCGGTAATAAGGCGACAATTGGTTCATGGAAACCATCCGTCACATAAATATTCTGGGGACTAGTAGCAAAGGCCTGGGGCTGTATTTGAGCGATTTGTTCCTTTGGTAAAACTTGGACATCAACCGTATAGTTAATATTACTAAAAGGCGATCCCCGCAAAGTAGCGAACAGGGCAAATAAAATGGGCATTTGAATTAACAAAGGTAAACAACCAGCTAAAGGATTAAACTCCTTCATGAGTTTGGCCATTTCTTCCTGCTGTTTCGTCTGATCATTCTTATATAATTTTTGAATCTCTTCCTGCCGTTGTTTCATTAAAGGTTGAGTCACCTTCATTTTCCGCATATTCCTGATGGAACCAGCATTTAAGGGATATAGGGCAAAGCGAATCACTAACGTGAGGGCAATAATCGCTAAACCATAACTCGGCACGATCCCATAGAAAAAATCCAGGATCGGCAACATAATATTATTTGATAAAAATCCAACTCCGAAATCCATTATTTTTAATACTCTTTTTTTATGGTGGTGATTTTGCTACTAGATTAATTGATCTTTCGCTTTTGGTCTAGCTTCTGTTTGACAGAATTTATTGGTGATCAATTATGGATAATCAATATCAATAATTAATATTGATAATTAATCAGGCACACCAATCCGTCTATTTTTACTATCAATTTTTTCTAAGATATAATCCTCTATTTGCCGAAACTTCGGTAAGGATCTCAGTTCCAAACGACTACCATTTCTCAAGGTGACTACCACATCTCCCCATAAACCAAAACCTCTAGGGACTTTTACTACCTTGACAATTTCTGAATAAATAATATCGGTGCGGTCTTGTCCCATCCAGCCACCTGTCACAGAAATACGGCGATTGGTAATTCTAAATCTTAACCACAAGGCCCTGACTATGGCTCCCACCGTCAATGGCAGGCCAATAATTGAAAAACCGATTAAAAAATTGATGATTAAATCACCAATATGAGGTCCTCCCTCGTAAATCACTTCCTCTTTAAGTCCCATCTGACCAAACCTCTAAATTTGCCAATAACTTTTTTAATTGTTGCAAAAAATCGCCATATTTGCACTCTTGGGCAGCCGGTTTGACCACAATTACTATGTCCCAACCATCAGCCATTTGTCCTAATAAATTTTGTATGACCGCCCTAATTCTTCTTTTCATGAGATTTCTTTTCACCGCCGACTTACTGACTTTTTTACTGGTGACAATACCAATCCTGGTCGGTCGGGGCGGGGTGATAGAAGCAGGGTCAGAAAAGTTGCCAGACAAAAACAACTCTGCGTCTGATTGATGACACAGAGCTATGAGGGTGAGATGATCTGTATGACGACGTTTACCTTTTTGATAAACAGTTTGAAAATCTTGATTGTGCAAAAGGCGATGAGCCTGGGGCAACATAAGAAAATTTCTAACTAGGATACGGATAAACGTTGGCGACCTTTACGACGGCGGGCTCTGATCACGGCCTGACCATTTTTTGTCCGCATTCTGACTCGAAAACCTGATACTCTTTTTCTTTTCCGACAAGTGCCGTGTAAGGTTCTTAACATTTTCCTAATACTCCTTTTTTATCTGAACAATTATCTAAATTATTTGGACAATTAACTGGACAAATTTTTTTAAGTCACAATCTCTCAATCTACCATGAAAAGTCTATATTTGAGCGAACTGCTCTTAGTTAATTGTTAATACCCAAGTGCCAATGTACCGTAAAAGGGGAATGTCCCCAGGTGTTCTAATATTGGCATTGAAATAGTACATCCCACCGTTATTAGGATTTCTTACCCCATCTAAAATAATTTCTACTTTACTACCGGCAGGCACTGGCTCTATAAAATTAATTTCTAAAAAATGATTTTCTTTATCCCAGATGACATCTTCTAAGGCCACCTTTTTATTGTCAACTTTTACTGCTACCTTGTCGGCATTCAGACGGCCCCGATAATATTCAGGATAGGCGATAGAAATTTGGGCGACGGCTAAATTTAATTTTTTGGCAGGAATCCGCAAATTATAGCGATCCCAGCTACCTGATTTACCGGAATCTAGGCGAAAATTCAATTGATTGATTTGTTGCGGTCCACCAAATATGGTAAAACCTGGTAGGGATTGGGCGATCACCGGTAATCCAGTGGCGAGAGAGGCTGTAATGGTAAGGGCTGATAATAAACGCTTCATAATTCGGGGCTTGGCTCCTGTTGTGGTCAAATATTTTTACCTATTTACAATTAATGTATCAGAAATTCCTCTGGTCCATTTTGCCTAATCAGGGTAATTTGTATTAAAAACCACAGAATTTCTCTTTTTACATGATTGATCTCTATTGATCTCTAAGAAATTTTTAAATTATTCTAGCCTTCTGGAATTTCAAGCTAATAATGCAGATAGTTTGTTAAAGTTGCCAGAAAAAACTTAGAAATCATCAAATATCTATGCAGGAGACGTTATGAAAATTGCGATCGCTAAGGAAACTCATCCTTTAGAGCGACGGGTAGCCTTGATTCCTGATGTGGTGGCCCGATTGGTCAAACAGGGACTTGAGGTATTCGTAGAAGCGGGAGCCGGGGAACAGGCCTATTTTTATGATGGGGCCTATGAAAAAGCCGGAGCCCAGATTATTAGTAATACAGCAGACCTTTGGCAAGCCGGCGATGTGGTTGTCAAAATTGGTAATTTGCAGGAATCGGAAGTTGGTTTGTTAAAAGCGGGTGGAGTATTTATTGGGTTTCTCAATCCTTTAGGGGAACCTGCTTTAATCCAACGTTTGGCAGATCAACAGGTGACTGCTTTTAGTATGGAGATGGTTCCCCGTACCAGCCGGGCGCAGGTAATGGATGCTTTATCATCTCAGGCTAATTTAGCTGGTTACAAATCAGTTTTATTAGCTGCCATTGCTTTACCAAAATATTTTCCCATGTTAACGACGGCAGCCGGCACAATTCGCCCTGCTAAGGTTTTAGTGATGGGGGCGGGTGTAGCTGGTTTACAGGCGATCGCTACGGCTCGGCGTTTAGGGGCAGTGGTAGAAGGCTTTGATATTAGACCGGAAGTGAAAGATCAAGTACAAAGTTTGGGAGCCAAATTTGTCGATGTCAGCCTAGAAGAAGACACGGTGGCAGAAGGTGGCTACGCCAAGGAAATTTCCCAAGATGCCCAACAAAAAACCAGAGCAGTATTAACGAAGCACGTCGCTAATTCTGATGTGGTGATTACGACTGCCCAAATTCCTGGGAAAAAAGCTCCTATATTAGTCACGAAGGAAATGGTGGATGAAATGAAACCAGGTTCCGTTGTGGTAGATTTAGCGGCCGAACAGGGGGGCAATTGTGAATGTACAGTGGCGGGGCAAGATGTGCAGTGGAATGGGGTGACAATTATTGGTCCCTTGAATTTACCTGCTACTATGCCAGTTCACGCCAGTGAATTGTATTCCAAAAATATTTCTGCCCTATTGCAACTAATGATCAAAGATCAGCAATTAAATCTGGATTTTGAGGATGATATTATTGTCGGGGCTTGTATGACGCACCAAGGCAAAATCGTCAACAAACGGGTACAAGATGCTTTAATGGTTGCCAAATAGAGTAACTAATCAAATTATTTGAAATTATTGCTAATCAATAGTTTCAGTTAATAATTGCCGATGAATTGTCAACCTACTGAATACCTAAATTTTTTCTCATTATGAGTACAGAAACTCTGATTGCTTCTTTATTTGTCTTTATTCTGGCTTCCTTTGCTGGTTTTGAAGTAATTAATAAAGTGCCTCCCACTTTACACACACCTTTAATGTCTGGTTCTAATGCCATTTCTGGTATTTCCGTATTAGGGGCTTTAATTATTGCCGGTGAAGCAAGTTGGAATGTCACCGTGATTTTAGGCTTAATTGCCATTGTACTTGCCACTATTAACGTAGTTGGTGGTTTTTTAGTAACCGACAGAATGTTACAAATGTTCAAGAAAAAAGAGGCAAAAGTATAAATTATGGAATTGAGATTTACTGCTATTCAGTTAAGCTATATTGTTGCCATGACCTTATTTTTTGTGGGTTTAAAGGAGTTAGGTTCTCCTGCTACAGCCCGTAAAGGTAATACTTTGGCGAGTGTTGGTATGTTAATTGCCATTGTTGCTACTTTGTTAGAAAAACAAGTTTTAAACTATGGCATGATCTTTATTGCGATCGCCCTGGGTTCCGTCCTGGGTGCAGTCATGGCCTACAAAGTTGAAATGACCGATATGCCCCAGATGGTTGGTCTATTAAACGGTTTTGGCGGGGCTGCTTCCGCCATGGTAGCAGTCGGGGAATTTTGGCGTTATTTAGCCATGTCGCAAAATCCACCTTCATCAACGACTATTACCGCTCTATTAGGGGTATTAATCGGGGGAGTCACCTTCACTGGTTCGGTCATGGCTTTTGCCAAATTGCAAGGTTTAATCACTGGCGCTCCCGTTGTTTTTCCTGCTCAAAAAATATTGAATGGTTTATTATTAGGGGGATTTTTAATTGGCAGTATTTATATTTGCCTACATCCTTTTAATAGCCAAATTTTCCTCGGTCTATTATTAATCTCTCTGATTTTGGGAGTCACCTTCGTTTTACCGATTGGCGGTGGTGATATGCCGGTGGTAATTTCTCTCTTAAACTCTTTCTCTGGTTTAGCGGGTAGTGCGGCTGGTTTCGTGGTGAATAATAACCTGTTAATTATTGCCGGAGCTTTAGTGGGAGCATCCGGTATTATTCTCACGGTGATCATGTGTAAAGCAATGAATCGTTCTCTCGCTAATGTTTTATTTGCGGGTTTTGGTTCTGGCGAAAGTGCTGGTGGTGGAGTCGCTGGCGGTACAGTAGAAGGTACAGTCAAGAGTATTGATACAGAGGAAGGAGCCATGATGTTAGGTTATGCTCGTTCTGTGGTGATCGTGCCTGGTTATGGTATGGCAGTTGCTCAAGCCCAACATTCCGTCAAAGAATTAGTGGATGCCCTAGAATCTTTAGGCGTTGATGTAAAATATGCTATTCATCCAGTCGCTGGGCGGATGCCTGGTCACATGAATGTATTATTAGCGGAAGCAAATGTTCCCTATCCTCAGTTATATGATATGGATGATATTAATCCTATGTTTGACACAACAGACGTAGCTTTGGTGATTGGGGCGAATGATGTAGTGAATCCGGCTGCTAAGGATGATAAAAATAGCCCTATTTATGGAATGCCTATTTTAGAAGTAGATCGGGCAAAACATACTATTGTCATCAAACGAGGGATGAGTACCGGGTTTGCTGGGGTAGAGAATGATTTGTTTTACAAAGATAAAACCATGATGCTATTTGGTAGCGCTAAGGATATGGTGGCGAAATTAGCTTCTGATGTTAAGCAGTTGTAAAATACTGTTGATATAGCGATTTTCCTGCCAATAGATGATCTCCAGAGAAACCCGGTTTTTGCCAAAAACCGGGTTTCTCCATGTTTGTTGATTCTTAATCAATAGGAATAACTCTTTCTGGGAATTTCACCTCAAATATGGAACCTTTATCTACATTACTATTCACCATAATTTCACCACCCATTCTTTCACATAAACGCTGACAAATTGCTAAACCCAAACCTGTTCCCCCGTATTTGCGAGTAGTAGAAGCATCCGCTTGGGTGAAAGGCTGAAAAATAATTTCCATTTGTTCCTGAGTCATGCCAATACCCGTATCAGTCACTTTAAATAAAATTAAATGCCGATTAGTTTGCATCGGTGATACATTTTTTTGTGAACCATTTTCCACAAAATCAGGATTCTCAATCCGATCAGCTTCTAAAGTAATCACACCATTCTCAGTAAATTTGGCAGCATTACTAAGAAGATTTAATAATATTTGCCGTACTTTTGGTTGATCTGCATACATGGTTCCTAATTTATCGCCTGCCACCATGTTTAAAGTATTATTATTCTTTTCTACTAAGGGTTTCGCTGTAGTCATTACATCCTGAATTAACCCACCAATATCAATACTTTCCAAATATAAAGTAACTTGACCGGCTTCAATCTTAGAAATATCTAAAATATCACTGATCATTTCTAATAAATGTTTCCCAGCAGTTTGGATTCTTTCTAGGTCAGGTAAAAAGTCACCATATCCTAAATCGGCTGCTTCATCCTGTAAAATTTCACTGTAACCAATAATTGCATTGAGGGGTGTGCGTAACTCATGACTCATCGTTGCTAAAAAGGCACTTTTTGACCGATTAGCTGCTTCTGCCTTATGTTTAGCGGCTTGTAATTCATCGGTATATTCTCCCACCTTTTTAATTAAATGATTGAGGGCGATCGTTAATAAACCAATTTCATCTTCCGTTGTGACTGGTGCTTGTAAATCAAAATTTTGTTCCTCCGTCACCTGCTGGGCAATTCTTGTCGTTGCTTCCAAGGGCAGGGCGATCGCCCGACTAGTTAAAATAGCAATGATCGCAGCAATTAAGGCCGAAATTAATAAACTAATGATTAAAATTAGCGTCCCTAATTTTTCCGCTGACTGATAGTTACGCAGAGCCTCTTCTGACTTACCCTGAAATAAAAGAGACATTTTGTTGGATTCTTCTGCTAAAGCAGTAAGATTTAAGGCCTTTTTTGCCTGATTTAATTTATTATATTGCTGGGTTAAAATTGTCGGATTGAGATTAGCACCAGCTTTTTCTAACTGTTGTACAACATCTTCTAAAATATTTGCATAATTGTTAACTGATTGAGCGTAAGCCTCAGTAAATTCTTGTAATTCTTGATGTTCGGTACGATCTTGATGCTCTGAATAATTAGTGACATTAGAAGATAACTCTTGTAATAAATTATTTACATCAAAAAAATGAGATAACTTCTCTCCCATATTTTTTTGAAAGACTTTGGGATTATTGATCGTCTGAGGCAAAACTTTTTGTAAAATTATCACATTTAAAACTTCATTATTTAAGCGACTTAATAAACCACTGGTTTGTTGATCAAATAATAATTGTTTCTTTAAATCTTCTTTATAATTCAACTCAAACAGTCGCCCTGTCATTGCGCCAATAATAGCAATACTGATTGCCACGGCATATCCTAAACCGATTTTTTGTCTAATCCCCAAATTATGAAAAAGTGAGGAAAACTTTTTAGTTGGCTGATTTAGCTGGGGTTGCCTCAGTGGTGTGACAGACATTTTGACAATATTCCTTGAGTCTAACTAAATTAAAATTATAATACAATAAGTTCCTGGGCCGTTAATTGTAATTGATAAAAACATATCGGGACTATAGATCCATCTTGCTAATAGATGTTTTTACTATAATGATTATAAATTACTCACTATAAAAGCTAAATCAGCACAATTATTCTAAATAGTTAGATTTTGCCCTACCTGTCTATTTATTTTAGCCAAGTAATAGCAGAAGATCATGTAACATTTTTAGCTTAACTTAACAGTCGTTCAATTTGATAATTAATAGTTAAATTTGATACCTTAAAGAAAAAGCCCGTAGAAACCTAATCAATAGTATCCACGGGATTAAGTATGGAAAATTTAATATTAAAATGCAAATTGTTGTACTAAACCAGATAACAAAGCGACCATTAATTGAGAGCCAAATTGTAAGGCAAAAATTGCAATAATTGGGGAAAAATCCATTCCTCCCAACGGTGGAATAAAAGAACGAAATATATTTAGATAAGGATCAGTCAATTGACTGAGAATAGAAAAGGGTGGATCATACCAATTCACATTGGGAAACCAACTTAATAAAATTCTAATAAACATGAGAGCCATATAAATTTGCACAAATGTTATTAGGGTATTAGCCAACAAGCCGATAGTGGTAGCCATTGCTGTCATAGTTTATTTTCTTAATTTTCTTTATGAACGTTTGGGAAACAAGGACATTCTAACATCAATCATCCGATAACTGTGACTGATTTTCCTTCGTGCCGTTCGGCGGGACTGTCCCTATTTGCAGTCTGACATCTTCAATTGCCTGATTTAACTGGGCGATTTTGTCTTCTAAACTGAGGCGGGCTTTTTCCATTTTTTCCGCCGTCAATTTGGCTTTTTTATCACCGGGTTTTAGTTTACTGATTTCAGAATCAGTGGTTTTATTTGCCCGATCAGTTAATAAAACACCGACGATTGCCCCTAATAAACCACCTAAGGCTGTACCAACTATTAAACCACTCGCAAAACCGTCTTTATTACTCATAAGTTTTTATATTCTCAGATGAACTTTATTGGTTTATTTTCTGATAAAACTGCCTAATCTATGACAATTTTATCAGGGTTATTTCACTGCTGATGAGAAATTAATTATGTGGCAAAAAATATCAGCTTGCTTCGGTCAATCTGGTGAAAGACTAAGTACCAAAGGAGCGATCGCCCGCATCACCTAAACCCGGCACAATATAACCCTGCTCATTCAGGCTTTCATCAATAATAGCAGTGTAAATCTGTAAACTTGGATAATCAGCGCTTAATTTTTGTAAAGCGGGAGGAGCTGCCACAATAGAAATAATCCGAATTTGTTCAGGTTTACCGCCCCGTTGAGTTATTTCCTGTAATGCTAAAGAAATAGATGCACCTGTCGCCAACATCGGTTCACAAATAATAATGCGAGCTTCTGGGTGAAATTCCTGGGGCAATTTATTCAAATAACAAGTGGCCTCTAAGGTGGCTTCATCTCTCACAAGACCCAAATGATAAATGGAGGCTAAAGGGACGACTGTTTGCACCCCTTCTAAAATACTGAGACCTGCCCGCAGAATAGGCACAACAGCAATCGGCACTTCAGGATTAATCACAGTAGCCGGACATTCTGCCAGGGGAGTTTGCACAAAGGTTTCCACAGTGGGCAACCAATCCCTGACTGCTTCATAAGCTAACCAGCGACCTAATTCAGTCATGGCACTACGAAACAGGGAAGATGGAGTATTCTGATCACGGGCCACCGCTAACCAATGTTTAATTAGGGGATGGGGAGGGACATAAATACGCAGTTGTGAAGGCATAAGAATTTTAATTTATGGGGACTTGATGGTTTTGTACTCTTGATTATGAGTATTTTTACTATCTTACCCAGTTATTTTAATGTTTTCTGGTGATTGTCTTGATTTTGTCGGGCGATCGCCCGAATCTTAGTATTACTAAATATCAATTTTTTATTCTAACAATAGAGAATATTATTAGTATTACTATGTTTTTTGATATTTATATGATTTTTGTTTTGATCGATAATAAACATTAACGAGCTTTTAATTAGCTGGTTGTATATTTTCACAATTATTCCCGTCAAAAACAAAGGCGTATTGATAGGCTTTTGTCAAATTATTATCATTAGGCTGAAAAGATATGGCATTGACAGCAGTTAAGGCGGCATTATCTAAAATATCTTGCCCCGACGATAATAATACTTGCGGTTGTCCGATCAGTTCCCCGGCTCCATTCACTAATACTCCGATCAGCACATTACCGGATAATTTATTAAGACAGGCATCTGGTGGGTAAATATTAGCAATATTGCGGGGATTGGTAGTATTTTGATCAGTGAGATTTTCTTTCACCACCCATTCTGTATAGGCAATAACTGCATCTATAGCTAATCTTTGTTGCTGATTAATATCACCCCTTGCTAATAAATCTTTCTTTTGTTTTTTATATTCTTGTAATTTTTCTAAGAGGGGACGCATCTCCGGTGGCGGTGATGGTAGGGGCGTAGTATTGGCGGTAGGATTGGGTGAGGGTGATACTGCAATATTGTCAGGGTTTGTCGGTTGGTTGGTTTTTTCTGTCTCTAATACTTCCTGTAATTTTTGCCCCTGATTTAACTGACTGACTAAAGGACTTTCGGCTAAACGATTATTTTTTGTCGCATCTGTTGCCTGGGGTGATGGACTAGGATTAATAGTATTAGCAGGATTGGGATTAATAGTATTAGGATTAACTGGATTAATACTAGCACTAGGAGAAGGTTTAGGAGTATTAACAGCTACTTGATTATTATTTGCTCCGGCTGGTTTATCTTCATAACGCTCCACAGGTTTTTTCAGCTGATCTTGAATCGGTGTGCGGGATTGATTGGATGGTGAAATATTGCCCGGCATTGGTGTGGTATTAATGTCTGGTTGTAAATCGGGTAAAGGGGCAACATCAGAATTAATCGGTAAGGGAGGAAAGTTAGGATTATTTGCCGGTGGTAAATTAGCAGTATTACCTGGACCTGATGTATTAGGGGGAACTGTTCCCTCGGTAATATTTCTAATCATGTCTGGATCCGTAGCATTCGGATCATATAAAGATGATATTTCACCAGGTACGGTCCTAATACTAGGCGGTGGTGGAGGCAAATTACTAATACCGGGATTATAAATATTATCAGGCTGTGGAAAATTATAACTATTGGAATTATTAGGTCTATTATTACGGCGAGTGATGGAAGTTTGGGGTAAACGGGAAATACTCGGCATTCCACCCGGTATAAAGCTGCCATCCGATTCTTCAAAGCCTGTAGGAAATTCATAGTCAGAATTGTAAATTCCCATTTGCGGACCAGTCGGTGGATAACCAGAATAGGGATTTCTGCTATAAGCATCACTCTCATAGGAATTGCCACCATAAGGATCGTTGCCGTCAATAGGTATTGATTGCAGATCACGGGGAGGCTCAAAAGGTAAAGAACCAGGAAAACCTCTATTCATCTGATTTGGTCTCATACTCATACCGGGTGGCGGTGGCAAAAAGTCTTCGGCGGTCAAGGGCGGTAGAGCTGGTTTGCCTAATAAATCAGTCCGAGCGGGAATATTTAAAAAGGAAAATTGCGGACCCATGGCAGGTAAACGGCTGATTTGTTCTGGTGTAAGTTTGACTAAACCAACGGTAGGCGGGGTTTTTACACTGGGAGCTTTGTCTAAATGGGGCAAGGTGACACCTAATACACTATGAATACCGAGGGATAATAATAGTGGGAGCCAAATACTTTCTGTCAGAGGATTTTGTCGGAGGAGAGGAGTATTAATAGCAGCTTCACTATTTGATATTTCTAGGGGGTTAATTAAATTACTTTCTGACATAATCAAGTTTTTCCAGTTTGTGAGTTTTCGTTAAAAATAATTTTTTAAATATATGAAATATTTTGATATAGCAATCCTGTTTGCATCGTCATAATTTTATCATTACCAAAAGGAATGTGAGCAATCTCGCTCGCTATGGGTTGGCAATAGGGCAGGTTTAGGACAAATAGAATACATCTTGATAAAACCTGATTCCTATATATTTACAGGTCTTTACTGTGATACTCGCTCTGGTACATGAATCAGCATGAGGGAAAAATAGGATAACTGCAATTGGGGGCGATCGCCTAAATGATCATAAATAACTTGATCTGGCCAGGTACTTTTTTCTACCACATAGGCATGATCTAATAAATTTCGGGCTTTTAATATTTGCCAAACTTCTTGATAAACAGCCCGTACTTTCATTAATATTACTACTTCTGCCCAATCTAGGGCGGTGGATAATTCCTGTACATCATACATGACCGGCAAAATAGCTAATTTTTCTGATCGGACAGTTAAGGGCATACCTAAAACTGAGGCGGTTGCCATGGGAGAACAAACCCCCGGTATGGCTTCAATGTCCACTAACGGATAAATTTCTTGCATGGCTTTCGCTAAATAAGTGAAGGTACTATAAAAACTCACATCCCCTTCGCAGACAAAGGCCACATCCTGCCCTTGATGTAAATAAGCAAAAACCTGATGGGCCGCTTTTTGCCAAGCCTGGGTAAGAATATTATCGTCTTGTACATAGGGAAAATCTAGGGACAATTGAACTTGTGTCGGTTGTAACCATTGCTTGACAATACCGCTGGCGATCCCTATTTGTCCATTTATCCCAGCCGGCGAGGCGATTATCGCCACCCGTCGCAAAATATTTAAGGCTTTGACAGTAATTAGTTCTGGATCGCCCGGCCCGACACTTAAACCATATAATTTACCTAAATTGGTCATAATCTATTAAAAATAATCAATAAATTTGTAATCGAACTATTTAACCTATTTAATCGAACTCATGAATCAACCTAGCAAAGAAAGTCAAGATTATTCTATTTGGCAAAAGATCAGCACTAATAATTTAGTCAAGTTTTTATTACTATTTGCCAGTGGGTGGGCCATGATTGCCCTATATAAATATTTTGAAGATGTATTTTTTATCTTTACTTTTGCGGCAATTTTGGCATTTCTCTTAAATCATCCTGTACATTTTTTAGAGCGTTTTTTTAAACGTCGTTTTGCCCTGGGTATAGTGATCATGCTCAGTTTAGTGGTGATTATTGGTTTATTAGCTGGTATTGCTTTAACTGTGACGGTGCAGTTTCAGCAGTTAGTAGATATGATCACCCAAAGTTTTTCTGCTCAGAATAATTATTTAGATCAGTTACAGGTATTTTTAGCGAAACGTAATATTGCTATTAATTTAGACCCCTTAGAAAAACAGTTAAATAGTGCGATCGCTAATGGTTTAGGTTTAGTAGTAAATGCCTTATCTTCTTTACCCACTACTTTATTTAGTTTAATTTTTGTGGTGGTAATTAGTTTCTTTATGTTGGCTGATGGCGGAAAATTATGGCAAATGTTTTTACGGACAATTCAACCCCATCAGCGTGATCGTTTTCAGTTGGTGGTACAGGATTGTTTTACTGGCTTTTTTCAGGGACAGTTAATTATTTCTGGGCTATTAGGTTTCGGTAGTTTTATTGTCTTTTCTTTTTTACAATTACCTTTGGCTTTTGCTTTATCAGTAATTGTGGCGGCTTTTGATACTATTCCTGGTTTTGGTGCAACTTTAGGAGTATTAAGTATTACCTTAATTGTCTTGATTCAACATGGTTGGGTAGTGGCATTACAAGTATTATTAGCCTGTGTCATATTACAACAAATTCAGGATAATTTAATAGCTCCCCGTATTATGCAGAATAAGTTAAATTTGAATCCAATTTTTATATTCTTGGCAATTATGGTGGGTGGTAAAGTAGCTGGTATTTTGGGAATATTTTTATCTGTGCCGATTGTGGGAGTAATTGTTAATTTATTAACTCCACCTGATTCCCTGGAATTAAATTCTGAGTCTAATACGGTGACAGCGGGAGAACTGCCACCACCGATAGCCCATGAAAGTGATCATGCTTCCCAATAATTTCTAAATTATTTCTAAATTATTTCTAAAAATTTTAACCAGTAGGGGTAATTCAATAATTGCCCCTGTCCTCAAGGGCGATCGCACAAACGTCGATCATTATCGTTAACTAGTGGATTATGATGCAAATAATTTCTTGCCCAATCGCAGGCATGATCAAAAATTTTCTCACTATCCATTAATACTTGCGGATCCCACAGCAGAACAGTTTGATCTGTACTACCGGAAGCGACAAATTTACCATCATGACTATAGGCAATATTTTCTACCGCTCCGTTGTGAGCATTAAAAGTATTGAGGAGTTGACCATCTGATACACGCCAGATTTTGACCATCCGATCAGCTGAACTCGTTACTAATATTTGATTGTCAGGACTAATACCCGCCGACCAAATCAGAGATTTGTGACCTTGTAGTGTTCTCACTAAAGTGCCATTGCGTTGCCAAATTTTGGCAGTACCATCAGCCGAAACAGTTACAATCAAACTATCATCACGGCTATAAAAAGCGTGCCATACCGCTGCGACATGACCCTTTAGTGTATGCAATAAATTACCTGCGTCATCCCAAATCCTGGCAACGCTATTATCAATACAGCCAATCGCAAATTCCTCACCATCATGACTAAATTCTCCGCCGGTTCCCATTTTACAACCGGCAATACTTTTCATTAAAGTGCCATCTAATTGAAAATATCTAATCATGCCATCAATACCAACGGAGGCAAATGATTTACCATCGGATCGAAAACTTAATATATGAACTCGACTCTGTTGAGAAGTTTTAGGTTCAATGGTTTTCATGAATTCTATTCTTTGATCTTTGATTCGCCAAATTTTGATCTTACTATCATAACCACCAGATACCAAGGTTTTTTGATCAGGGCTAAAAGATAAACCCCGAATAATACCTTTATGAGCGGGGATAATTTGTAATAATTTACCAGTACGACTCCATAATAATATTTCTCCCATCCGATTAGCGGCAGCAATTATTTGATTATCAGGACTAATTTTTAAGGCGGTGAGGGGATGCCCTATTTCTAATCTGGTGTAAAGTGGCTGAGTAGCTAATTGCCATAATTTGACGTTGCCATCAATACTGGCTGAACCCAATGTACTGCCATCTTTACTAATCGCTAAATTTCTCACTTCTCCCTGATGACCCGGCCAGGTAGTTAATAGGGTGCCATTGCGTCGCCAAAATTTAATTAAATTATCTTGACTGGAGGTGATAAAGGTTTGACCGTCAGGATTAAATACAATACTATGACAGGCTGCTGTATGACCTCGAAACATATCCAGACGTTGACCATCACTATTCCAGCGAGAAATCATGCCATTTTCATCACAGGATAATATTTCTTGACCATCAGGACTAAAATCAACACTATGTACTAAAGGATCAGGTGGCACTAATATTTCACTGGGTGAATTACTATGCCATCTTTGCTTAGTAATATCCCAAATAGATATGTCATCTGTTTTACCACCAATTGCCAGCAATTGATTATCAGGACTGAAACTCACCCCTCTCACTACAATATCCGGGGTGATTGTTTGGATTAATCCACCATCCCTATTCCATAATTTAATTATACCGGCATTACTAGTAGAGACGAACATTTGACTATTCGGACTAAATATGACGCGCCAAATTCCCCATTGCTGTATTTGTAATTTTTTTAGAGGAGTGACAGTTTGATGATTCACCTGCCAAATCATAATTTCACCACTAGCACTACTAGCTACCAGGCGATCGCCATCGGGGCTAAAATCTATTCCCCAAGCCCGATCTTTAAATTTAGTTAATATCGCAATTTTTTCACCAGTATTTTTCCAAAGTATGACTTGACCAGCTAAATCAGTTGTGGCAATTAGTTTTTGATCAGGACTAAAAGCGAGATTATGAAATTTGTCTTGGGAGGATAAACGGTTATATTCCGTCGCTCCATATAAGGCTTTTTGCAAAGCCAGTTGTACTTGTTCTTTTAAATCTGGTGCTAGATTTTGTAAGGTTTTTAATTTTTGTCGAGCTTTGATTGCCTGGACTAAAGCCTCTAAGGGTTGATCAGAAGCAAATAGAGCATTTGAGGAGAGGGTAATTGCCTGGAGTTCTTGCAATTGGTAGCGGCGATATTGTAACCAGGTAGTAAAACTTAAACTACCAGTAATCAAAAGTGCAAAACTGACTACCCCTAAGAGAATTTTTTGTAAATAAGCATTTTTCTTTTCCTGCTCTAATCTGGCTTCCACTTCCCTCATTTTACTCAGTTCTAAATCTTTTTCTTTTTCTGCCCGATCAATTTCCACACTTTTTGCTAAAAATTGATAATCTAAATTACTTAAACTTTTACCTTCTATCCAATTCTGTGCATCTATTAAAGACTGACCTCGTAATAAGCGGGAATTGTCAGTTTGATGAGATTTTAGCCAATATTCTAACATGATAGAATAGGGGCGTAACATGGCTAATTGTTGTTTTACCCAGGCAAGGTTGAATATTTCGGCATAAATCCGATTTTTTACCTGTAAACAACCATTATTTACGACTATTAAACCCGATAAAATTAACTCTATTTGTTCCCGACTCTGATCGGTGGTAATCTTTTCTCCTAATAATATTTGTTGATAAATACCAAGGGTGCGAGCTAATATTTTTTGATTAATGGAGAGGCGATTAACTATAGTTTTTAAATGTTCTGGTTGATCACTATTTTCCCAATTTTCGATGATTTGCGATCGCACTAAAGTATCTACAAAAAATTTAGCTAGATCAACTGGAATCGATAATTTTTCCTCTGAGCCATTGCTATGGGTTTCTACGACTAATTGACATAACTTTTGCGTTAAAAAAGGTTGACCATTCGTCCAATCTAAAATCGCCTCTAAAATTGCTTGGGGATGATTCACCATTTTTTCTAAGCCGATTAATAAAGGATTTGATTCCTCTTTAGTAAATCCCTGTAAAGCAATACCCCGACCAATATTAAAAGGAGTACGATTTTTATCGGCAATTAAATCACTGGGATAGGCTACGCCGGCGATCACAAAGGCTAATCGATTATAAGCAGAATTAATCCCCCGCTGATTATAACAGGAGCGAATAAAGGTAAATAAATCATCACTGTCAAAATCTAAACTTAAAACCGTATCTGCTTCATCGATGAAAATAAAAATCCGTTCATCGGGAAACTGATTTAATAAAATATCTTCTATGCAATAACTTAATCTTTGTTGAGGGGAAACATGGGCGTGTTCTTTTAACCAAGTATTAATATTAATTTTTTTTCTTAAACCTAAACTCCGCCAAATCTCGGCGATTAAGCCATTATACCAATGTGCCGGCGTAATATTCTCACTGCCAATTAGGGTTAAATCAATACTGACACAACGACACCCTTCTGACCGTAAACGGTGCAGTGTTTTTAACATGAGGGATGATTTCCCTACCTGCCGACTATTCAGAATATAACAAAATTCCCCAGCTATTAAGGCACTATGGATTTGCTGATCAGCATTTCTCATCACATACGTGGGATTATCAATACTTAAACTGCCTCCTACTTGATATTTTTGTTCTGGCATAGGATTTTTAGGTAATAGGGAATGGGTAATAGGGAATAGGTAAAGACGATATTTTTTTATAGGAATTATTTGGTAGTACTGTATATAACAAACTGACACTACAAACTGACACTACAAACTGACAGGAGTATTGTATTCTTTATATTTTAATTCCAAATCTGCGGCCGAAACTGGCGGACTAAACCAATAACCCTGAATTAAATAACAATGGTTGGCAAATAATAAGTCTTTTTCTATTTCCGTTTCTACTCCTTCTGCTACCACTTTTAAATTAAGACTTTGAGCTAATTGCATGATCGCCGCAATAATAGCTACGTTTTTAGAATTGGGGGAAAGGTTGCGGACAAAACAACGATCTATTTTTACTACGTCAAAGGGAAATTGTTGTAGATAACCAAGGGATGAATAACCTGTACCAAAATCATCTAGGGATAATCTGACTCCTAAGGATTTCAGTCTTTTTAAGGTGGCGATCGCCTCTTGGGGTTTTTGTACCACAGCACTTTCTGTTAATTCCAATTCCAAACCTTCGGGATCTAAACCCGTTAATTCTAATACTTTCACTACCCGTAAATTTAAACCCGGTTGATTAAACTGTTTACCAGATAAATTCACTGCTATTGGTAAAATTAAACCCTGGGATTGCCAAATACGGCTTTGCTCACAAGCCTTACGTAAAATTAATTCATCTAAAGGCAATATTAAACCCGTTTCCTCCGCTAAAGGAATAAAATCATTCGGCGAAATAATCCCTTTTTCTGGGTGCAACCAACGCACCAAAGCCTCCGCTCCAATAATCGTTTTTGTTCTTAAATCAAATTTGGGCTGATAATTTAAAAAAAACTGTTCTTTCTCTATTGCCTGCCTCAGTGCCATTTCCAACATCAGGCGATCATAGGAATTGTCCTGCAAGGTGGGAGTATAAAACTGATAATGATGATTTCCCTGTTTTTTCGCCTGATGAGTGGCTGCCTTGGCTGATTTTAATAAACTATCAATATCTCCTCCATCATCAGGATAAATAGCAATCCCCATGTGACAATCAACAAAGATTTGATAACCTTTCACTTGAAACGGTTGAGCTAAATTAGTTAAAATAATTGTCACCATTTCTTCAATGGTTTTTTTGTCAGCGACTAAAGGGAAAATAATTGCTAATTGTTCACTGCCTAACCTGGCTACCGTTGCCGATGGGTCCTCTCCATTCCATAACCGATGAGCAATTTCTCGCATGAGAGAATCAGTAAAATCCGCTCCTAAACTATAATTAAATCTATCTAATTCTTCTAAGTTTAATGTACCAACTGCTAATATTTGACCAGTATCTAAAGGATTTTTTAATAAATGTTGAAAGCGATCGCGCAAAATTAATTGATTAGGTAAATCCGTATCGGGATCAGAATAAATCTTTTGAATAGCGGCCTGTACCGCATCCGTTTGTTGTCTTTTGAAACGTTCTTGTTTTTCCAATTGAGTGGCGATCGCCCCCAATAATTCATCCTTAGTAAAAGGTTTCGTAATAAAATCACTAGCTCCCAACTGCATCACCCGCCGCAGGGTAGAACGCTCATCATGGGCAGTTAAACAAATGAAAGGAATCATGGAAGTATGAGGGTCATCTTGTAAAGCCGACAATACCCCATAGCCATCGATTTCGGGCATCATGATGTCACACAGAATCAGATCTGGTCGTTCTGTGCGTGCCATACTTAAACCAATTGCTCCGTTTTCTGCTGCCACTGAAGTGTGGCCAGCCCTCGTTAAAAGTTTGACTATTAATATTCTAATGGAAGGGTCATCTTCAATGACCAGAATTTTTTTCATGAAACTCTATTTTATTGCTCGGCAGACTTCCCAATACTCAAACTATTAGAATCAGTTATACTGAATCGTGGATTTAGCGTAAATTAATTTATAAATAATTTATAAATTATTCGTGAGCATACATTCATGACACGAGGCCATTTTTTTCTTGCCAATAATATATGGCCTTCGGCTACTCATGTCCTGGCGAAATATGACAAATTTATTGAGGAAAAGCATAGATAAATAAATATATTAATTCATAAACGTGAATGAATCTTATCATGATCGATAAAAATTTTGTATTAATTTAGGTAGTGAATTATTAATTATTTTGTACAAGTTGTCAAACTTCAGAGTATATTGAGTGAGATTCTTACGTAGTGGTAAGTATGATCAGAATATAATCAGGGGTAAGCTGTGTAATAATTCATACAAATTTGGTATTTATCAATAAATTTATGACTAGTGGGTTGAGGTATAAATGCAATTAATCTATCAATCAATTAATCAAATTAACTAATCAATAAAATCTTCTTAGGTATTGTTGACTTTTCTTCCAGGTTAGCAATCAACATGATCTTTTGCCACACCCTAGTATTTTAACTTAATTCTTGCCTTTCGTCCTAACTATTATTCCCTCTAACAACCATAAATTTTCATAATTTTAGGCTAATAGGACTAATAATCGAGAATTCTCGACAATTGTTAATCATTGATAATAGTCGTTTCACCTGCTATTAATAGCATAGCAATATAATCTTAAAATAAAATAGTTATTCCCAATTGAATTGAATTATTTTATAATAACTGTATAACAAAATTTCATTATTAGATAATATAGAATTACTATATTAAAATATTATTAAGTAACAATACTCAAATACAGTATAATTAAGAACGTCAAATTATATTAAAAACGACTAGAGAGTGAATTTTTTGTCACATGATCATGTACTCGTTATTGAGAAAACTTATTCTCCCTCAGCAAATAGAATATATTATTATTGGTCCAGAACTATTGATCATAGAATATTCACCAGGTGCGGTGAGATTCGCTGATACTTCTAATAATTTGCTGGTAGGTAGAGAGATTAGACTATCTTTTCCTGAATTGATTGGTTTGGAAGAGATTTGTCAAGAAGTTTTACAAAAAAAAAGAAATTTTTTTGAATTAGATACGGTAGCGCGCTCTAATCACGATGGACAAATTATTTACATGAATATTTATATCAATCACTTAGATAATAGTGATGGTTTGTTAGAGACCAATAGTTCTTGTCAATTGCAGAAATCGGCTTTAATAATTTTATTAGAAGACATAACCAGTAAAATTGTCTCAGAACAGAAATTGAGTCAAGTTGCCAAGGAATATTGTTTAGCTTTAGAAGCATTAGAAGATTCTAAAAATTATCTGGATAAGGTAATTAGTGCCATTACAGAAATTTTATTTGTGGTGAATGAACGTGGCATTATTCAAAATGTTAATCAATCTGCCCAGAATATTTTTGGCTATACGGAGGCAGAATTACGTCATCGTCCCCTCTCTCTAGTTATTGATAATTCTCATCTGAGACAACAGTTAAATGAGAAATTTGATAGTGGGCTTTTACACGGTAAGGAAATTATTTGTTGTCCGAAGGCAGGAGCGAATATCTATATAGAATTTTCCTGTTCTCCCTTAGATTCCCATCAAGTCGGTTTACAAGGTGCTTCTGTGTGTATTGGGCGGGATGTGACGGAACGCAAATTAGCTGAAAAAGAATTTCGGCAACGGGTGAAACGGCAGCACGTCTTAAACCGGATGACGCAAAGGATTAGACAGACTTTAAATTTAACTAATATTTTAAAAACTACTAGTTGGGAAGTCAGACGCTGGTTTAAAACGGAACTAGTATTTATTTATAAGTTTACCCAACCACCCATAGGAGAAATAGTGAATACTTGTTATAGCCAATTAGAAAAATCTCCAGAAGATTTATTGTGGCAGGATACAGGGATTTTTACCGATTATCTTGACAAATTTCGCAATGGCAAAAATTGGCTAGTGACTGATAAAAATCAGGAAATAGTAAATAATTATTCTGCCTATGATCAATGGTTAATAGCATCAGAAGTCAGGTCCCAATTAATTATGCCAATTTTTACCCATCAGTGGTCGGATATTGATGAATTGGCTGTGGGGATGAAAAAAGATAATCAATTGTGGGGTCTTTTAATTATTTATCAATTATACGAACCTCGTACTTGGCAATCAGAAGACATTACATTATTACAACAATTAGTTAATCAATTGGCGATCGCTATTCAACAGGCAGAATTATATGCGAAGTTGCAACAAGCTAATCAACAATTAGAAGAACTGATTAATATAGATTCCCTGACACAAATTGCTAATCGTCGTTATTTTGATCAGGTAATTGCCCAAGAATGGTTAAGAATCCAGCGAACTAATTTACCCATCTCCTTAATTTTATGTGATGTTGATCACTTCAAGTTATATAACGATACCTATGGTCATATTGAAGGTGATCATTGTTTACAAGCCGTGGCAAAAGTATTAGCAAATAGTGTAAAGCGTCCAGCCGATCTGGCTGCTCGTTATGGCGGAGAAGAATTTGCCATAATTTTGCCAGAAACAGATATAGAGGGAGCCTTATTTATTGCCGAACAAATTAGAATAGCTATTATGCAGTTAGAGATTCCCCATGCAACTTCTCTCACCCATCAATATGTGACTCTCAGTTTGGGGGTGGCGACAGCTATTCCGCTGGTAGGTATTAGTCACATGGAACTAATGGCACTGGCAGATCAAGCCCTGTATGAAGCAAAGGAAAATGGCAGAAATTCTTGTGCTGCTCGCTTCTTGCATCTGGATCACTAACCGGCATACTGCTATAATATGATAATTCTTGCAACTCTCATTTCACCCATAATTTCATAAATATAGATTTAACAGGGTATTAAGCATGGAACTATTATCAAAAAAACTTTTAATTTCCCGGCAAATAGAATATTTAGTAATCAATCAAGATTTTCTAGTATTAGAAACTTCTCCTGAGATTGCCAAATTTGCTGAGGACCCAGAACAAGTATTATTAGGGGAAGATGTGCGTGTCGGTTTCCCAGAATTAATTGGGGTAGAACTAATTTTAGAAAAGATTATGTTTGGGCAGGAAGAAAGTTTTTTTCTCTCTGGCATTAGTCGTTCCCATGGTAATAATCCTTTATTGTATTTTAACTTAGAAATTATTGGTGATTTAACTATCTCTAATCTTGCCACTAATCAGGTATTTATATTAATCGAAGATGTTACAGAAAAAATGGCTTTAGAACAGGCTTTAGTACAGGCAGTAAATGAATCAAATTTACTATTAAATGCCTTAAAAGCCTCCCGTAATTATATTCATAAAATTATTACATCTATTGCTGAAACTCTGATTGTTACTAATCAATCCGGCATTATTAAAACTATTAATCCAGCCGTAACTAATTTATTAGGTTATACGGAAAATGATCTATTAAGTCAACATATTTCCGTGATCATACCCGTAGATAAATATCCTGATTTGCTACCAGACAAATGTTTAAATCGCCAGCCTAATCAACATATTACTGTAGATTTAATCACAAAAAATAATGAAAAGTTAACTATTGAATTTTCTTGTACATTTATTCAAACTGAAATAGAAAGTATTTATAATTTTATTTATATTGGTCGGGATATTACCCATCGTTAAAAAAATAAGTTAAGTTATACTGGTCATAATTCAGATACACAGAATACAAAATATCAGGGTGCATACATCAAAGTAAGACAAAATGAATAACATTTTAGAATCTTTCCTCATGAGCAGAAAGATGGAATATTTGGTAATTGATGCCAACTTTACCATCATGGAAAAATCTGGTAATATTGAACGGTTAGCAGAATCACCAGAAGCCTTGGCAATTGGTTGTGATATTCGTGATGCTTTTCCTGAATTGTATGGTACAGAGGAAGTATTATTATCTATTTTGGATCATGTATTAGATCATTTTGATATTCCTGGTATTGCCAGAGAATCAGCAAATGGTCAACTCATGTATTTACATTTGTCTTTTTTACCTTATATTACGCCTGAGGATCAAAATTCCCGCAGTTTATTCCTATTTTGTGAAGAAATTACCGAGAATATGCTGATGCAACAAAAATTAGTACAATCTTCTAATGAGACTAATTTATTATTAGCGGCTTTATCAGCTTCTAAAAATTATATTGACCGGGTTCTTAGTCACATGGCGGATGCTTTGATCGTGACTAATTGTCTGGGTATTATTAAAACCGCTAATCAAGCAGCCCAAAAGTTATTTGGTTATCAGGAAAATGAATTATTAGATAAAAATATTGCTTTGATTATTCAAGATCATAATTTTTTAAATCAGGTTTTATCTCATTTGTCTTTAGGGGAAATTTTTAGTGACTTGGAAATTATTTGTCAGAATCAATTAGGTCAAAAATTATTTGTCGAATTTTCCTGTTCTGTGGTGACAGATCAATCGGGTATAAAAAATTTAATTTTTATTGGGCGGGATGTTACCCAACGGTTACGGGATGCCATGTTAATGCAGGTACAATACACCACCGCCAAAGTTTTATCTAATTCCCATGGTATGGCGGAGGCGATTTCTCAAATTTTATCGGGTATGGCAGAAAATTTAGGGGCGGTCTATGGGGAATTGTGGATGCCAGCCGGCAATATAAATGAGGGAATTTATCACTTAACTTGTTTGGATACCTGGTATCGGCGATCAGGCGATTTAGAAAAGTTATCACACCAACGAAAAAAACTAAACATCTTACCAGGCAAGGAATTAGTCGGTAAAATTTGGCAACAATATATGCCGATTTGGTGGAGTGATTTGAGTCAATATGAAGAATTTAGTCTGCACTATCCTCAGATTATTAATAAATTAATCACAGCTTTTGGTTTTCCCATTAAAGACGGCGAAGAAATATTAGGGGTAATGACTTTTTTTAGTCCGGTCATGCAACCTTCTGATCCTGAATTAATGCAAGTGATGGGGGTGGTAGGTAGTCAGATTGGGCAGTTTATGAAACGGAAACAGGCAGAAAAATATTTATTATTAGAACAGGAAAAAACCGAAAAATTATTATTAAATATTCTACCGGAAAAAATAGCAGCGGAATTAAAACAAAAACATCAAACTATTGCGGAGGATTACGCTCATGCCACGGTATTATTTGCTGATATTGTTGGTTTTACCCAATTAGCCTCTTCCCTATCGCCAATTGAATTAGTGGAATTATTAAATCAAATTTTCTCTAGTTTTGATCTGCTGACCGAAAAATACGGTTTAGAAAAAATTAAAACGATTGGCGATGCCTATATGGTAGTCGGTGGTTTACCCATTCCCAGAATAGATCATGCCGAGGCGATCGCCTGTATGGCCTTGGATATGTTGACCGCTTTAAAAGAATTTAATCAAAATTATGACCGGAACTTTAATATTAGAATCGGTATTCACAGCGGGCCGGTAGTAGCTGGGGTAATTGGCATTAAGAAATTTATTTATGATTTATGGGGTGATACAGTGAATATTGCTAGTCGCATGGAATCCCATGGCATAGCTGGTGAAATTCAGGTGAGTGATGCTACTTATCTCTTATTAAAAAATCGTTTTGATCTGCAAACACGGGGAAAAATAGCGATTAAAGGGCGAGGAGAAATGACTACCCATATTTTATTAAAGGAAAAATTATTAGAAGAACATCTAAATATAATTCAATCTGAATCTGATCATTTATTACGGTCTTCGTTGTATTCAAATAATTAATCAGAATTTTTCACACTGCTAATATAACAATCATAAATTATTTATCAAAAAGAATTGCGTAAGGGCGAACGGTTGTTCGCCCTTACAATGTTAAAAGTAATTAAGAAATTTTCTGCTATACTAATCCCCACAATATTTCTCACAATTTGCCATAAGGAACCGGAACCGTGTCAGCAGATCATAACAGTTCTTTTCAGCCTCGTTATAGCACCCTATTTGTTGGTAGTGGCTTAATAGCCGGCGGTACTCTTGCCTCTACCGTGGGAAGTGTTGGTTTGGTGGGAGCGGGCGGTGGTATGGCAGTTGGAGCTTTACCGATGATTATTGTCGGTGGCATAGTAGGCGGAGCCGGTTATGGAGTTTGGCAAGCCTTGCAAGATCATCAACCCCAAGTATTATTTGTGAGTGGTGGATTGGGAGCAATGGCAGGTTTTGGTACTTCCTGCATGATTGGTGGTTGTGGTGTGGCAATTGGGGGAACCGCTTTTGCTGTGGGGCCAGTAGGTATGGCGATCGCCGGTGGCATATTAGGTTTAGGGGCCTATGGTATTTATCGGGCGTTACAGGGAGCGGATTTATCGCCGGTAGCAAAATTACAGTTAAATTTTGCTATTTATGAAGAGATGAGTCAGCGACTGGGTGATCAAATACTGGAACAAGAATTATTAACAGTAGCAATGACAGAATTGCAGGAGCCGATCTGGCAGGAAAGAGCATTACAAGAAAAATTTAATGATTGGGAAATAGATAGTGAATTAGCGGCGATTAAAGCGGCATTGCAGAGGAAAAAAGTTAATGATTTGCCGGTAGATCATACTAATCCCGATACTCAGCCTAATAATAAGCCTAATAATAATCTCAATACTAAACCCGCTAATATAACAGAAAATTCTCAGCAAATAGTCACAACTGCCAAAAAACTCACTAGTTATTTTGCTTGGGGTAAATTAGTTTTACCAAATTTAATCATATCTGCTATTACTCAAGATACATCAAATCAAGATTTAGCAAATACTGAAGATCGTGAACAAGATACACCTTTAGATAATTGGCAGTGTGTGAAAAATCTGTCCCTCCATCATGGTAAAACTCATGTAATACTCTTGCGACATGATAATGTGATTATTACGGCTGGTAACGATCGCACCGTCAAACTTTACGATCTAAATCAAGAAAAACATATTTTCACTTGTTTTGGTTATAGTCAACCCGTCACCAGTTTAGCCCTCAGTCAGGATGGTAAAACATTATATACAGCCGGCGGTGATCAAAAAACTACTGTTTGGGATTTATCCCAACAAAAAATCAGTAAAATTTTTAGCACTATTCCCAATCCTAGCAATATCATTACCTATGATCAGCTATATATTCACCCAGATCAGTGTATTACTAATATTGCTCTCAATCCCGCCAGTGATATTTTAGCCACCGCTAGTAAAGATAAAACTATTCGTCTTTGGTATGCTAATAGTGGTCAATTAAAACGCACCTTACTCGGTCATCAGGATCAAGTATTAGCCCTTGCCTTTAGCCCCGATGGGCAAACTTTAGTCAGTGGTAGTGCTGATAAAACTATTCGTTTATGGTCAATTAATACCTGGCAATTACCCCAAATTATTGACGGACATACGGGCTGGGTAACAGCGATCGCCCTAAGTCCTGATGGGGAAATTTTAGTGAGTGGTAGCACCGATTACACAATTAAATTATGGGATGTGAAAACACGCACTCTCATTCATACATTAATCAGTCATACCGCCCCCGTTCGTCACCTGAGTATTAGCCCGGATGGCAAAATATTAGCGAGTGGTAGTGATGACGGCAGCGTCAAGATTTGGCAATTAAATACAGGTAAACTTTGTCATACTTTCACCGCATCAACTCCCATCATTTTTAGTCAATATCATCAGCATTTATTATTGACTGGTAATCATCATGGTTGTTTACAACTGTGGCAACCCCAAGGGGAAAAACAGGAGCAGTCAACGGATACGCCTATAACTGTTAATCATTTTGTCAATGGCGGAGAATGGTGGCAAATTCTCCAGGTAAATCAGCAGGCCGATACTCACACCGTCAAATTAGCTTATCGTCGACTTGCCCGCCAATATCATCCCGATGTTAATCAATCTACAGGGGCGATTGCACAAATGCAAATGATCAATCAGGCGTATCAAAAATTTCTAGGAGGATCAAGTCCAGTTAATTTGCCATAAAAATCATGATTCCATAATTTTTGTATAAGATGTGACAGTATAATATTAAGATATAAGAATCTCATACTCAAATTAAGATTTTCTAAGTATTGAATTAAACAAACAAAATAGATTTAATATTAACAAAAATTTGACAAATCTAATTGAGAAAATTCTCTTTAATAAATCTTACTAATTAATAGACAATTAATTAAATTTTTTTTCTTATCTGATTGGCTCCCTTATAAATTTATTAAAATTTATTGATGATTAATAATGTTGACAAATATTAAGTAAGCGATGAAGTAAAATTTTATGACATACCATAAAAATACTATAATAACAAGATTACCAAAATTTATCGTTGTGGTAGTTTTAATATTTACTCCCATAATTTCTACATTGGTAATTCAAGGGTATCGTCAACAAATTCAGCGGATAATTGACCACGAAAGTGAAATTATTAAATGGGAATTAACTACTGAATTACAAAGCAGAGTTTTAGCCATGGAAAGAATGGCAAACCGTTGGCAAATTCGGGGCGGAACGCCCAAAAATGAATGGGTGAAAGATTGTGAAGGCTATATTCAGGATTATACAGGTTATAGGGCCATTGAGTGGGTTGATGGCCAATATTATATACGTTGGTTAGTGCCATTGGCAGGAAATGAACGGGCACTCAATCTTTACATTGCTTCTGAAGAAAAACGGCGGCAATCCCTAGAATTATCTAAAAAAAATCGACAATCTTTTATCGCCTCCACTAAAAAACTGGTACAAGGGGGGCGTGGTATTTTAATTTATGCACCTCTATTTATTAACCAAGGTAAACAATTTAATGGTTTTATTGTCGGTGTATTAGATGTGAAAGCCTTATTTGATAATATTTTGTACAGAAGTGAACAAATGCCCTATTTTGTGCAAATTAATGAGGGTGAACAAATAATTTATAGTAACTTGCCTGAGAAAAGTGATCGCCATTTAACTTTGTGGAAACAATTTGATTTCCAAAGTAGCGGTATGCAGTTACGCATTAGTATTATTCCTGATCATAAATTTTGGTTTTATCATCAGCAGATAATTCCTAATCTCCTAGTCGGAATCAGTGGGTTGATTTTAAGTTCTTTTCTAGCTGTTGCCTGGTTATTATTCATGACTCAGGAGAAAACTGCTAAGTTAGAACAAGAAAACCTCTACCGAAAAATAGTAGAAGAACAACTACAGAATAGTTTAACCCTACAAGCAGCTATTTTAAATAGTGCGGATTATTTAATTATTGCCACTGATGTGCATGGCACTATTATTACTTTTAATCAGGTGGCTGAAAGAATGTTAGGTTATAGTGCCTCGGAAGTGATTGGCAAAACCACGCCGATGATTATTCATGATTATAATGAAGTAAAAACTAGGGCAGAACAACTTTCTCTGGAATTAAAACGGCATATTGCTCCTGGTTTTGAAGTATTTGTCACTAAGGCAAAACTAGGACAATCAGATAGTCATTTATGGAATTATTTGAGAAAAGATGGTTCTAGTTTCCCTGTTCACCTCTCCATTCACTGTTTACGGGATCAGCAAGGGAATATTACGGGTTTTCTCGGCATTGGTACGGATATTAGTGAAAGATTGCAATCAGAAAAATTATTAGAATCTTCTCTGCAATTATTATCTGTACAGAAAATGGCGTTAGATCAGGTGGCGATTGTGGCAATTACTGATATAAAAGGGGTGATTACCTACGTTAATGAAAAATTTACTCAGATCACCCAATACACTATCCAAGAAATTATTGGTCAAACCCATAGTGTTGTTAATTCTGGTTATCATCCACCAGAATTTTTCCAATATATGTGGGAAACGATTAGTCAAGGGCAAATTTGGCAAGGCGAGATTAAAAATAAGGCGAAGGATGGTTCTTGTTATTGGGTTGACAGCACGATTGTACCTTTTTTAGATGATCACGAAAGACCTTATCAATATTTGGCTATTCGTTTTGATATTACTAAACGGAAACAAACAGAAGAAGCATTAAAATTTAGTGAAGAAAGATTACAATTGGCTTTAGAAAGTACGGAGGATGGTTTATGGGATTGGGATATAACTACGGGTGAATGTTATTTTTCGCCCCGTTGGCTACAGATGTTGGGTTTAGAAACTGGTGATATACCGATGCACATTTCCGCTTGGCAACCTTTAGTCTATCCGGCTGATCAACCGATGTTAACTGCTAGTTTGTTAGCTCACTTTGCCGGTAAGACTCCTATTTATGAAGTAGAACACCGCCTCCGCCATAAATCAGGGGAATGGTTATGGATATTAGGGCGGGCGAAAGTAGTGAAACGGGATGAACAGGGGCAACCTTTGCGGATGGTGGGGACTAATATTGATATTACGGCTCGTAAACGGGCAGATTTGGAATTAGAACGACAATACCAACGGGCTTTATTATTAGAAAAAATTACTCAGGAAATTCGCCAAAGTTTAGATAGTCAAAAGATTTTTCAAACTGCTGCTAATCAAATTGGTGAGGCTTTTCGGGTGAATCGTTGTTTGATTCATACTTATCATCCAGCTTCTGCCAATATGCCTTGTGTGGCTGAATATGTTACTAGTAATTATCAGGCGATTTTACCTTTCTTTCATACCCGCAATTCCTATAAATATCATCCCGAAGTATTAGTGAGTGATCGGGCGATCGCCTATGAAGATTTATTAGAAGATCCTTTAAATATTCATCCCACTGGAACCTCCCCGATAAAATCAATGTTATGTATTAGAACTTCTTACCAGGGGCAACCGAATGGCATTATTAGTTTACGACAGTGCGATCGCCATCGCCATTGGGAAACATGGGAATTAGAATTATTAGAAGCAGTGGCAGCGCAAGTTGGTATTGCGATCGCCCAAGCGAATTTATTAGAACAGGAAAAACAACAGCAAGAAGAATTACGTTTAAAAAATATTGCCTTAGAAACAGCTAAACAGGCAGCCGAAGAAGCTAATCGGGCAAAAAGTGAATTTTTAGCGATGATGAGTCATGAAATTAGAACACCAATGAATGGAATTATTGGCATGACAGGACTATTATTAAACAGCCATCTCACCCCGGAACAATTAGACGGGGTAGAAACTATTAGAAATAGTAGTGATTCCCTTTTAGCAATTATTAATGATATTTTAGACTTTTCTAAAATTGAATCAGGCAAATTAGAATTAGAAAATCAATGTTTTCAACTGCGGGAATGTGTGGAAAGTTCCCTCGATTTATTAGCAGCTAGGGTAGCAGAAAAAGGTTTAGAGTTGGGTTATATCTACGATCCTGATACTCCAGAACATATTTATGGTGATGATACTAGGGTTAGACAAATTTTAGTAAATTTATTAGGGAATGCGGTGAAATTTACCCAGCAAGGTTATATTTTAGTGACAATTAGTTCCCGCCTAATAGTAGCAAATGATCACCCTGATCAACCTTCTTTATATGAAATATCTTTTGCGGTACAAGATACCGGCATCGGTATTCCTTTAGCCAGACAAGATCGACTATTCCAGGCTTTTAGTCAAGTAGATACTTCCATCACCCGTAATTATGGGGGAACGGGTTTGGGATTAGCTATTAGTAAGCAATTAGCGGAACTGATGGGCGGTAGAATGTGGTGTGAAAGTACGGAAAATATTGGTTCTACTTTTTATTTTACGATTGCCACTACTCCGGCTTTAGATATGCCACCTAATCAGATCAAAGGTTCATCTCAAGATTTAGCAGGTAAACGTTTATTAATTATTGATGATTATTTCCTTAACCGTAAAATATTATGCTTACAAGTGGCACATTGGGGGATGATTACGGAAATAGCTAGTTCACCAGCAGAGACATTAGATATTTTAGAAAATTCTCCCGCCTTTGATATGGCAATACTTGATTTACAAATGCCGGTTCTGGATGGTATTACTTTAGCCGAGAAAATTAGACAAATACCACAGGGAAAAAACTTACCTCTAATTTTACTCAGTTCTTTAGGCATAGTTGATCAGCAGGAGATAGCCAATAAAATTCATTTTAATAAGATCTTAACTAAACCGATCAAACAACAACAATTATTAGAAGTATTACTCGGTTGTTTTGGTTGCTCACTCAGTTCTAAACCGGATGCTAGACGGGATAGTATTCAGGCTTGGTTAAATCCGCAAATGGCAGAGAATCATCCCCTAAGAATTTTATTAGCGGAGGATAATCGGGTTAATCAAAAAGTGGCTATTTCAATTTTACGACAAATGGGTTATCGGGCTGATGTAGCAGCCAATGGTTTAGAAGTATTAGAAGCCTTGACTCGCCAACCCTATGATTTAATTCTTATGGATGTGCAAATGCCGGAAATGGATGGTTTACAAGCCACTAAAATCATCTGTGAAAAATATGCCAATTTACCCCATTTAAAACCTTGGATTATTGCCATGACGGCTAATGCTATGCAGGGTGATCGGGAAATTTGTTTAGATGCTGGGATGAATAATTATTTAACTAAACCGCTGAGAATAGAAGAGTTAGGTTTGGCGTTAGAATCTACTCCTATCTTAGATCAAGCAATTGCTAATACCTCAGTAAATTCTCAGATTGATATTAATAATCACAATAATCATATTAATAATTCACCCGCTTCCCCTACTATGAATCAACCTTCAGGAAATACCCCCATATTATCCCACCTAGAATTAGATAATATGATCAATAATCTTTGTCGAGGAGATCAACAATTAGTCATGACAATAGTTAATTCTTATTTAGAAGAATCTGACGAACTAATTGAAAGTCTGCTCCAAGCGATCGCCGATGAAAATAGTGAAGCCCTATTTAGAAATGCTCACTCTTTAAAATCTAGTAGTCATTTTATGGGAGCATTATCTTTATCTGAGCTATGCGCAAAGCTGGAAAAGATCGGATACAATCAGCAAATGGCGAATTTATCAGAGCAAATACCAATAGTCATAACTACTTATGCAGATACAAAATTAGCTTTATTAGAAAAATTTCATTTATTGGAGGCGCAAAAATAGTCTATGTCAGAATCATCCCCGAAACCAGTTATTTTAATTATTGATGATGATAATTTTGTACAAATGCAGTTACGCTTGTATTTAGAGCGTGAGGGTTATGATATTATTACAGCGAAAAATGCAGAAGCAGGATTAGTTAGTTTTATTGAAAATCAGCCAGATTTAATTTTATTAGATGCAATCATGCCGGGGATGAATGGTTTCGATTGTTGTGCCCGTTTAACTGTTATGCCAGAGGCGATTTATACTCCAATATTAATGATTACTGGTTTAGATGATCAACATTCGGTCGATCAGGCTTTTGAGGCGGGGGCGGTAGATTATGTGACAAAACCTATTCATTGGGCGGTATTAAGGCAACGGGTAAAAAGATTATTACAGCAGGCAAGATTACAAAAGCAGTTTGAAACGACTAATCAAATTTTGCAGGAAATGGTAGCAATAGATGGTTTAACTAAGGTGGCAAATCGGCGGCGGTTTGATGAGTATTTGCAACAGGAATGGCTGCGTTTAGCCAGGGAATTGCAACCTTTATCATTAATTTTAGTTGATGTTGATTATTTTAAAGCCTATAATGATCATTATGGTCATCTAGCTGGTGATACTTGTTTGCAGCAGGTGGCGGCTAGTATTAATTGCAGTGCAAAACGTCCAGCCGATTTAGTTGCCCGGTATGGTGGGGAAGAATTTGTGGTGATTTTACCTAATACTCCAGTCGAAGGGGCGATCGCTGTAGCGGAGGAGATTCACGCTAATATTAAAAATCTGGAAATTCGTCACGAATTTTCTTCAGTTAATAATTATATTACGATTAGTTCGGGGGTGGCAACGGTGATTCCGAATCATGCAATTGATATGCAGTTATTAATGGCAACGGCTGATACTGCTTTATATCAATCGAAACATGATGGGCGTAATCGTATTAGCTATTTGGCTGTACCAGGTTAGAATAATAATATAATAATAAATTTAAAATAATTGATCTCCAGAAAACTCCGGTTTTTTGAAAAAACCGGAGTTTTGATGAGGGTTTTGATTAGCCTGAGATTCTTGCCATAATAGCAGCCAATAAAGGTAGAATAGTAAAACTCAATAATTCTCCTTTAATCATGCCAGATAAAATATTAATTTTAGAAACTTCTAAAACAGGTGCTTCGCCTTTTTGCAAATCTTTAAACCATAAAATAAAAGTAATAGTCGGGTATAAAGAAAGTAAACTGACGATAATAAATACAGCCATTTTACCGAGGAAAAAAGGATTGTGCATATAATATGCTGTACCCTTACCAAAATATAAAACCCTTAATACACCTGTACCTAAAATTGTCACGGCTGCGAGACCGTAAACAATATCAGCAAAGGCGACTTTTTTCGCTTGTTCTAAGGTAATATCAGGTTTTAGGTTAAATAGTTCAACAATGAGAGCTGCAAAGGCTAACATGAATCCTAAGTAATGAAAATAGGCGACAATTGCACTGTTCCACATAAGTTAATTAATCGAGTAAAGATCCAGGAAAATAATCCCATTTGAATTCAAATGGGATTGTTAATGTTTGTATTATATCAGTTCTTGTTAATAAAGAATTCTATAGGGAGCCAGATGCTCGCACTTCCCTACAATTTTTACAGTTTTAAACCCACCAAGGAGTTTCATTCGTGCGAGGATCAATATCTTGCCAAGGAGCAATAAAAATACTATTCTCCTGCACAATCACTCGTACTAATTTCAACGGTAAAGGAGCCGGTCCCCTTAAAACTGAACCATCTGCACTATAACGGGAACCATGACAGGGGCATTGAAATTCTTGTTCATTAGCATTCCAAGGAAAAGTACAACCTAAATGGGTACAATTATCCACAATTCCCATGGGGTTAATTGTACCATCTGTTTCTAATGTTAAATAGGTTGGTTCTCCAGCTAATCCGGCAACTAAAGCCCGAGTGCCTGCTGGTTCTGCTAATATTTGACTAGCAGGAATCGGATTGCCTAAAATATCTTTAGCAATGATCGCTCCCCCTGCTCCTGCTTCGGTAGGTGGAATAAAATATTTGGCGACGGGATAAAGCACTGCTCCAGCAGTGGTAGCAACGACTGCCCCGGTAAGAAAATTAAGTAACTGACGACGAGAGAGAGAAGGAGCCTCCTCTAAGGGAAAAGTATTATCCATTTTGTTTTGTTTTTATTTCGACGTTTTTTAAAAAGAATTTCTCAATAATTTTTGACTAGTTTTCTGATTTAGTATTAATTCCTAACAGGCGATACAAACCACAAAAGCCAAAGGCTGCACTGAATGTTAATAAACCGGCTGCCACATCTAATCCGATACCTAAGCTAGAGCCTTGATACATATTGAGACCTGCGTATAATAGACCGGCTGCTACGGTGAAACGGACGATTCGATCTACGTTGCCTATATTGCTTGACATGATTACTCCTAATGACTTGAAGAGAGATTGTTAAACTTTGTAAACAAAGTGTTTAGTTTTGTAAACAACTTTAGTCTAACACACTATTATTATTTTGTATTATTTTGTCTGAGATTTTTTGGTGATTTTTTTTCAAAAATTTCCTTATAAATTTCCTCACAATACAAGTAGAGGCAATTCATGAATTGCCCCTACTATATGGGTTATATTCAATTTAATAAATTCAATAAATTTACTAAATTTAGAATATTTAGATTAAAGTGTTTAACTGATTAATAACGTCCTCTGCCTTGACCGCCACCTTGACCGCCACCTTGACCTCTACCTTGACCGCCACCACCTTGACCTCTGCCTTGACCGGCGGGATCTTCACAACGTTGAAAAGCAGGTAAATGTCTTTCTTGAGAAACTTCTCTTAACCGACTAAAAGCAATTTTCAAATCAGGTTGTTCGACAAAAGTCAAGAAATCATCATACATTTTCACGTTGGCAATTTCTGCTTCCACCGCCATTTTACAGGCTTCTGCTAAAGTTTCAGGAGCTTCCATATTATTAGCATAAGAGTCAGCGGGAATGGGTAGATTATATCTACCAAATATATTGACCCAAAGATTCACGTGATTGTCTTCTGATTTGACAATATTAGTAAAGGGTTTCACTTCCCCAAATTTTTCGATCACCGCAGTATAAAAAGCTCTGGCATGATATTCATCGTTAATCGAATCAATCATTGCTTGTTGGGTTTTTTCATCTAATGATCCTGCGGCGAAAACTGGTTGAGCATTAATGGTTGATAACAACAGACAAGAACCACCAACCATACCAGTTGCCATACCTTGCCAAGATTGACGACAATTTCCTTTTCCTTGATTTCTACCCATGATTTCTTTCTCCTCAAATTATGAAAAATGATTGATATTTTATAAACCTAATTTTGCTAAAACTGGTTTCGGGGAAACAATATGTTTATTCATCCCCAATTTATTTGGTTTCAGACCTAAAGCTAATCCAATAATTTCCGTAATATACAGAATTGGTAAATTATAGGAAACGTTGTATTTTTTCTCAATATCAGCTTGCCGCAATTCTAAATTGGTGTCACACAAAGGACAAGCTAATACAATACAATCGGCTCCTAAAGATTGCGCTTCGTCTAATATTTGTTTAGTTAAATCAAAAGCTGTATCTTTTTGTGAAACTAAGATCGGACCGCCACAACATTTAGTTTTTGCTCGAAAATCAACAACGGTAGCGCCACACATTTCTGATATTCTATCCATGGATGTGGGGAATATGGGAGAATCCCAACCAGTTATATCAGCTGGACGAGTCAGCAGACAACCATAATAGCAGGCAACTTTTAAACCAGTTAAAGGTTTTTTCACCCGACTGGCAATATCTACATCATTGACTAATACGTCAACCACATTTCTCACCCGAATATTATAATCAGAGACTGAAACCCCCATCTCTGATAAAATCGCCGTGATTCTCTCTTTTTCATCGGGATCATCTAAGGCTTTATTTGCCTTCGCTGATTTATTATAACATCCAGAACAGGAAGCTAACAAATCTAATTGTTCTTTTTTGGCTAGGGCAACATTGCGAGCGGCCATTGCCATTCCCACATCATGGGAAACACCAGCAGCCACAGAACCACCACAACAAGACCAGTCTTTTAGTTCGGCTAACTCAATACCTAATTCCTCCATGACTACTCTGGTAGATATGTCAAACTCTTTAGCAGTGGTGTGGAGACTACATCCAGGATAATAAGAATATTTCATGATTTTTTTGCCTTTTCTAATGCTTGATTGAATTTTGCGGGTTCTTTAATATGTTCTGGTAAGGGCGACATTTTCCCTTTTAAGGTAAGTTTGATACCCAATTCTGCCTGTTCTAACAAACCAGCAAAACCACCGTATTTTTGCATTAATTCTGGTTCAAATAAAATGCCTCGTTTTTGCACTAATTCCACAAATATTTGGTGGAAGCGGGTAGCATCATTTTCTATGCCTTGCCTAATAGCGATCGCCTTGACTGCCTCGATCACATCAGAAGGACGTACACCTCTCGGACAGCGGGATGTGCAAATATAACAAGAACTACACATCCATAAAGCATTACTTTCTAATACTTTTTCCCACTCACCCCGTTGAATCATTAAAATTAGGGTGCGGGGTGACATATCCATGCGGTCAATATTGGTACAACCGCCACTACAAGTGCCACACTGCATACAAGCTGCAATAGCTGCTCCTTTGCCACCTTCAGCCAAGACTTGTTTGACAAAATTGCTATTCATTTTATCACCGTCGATTTGCCGATCTTTCTTCAGACCAAAGACAAATTTTTTATTTTTAGTTGCCATGGTTTTTACCTCAAATTATTTGCTATGGTGACTAATTTTTGACCGTTATTGGCAAAGTTGTTACTGACGGGGCTTTGCAAAAAACAGGCGATTTCAGCGGCGGCGGAACGACCATCGGTAATTGATTCCATAATTGCTTTCGGGCCGGTGGCGGCTCCTGCCAGGAAAATACCAGGGCGATGGGAACTATTGTTGGCATATTGTAGATGGGCAGTGGCATAAAAGCGATCGCACCCTTTCTGCAAACCGGCTATTTCTAATAAATCCGTATTAGCTTCCATACCGACCATTAATACTAATAAATCCACACTTAAACGCATGGGTTTAGCTGTGAGAGTATCTTCTAGGCGTAATAATAAACTGTTATCTTTTTTCTCACTGGCTTCCGATAAACGTCCCCGCAGGAATTGCACGCCGTGTTCTTCTTGGGAAGTGCGATAAAGTTCTTCATAACCCCGTCCAAATACCCGAATATCCATATAAAGGCAATAAACTTCACAATCGGGATTTTGTTCTTTTAGTTCAATGCCAACTTTAATCGCATTAGTACAACAAACCCTCGAACAATAATTATTATCTACCTTTTCATCACGGGAACCGACACAATGAATCATCGCTACCTTTTGCGGTACTTTGCCCTGTCTGGTGCGGACATTGTGGGTTTTTAACATGGCATCTAACTCAACGGAGGTAATACAGTTATCATAAATGCCATAACCATATTCTTCTTTTAAAGCAGCATTAAAATGTCTAAATCCCGTAGAAACTAAAATAGCACTGGCATTGATTATTTCGCCGTTGGATAAGGTTAGTTGAAAGTTAGGAGCAGTGCCATTAATTTCAGTGACAGTAGTATTAGTTAAAATTTTAGTTTTACCTAAACCAGCTTGCAGATTTTCGGTAATTTCTGAGGCTAAAGTAAAGTCAGGAAATACTTTATACCATTTGTTTAAATGTCCGCCGATATTATCATTTTTTTCGATTAAAAGTACATCATAGCCAAATTCCTGTAATTTACCAGCTGCTGCCAGACCTGCCGGACCGCCACCAATTACTACTACTTGTTTGTTCATAGGTTCACCTTTTAATTTAGTTAAAAATTGTTGAAATTTGTTATGGGTTAACTGTCAAGCAGAGTTGGTCCTGACAGGCATGAGCAAAGATGGTTAATTTACTAATTTTAGGAATATAGCAATATCAAAAATTAGTAAATTAGTAAATTAGTAAATTAAGTCAATTTACTCAATTGACTTAATTAGTGACAACTAAAAAGGCCTTCTGCGTTGTTCAGCTGTTTTCGAGCGATCATAAGGAATACCGATTTTATCTAATAGCGGTTCCACCTCGACAGCTTTAGCATTCAAACCACAATCTTTAAAGGGGTCATAACCTAACATTAAGCCAGTTAATTGGGCGTAATCTAAAACACTGACGTTAAATTCTTCTTCTAATACTTCTTTAATTGTACCTTGTTCGGCATCAAGAAATACGGTACAACCAGGGCAGTTAGTTAAGATTAAATTACAGTCTGGGTGGACTTCCCGTAAACTTTCTAATTTTTTATAGGTGCTACTGGCAGTATAGTCACGATTTTCTGGGAAAGCACATTGACGAAAACCCATGCCACAACAATGCCGGCGTTCGGGATAATCAACTATTTCTGCTCCAAAGGCTTCTAATAAACCGACTAACACCTGGGGAAATTCACAACCGCCCATCGCTTCTCCCGGAAATATTTTGCCGTAATGACAGCCAATATGATCAACGGCTTTAATACCCTTTAAACTATATTTGGCTTTAGCGGCTAATTTATGACGGTTAGCGTAGAAAACATCAGAGGCATGAACAACAGAAGGTCGTCCTCCTGATACATGGGGAACCCAAAAATCACGCCCGGTAGTTTCTTTTAAAACTCTGGCGGTGTATTCTCGCAGGGCGGGATCTTCTTCCCACAGTTCAATCATTTCTGTGTAATTAGCAAAGGATGTGACGCAGAAAGAAAAGAGATTATCTACCCCTAATTCCTCATGGGCTACAGCAAAATTACGAGCGGCTACCACCATTTGAGTTTCTAAGTTAGTTACGTCACCGTGATAACCAATTGCTCCACAGGATGTGTGACCGGCTGCTTCCCGCAAGTCCATACCTAAATCATTTTTGAGAATTTTATAGGCAATCCCTTCGGTATAGGGGGCGGCACTTTGTAGAAAACAACTACGAAAACAACCCCAGACATTACCACCTGGATCATCAACTGTGGGAACCTGCTTTTGGTGTTTTTCCCAAATAATGTTTTCTCTGGCTACCTTCATGATTTTTTCTCCTAATTTGTCTGTAAGCTATTGATAATTTGTAAATTGGAATATTTAACTGGAATATTCTCACTAGTCTGAATCATTAACGGGCGATCGCTACCAAGTATTATTAGGTATGAGAGAAACACCACTAGTTAAATCTGTCGGGCTAGGGACAAAATTATTAGATGGGTAATTAACAGTTACTGGATTGATCAGCGGATTAATCAAGTTGACTGCTTGCTCCTGTCCATTACAGGTATTAGAAAAACTTTGAGGATTTTCTACATAACTTGGTAAGTTATAAGCATTACCTTGATTAGGGGTAGTCAAAAGAAAATCATTGTTGACATCATAATTTTGATCATAACTAAAAGAATTTCCTTGGCCATTACCAGCAAATCCTTGATAACCACCTCCATTACCTTGATTACCTCTACCTCTACCGCTACCAGTCAGAATATCGTCTGTACCGATTGGCTGTACCTGTCCTACCTGATTAGGTAAGGGATTAATCCCCGTATTATTAACAACGCCTGTCAGATTGGAGCTAAATGAATTTAAATGATTATAAGAAGCATTCAAGAGATTGTTATAAACCTGTTGAATATCTAGGTTATCTGTTTGACTGATTTTTTCTTGTAAATCGGCAATATCAGTTTCTTCAATCAAAATACCTACTTTCAGAGCTTCAGTCAGGGATTGACTACCTTGTAATACCAGATTATTATACAACTGTTGTAAATCTGGATTAACGAAAACTCCTATCGGGTTAGCATCAATATTTTGAGAGATTTGATAATTGTCTAATAACTCTACCACTCTACTTTGATGACGGGTTTCGCTATTAGCAATATTATTAAAAACAGGTAATCCCCACTGCTGATAAAGAGTCACATAGACATCATGGGCTAGTTTTTCTTCTTCTCGCATATAGAGAAGTCCAGCCATCTCATTAGCATCAAGACTATTATTGTCAAGACTATTATCAAAATTGTTGTTGACAACAACAGTATTGTTCATGTAATTTGGTATTTGCATAATTTTTTCTCTGATTAATTGATTGATTGACTGATTAACTAACTAACTAATTAACTAATTAACTAATTAACTAACTATCAGGCATCTCATAATTACGACTGTCTGAGGTTTCCAACCAATTTTCCCAAAATTTTTCTACTTCTTCTTTACTACCTAATTTCTCTTCCATGCCCTTTTCTACTGCATCCATTAATTCCAGGGAACCAGTCGCTACATAAATCGCCCGTAATTCTGTCATATCTTTTTCGGGAATCACCCGATGAGAACCGGGGCTATTTTCTAAATCCATGGGGACATCCCACCAAGCCCGCATTTCTGCCATGTGATCATAATAATATTCCCAATTTTCCCCTAGTTCAGGAAAGTGTGCGGGGGTAATATTTTCTGCTAATAGGGTATAACCTCGTTTCAGTAAATTCTCGCCAAATATTCGTTTAGCAAATAATTGTTGCCGACCTTTTTCTGATTCGGCAAAATAACCATGTCGCACAGAAAGACGACGTAAAGCCAGAATCACACTGGCGGTGCTATTACCTCTGGGACAACGGGGTTTACAGGAAAAACATTGACCACAAAACCAAATTTTGTCTGATTTTAATAATTCTATTAGCCAATCTTCATCTTCCGTTTGACAAATATTCATGACTTCCCTGGGAGAATAGTCATAAAACTCGGCTGCCGGACAAACCGCTGTACATATTCCACAATTGAGACAGGCATTCATACCATGTTGATATTGAATGTCCTGTTTTAACTCATCAACTATTTTGCCCATCGCTCAAACCCTCTTAAGTTGTATTGGATTTTATTGGGGAGTTTTATTACCCTACTTTTATCTTATATAATTATATAGTTATATAATGATTATAGGATAACGTCAATCAGTAAATATACTTAAATTTTAGGAATAGTAGGGTGTGTTAACTTCGTTAACGCACCATCACAAATCAAACATACACAAATTAGGTAGGGTGTGTTAACCTTCGTTAACGCACCATCACAAATCAAACATACATAAATGTTTATTTCAGGTGTGTTAATGCACCATCACAAATCAAACATATACAAATGTTTATTTCAGGTGTGTTAATGCACCATCACAAATCAAACATATACAAATGTTTATTTCAGGTGTGTTAGCGATAGCGTAACACACCCTACGATTATCCGCGCCAATGGAAAGCCTTGACTAAATCTCCTTCAAAGCGTTTACCTGTGAGCATTCGATGCCAATAGATCCACGGTAAACCATATACTTCCATTAGCCACATAATAGCTCTTTCTTTGACTGGATTAAGGGGAAAACTGGATAAGGGTTTACAAGTATAACCACTAAATTCTGCCATGATCAGTTTATTATAACCAGTGACTAAGGGGCAACAGGTATAACCATCATATTCATGTACTAAGGGTTTCCCAGCTAAGTAGGCTAATAAATTATTAGCCACGACGGGGGCTTCTTTTCGTACGGCTGCTGCTGTTTTGGAAGTGGGGAGGGAGGAGGCATCTCCTAAACCGAATACATTGCTATAACGATGGTGTTGTAATGTATTCGGATGTATATCTACCCAGCCATAAGGACTATTGGCAACTGCGAGGGGGCTATTTTTAATAAAGTCTGGCGCACTTTGGGGCGGACCGACGTGAATCATATCGTATTGATAACTGATCTGATCGATCACTTGGCAATCATCATCTAATAGATCAAAAATAGCGGTGCGGGTATCTGACTGAATTTCTTTTAAATTATGGAGAAATTTTTTCTGAATATTACGTCGTTCTACAACGTCATCTAATAAACGACAGTATTCTGGTACGGCAAACATCCGATTACCAGGGGTAAAATACATGACATCTGTCCGTTCTCTCACATTTAGACCAATACGAAAAGTATCGTCGGCTAAATACATGATTTTCTGGGGTGCGCCGCCACATTTGATCGGTGTATTAGGGAAGGTGAATAGGGCCTTACCACCTTTAAAGTTACGCAGTACTTCCCAGGTATAGGGAGCGTAACGGGGAGAATAGTTACTAGTTACACCATCTTTGCCGAGGGCTTCTTTTAAGCCAGTGATTTTATGCCAATCAATCTGCATACCGGGGCAAACTATTAAGCAGGTATATTCAATAATTAGACCGCTGGCGGTAATAACTCGATTTTGATCAGGTTCTAACTGTGTCACCTTATCCTGAATCCAGGTCGCCTCCTCTGGTGTGACCGCCGATTGTTCTCTGGTGGTATCTGCCATGCTTAATACTCCTCCACCTACCAGGGTCCAGCCCGATTGATAATAGTGTTTTTCTGAGGGTTCAATGATGGCAATATCAAGGGAACGATTTTGTTTAAATAATAAGGATGCGGTGGTAATACCGGCAGTGCCTCCGCCAATAATGACGATTTGATGATATTGGGTTGCTGGGGCGGGTGGTTGCGTTTGGGTGATCGCCCGGCTGGATGCTGGTTTGATAATTGATTTGATCATGATTATTTTTTGTGTGAGAAGGATGATGGGAAAAATGCTTTATTTAGATGAAATATAATATATCATTATATTATCATTTGGTTATATGACTGTCAAGTAATTTAAAATCGGTTTTTTTAGGCGGTAATATTCTTTAGCCAATCAATAATATTCTGTAATAAGTTGGGGTCTTGGCTGGTAAATTTTTGCAGATGATGATCACTCTGAATATTGTCATCAATCAGGGCGATCGCTCCCTCAAACTTACTGAGAGTATTAATAAATTTGGGGCTAAAGCCTTGGGGTATTGGTGGTGTTGGATTTTCATAGAATATGAGAATAGTTTTTTTGTCGCTATTACGCCGTATTTGCCCCCAATAGGATTTGAGTTGACTGAGGTTTTCTGGTTCACCGTTGGGGCGGGGTTGACATTGTTGTTCTAATAGTTGTTCATAAATATCAAGGCTTGGGTTATCTTGGTCAATAAATTTACTGCCGTCAATCAGGAATATTTGGTGAGTTTCAGTTAGGTTGTGATTTTCTATTTGTTCTTGCAGTAGTTGGGGAAGTTGGGCGAGGTTGACGGGTGATGGGTTATTATGCCAGGCTTGGTAAAATTCGGGGTAGGTTAGGTTTTGGGCGATATTCCAGCTGTTTTCATAGCATTGCTTAAAAAGATCAAAGTTATTTTTGTAGGTTTCATTACTTAGGCAAGATTGCAACTTAGTAACTAATATTTTTCTGTGTTGATTAGTGGTAATGATTTTATTTAAAGCATATATAGTTCTCTTCCGAGTATCATTATTATCAGTAGATTTTAGAGTACAAATTAAAGCCTGAATAGCTAACTCATTTCCTACTGCTATTTTCCCTAAAATATCAGCAACATCACTGCGAGTATTCTCATTATCAGTAGATTGTAGAATACGAATTAACTCAGCAATCGCCAAGTCATTTCCTACTGCTATTTCCCCTAAACTATCGGCAACCCGTCCGCAAGTATTACCTTTATCAGTAGATTCTAAAATACGAATTAACTCACTAATAGCTAACTCATTACATGATTCTATTTGCATTAAAATATCAGCAACATAAAAGCGAGTATCATAATTATCCGTTGTTTCTAAAATACGAATTAACTCACCAATAACTAACTCATTTCCTACTCCTTTCTGTTTTCTTACTCCTTCCTTTAAAGAGATGGAAACCAGTAAGCCAGTAACTTTATTATCTGTTGATTCTAAAACATGAATTAAAGCCTGAATAGCCAACACATTTCCTACTGGTATTACATCTATACTACTGCTAAACCATATATTAATATCATCATTATCAATAGATTGTAGAATACGAATTAACTCAGCAATCGCCAACTCATTTCCTGGGTCTATTTCCTCTAAAATAGAGGCAACCCACCTTCGAGTATTCTCATTATCAGTAGATTGTAGAATACGAATTAACTCAGCAATCGCCAAGTCATTTCCTACTGCTATTTCCCCTAAATTATAGACAACCTCCCTTCGAGTATTATCATTATCCGTAGTTTCTAAAATACGAATTAACTCAGCAATAGCTAACTCATTTCCTACTGCTATTTTCCCTAAAATATCAGCAACATCACTGCGAGTATTCTCATTATCAGTAGATTGTAGAATACGAATTAACTCAGCAATCGCCAAGTCATTTCCTACTGCTATTTCCCCTAAATTATAGACAACCTCCCTTCGAGTATTATCATTATCCGTAGTTTCTAAAATACGAATTAACTCAGCAATAGCTAACTCATTTCCTACTCCCATTTTCCCTAAAATAGATGCAACAGGATTTTCACTATCATCTATAGATTCTAAAATACGAATTAAAGCCTGAATAGCTAACTCATTTCCTACTATTGGCATTTTCCCTAAACAATAGGCAACATAACTGCGAATATCATCATTATCCGGAGATTGTGAAATATGAATTAACTCAGCAATCGCCAACTCATTGCCTGGGTCTATTTCCCCTAAACTTATAGCAACCCAACTGCGAGTATTATCATTATCAGCAGATTCTAAAACACGAATTAAAGCCTGAATAGCTAACTCATTTCCTACTGCTATTTTCCCTAAAATATCAGCAACCCACCTTCGAGTATTCTCATTATCTGTAGATTGTAGAATACGAATTAACTCAGCAATCGCCAAGTCATTTCCTACTGCTATTTCCTCTAAAGTATTCGCAGTTATACTGCGAATATAATCATTATCAGTAGATTGTAGAATACGAATTAAAGCCTGAATAGCTAACTCATTTCCTACTGCTATTTCCCTTAGAGTGATATTAAACAGTATAGTTATATGATTATCAGCAGATTCTAAAACACGAATTAAAGCCTGAATAGCTAACTCATTTCCTACTGCTATTTTCCCTAAAATACTGGCAAATCTCCAGCAAATTTTCTTATTATCAGTAGATTCTACAAGACGAATTAACTCATAAATAGTAAATTCATTACCTACTGCTATTTCTTCTAAAATTTTGCCAACGCCACTGCGATTATCATCATTATCAGTAGATTCTAATACCTCAATTAAATTACCAATTACTTTGCCTCTAATTGTCCTTGGTAAAACTTTTCTCGCACCTTGCGCACGTTTTTCAATTGGGTCGAAAAAATTCCTCCACCACGTCTGTTTTTCCTCGTTAAAATAACTAAACCCCCATTTAACAACTTGCCTAATAATTTCATCAACCAGAGAACAAGTTTTAAATTCATTAATTCCCACTGTGGCTAAAAAATAGGCTTGATATTCATAAAAACCTCTCCTATTAATATATTTGAAATCCCCACAACCATCATCAAAACTTACTAATTTCTCAATAAACGCCTCCTTCACCTCATCCCTAATATCACCCCGCCCCAACCACAACAAAATTACCTGTTCCCACTCAGAAGCAAAAATCCGATATTCTCGATCTTTCACCGGAAAATTAACATGATTGCGGGGTAAAAAATAATCCCAATCTGCCACACCTAAAGCCGCAAAATATTCTTGGAATGTTGCATGATAAAACCCATAAGCCCTTTCTATTGGTGCTTCCGCAGTTTGACCAAGTTGATTAATTAAACCGACCCGTAAAGCTAACTGACAAATCGGATTATCCACCGCCCCAAATACCTGCTCTAACAAACTTTCCCTAAACCAAAAACGAGGTATTGCCCGCCCCTGCCGATCCTTACCAGCGATCGCCATTAACGCTAACTCAGATAACTTCTCCTGTATTAACCGACGTTCTGCCTCCGTCGTAGGAATAACATCAGACTTCCAACGATACAACTGCTTAACCAACTGCTCATATAAAACCGCCTGCGTCTCCGGTAAATTCCGATCACCCTGCTCCCACGCCCAACATAATAAAAATAACCGCAACGGATTACGCACCAAATCCCGTAAACGCTCATAATTTTCCCCTTGCAAACTTGACCACAATTCCTCCCCCGCCTCTGATTTCTCCACCTTCTGGAAAAACTTATTAATAAATAACTGCACCTGATCCAACTGAAAATCTAAATTGCGATAAACATCAAACTGATCAAAAGCTCCCCGATAATTATCCCAAACATTTACCCGACAAGTCACAACAAATCGAGCCTGAGACCACCAACCCTGCAATAAATTACCATGATCAGCCGTAATCCGGTCAGTCATCTCATCCAAACCATCTAATAATAGCCACACCTTACCAGCCTCAAATTGCCCCTGAAAATCAGCAAATAAATTACTCTGACCCGTAGCTTTATTTAACCACCGTTGCAAATAATCGTCTAAACCACCAGTTAACCGGCCTAAAGAAACCCAAATGGGTAAACCTAATTTTTTCTCTAAAATAAAATCAGCAATTATCTGTAAACGAGTAGTTTTACCCGCTCCCGCTTCCCCAATAACCGCTAATCTTTTACCTTGACTCGTAGGACTTTTACCCTGTTGTAAAACATCCTGAAAAAACTGATCCTCAGAAATTGGTGTAATAGTGACTTGTTCCTGAATATTCTGACCAGACTGCTCCGGTGAAAAATCACCCTTGACTTTCTTCTGTTGCTTCCGTTCCTCTAAACATAAAGGCACATACACATCAATACTATTTAACTGCAAACCATCAGCACTACTAAACAAATTAGAACTCAAAGCCCGCTGTTCTGCCAACATCAAACCCGCCATCACTTGCCATTCCTCATCCGTCAACTGAGGATTTTGTGGGTCCAGACGAGATAAAATTTCTGCCGTATCACGACGCAAATCCTCTAAACTTTGCACAATCTGACCAAACAGATTCTCCATCGTCAAAACGATTTCTACCTGACCAGCCTTCACCTCATTTAAACTCTGATTTATTTTCAGTAAATAATCCAACTGAAAAGCCTGATAAGCCAGCTTATTTACCTTCAACTGCTCCACAAAATGATCATAAAACCGCTGAAATAAACCAGTATTAACTTGCTCCTGATATTCTGCTGGTAAATCAGCCATATTAGCTAAGGCATCACTCACCAAACGTCTTTCCAACTCCTGAATATTCTCAGTCAACTCCCCATGAGAAAATAATAATAGTTCTATTTCCTCAGTATTCTGCACCGGCGGTTTAATCTCCGCTATATCCTCTAACCCCGGCAAAATATTAATTTCTGCCCGCCACTCCTTAATTTTCGCCTGAAGTTTACTCGGTTGATATAAACGAAAAGATTGTATTTGGCCCTTAGTAATATTCTCAGCAATCTCAATCAAGGCTTTTAAATAAGCAATCTTAATCGCCTTCTGCAAATCATGATTAATCGGTTTAGGATCACCCTTGATTTTTTGTACTACTTTGTTCCATGTAAAACCAGTAAAATTAAACGGAGGAGTAATCATAGTAACTAACATGGGAATAATCACTAAAGAAAATGGGTCCATAAGTAATATTCAGGTATAACTAGGGATGTCAATTGATTTTTAGGATTATAACAAAAACTAGACTATTCTGCCTTAATGCAGTTTCCCCCCAGAATTGGGGGTTAGGGGGCAATTTTTGTTCTGTATTGAGAACTTGCTATATAATCAAACAACTAAATCAAATCTTATGACTTAATATACCAGGGAAATTATGGACTTTAGCATCTTTGATGAACAATATTATTTAATAAAATATCCAGAAGTACAAGGGGCGATCGCCCAGGGATTTGTTAACTCAGGTTTAGAACATTTCCAACTGTACGGCATGACAGAAGGCAGAACAGCCGTATCCCGCTATTATGACGAGAATACTTATCTCGCTAATAATCCTACAGTCGCTCAAGCCGTATTAGCCGGGAATTATGTATCTGGTTTAGAACATTTTATTAATCTTGGTTCTCAATTAGGTTTAACTAATACAACAACTAATTACGATGAACAATTTTATTTACGCAGTAACCCTGATGTACAATTAGCAGTCAGTCAAGGTCTATTACCCAGCGGTTTTGCTCATTTTTTAACCACAGGTATTAATCAAGGATTATTACCGACTAGTTTTTCAGAAATAGAATATTTGCAAGCTAATCCTTTAGTCGCAGAAGCAGTCACCCAAGCTATTTTCACCACTGGCTTTGCCCACTATCGAGACTTTGGTAATACAGAAAATCGCCAAGCTACCTTTGTGGGAACCGTCGGTAATGATTTAGTTACAGGTTTTGGCACAAGTACCGCCAGTGTTAATCTGGTCGGCGTAGCCAAAGGTTTAGTTCCCGGTTTTAATAATGTTGTGAGTTATTTGAGTGATGGTAGTCAAGAACTTGATACTTTAGTCGGTAATCAACAACAAAATACTTTTATTCTTGGTGATGTGGCAGCTTTTTCGGAAGTAGCTCCCGCTACGGTGAAAACCTTTTATTTAGGCGATGGTTTTGCCACTATTCTCAATTTCACGAAAGGGGAAGATACTATTCGTTTGCGGATGAAAAATGAAGATGATTTTGGTATTGTCTTTATTAATAATAATTTAGAAATATCTGTTTTACAACCTGGTCAGCCCTCTAATGTGGTGGCTATTCTACCGGGAGTAACGGATTTACAATTAACGCCAATTTATGATAATACCAATGATATTTATCAGGATATTTTGTTTATTTGAATATTTTACCAATATGTGGTAAGTTAACGACTGCTATGCAAATCAATCACTTTTTATCGATCACCAAAAATGCTAACTAATACAGATTTATTAATCATTGCCAAATGGATGGGCATTACCACTATATTATTTGGAGCTTTAACTACTATCGCTTTTTTATTAAAGTGGAGTTTTCGTTTCCGTTTAGTGGGAGTCACGAGTTTTCTGGGAGTATTAACCGGCGGTTTAGTTGCCCTCGGTTGGGGTTTATATACCCGCACGGAAATACCAGGAGCCTTACACTATTCCCTCGTTTATGATAATGGTGGCGCACAAACTGTGATTGCCGTTCCCCCCAATATTACCCCATCAGAATTGACGGCAACTATGCAACAAGCGGGAGCTGATCTTTATTCCCCTGGGCGTTTGGGTAGTGGTAAAAATGAAATGACGGTGCGGGTGAGAACTATTATTCATCCAGAAAAAGGCGTTTCTCAACCGCTTTATTTGGGAGAAGTGAAGCGAGCGCTCAATCAGCGAGATGCCCAAATGGATATTACAACTTTCCCCCAGGCGATCGCTAAATTACCAAAAGCTAATTCCTAATTTTTACTCGGTTAATTTAATTAACACCGTAGGGGCGATTCATGAATTGCCCCTACACAAGATATTAATTCATCTATGTCTTTCTTACCCGTTCACCCGCCCCAATCCCTGTCTATGTTCACCAGGGATAATATCAGATTAGATGCCGATGTTTATTATCCCGATGCCCCCGGCGAATATCCCGTATTATTAATGCGTCAACCCTACGGACGGGCGATCGCTTCCACCGTCGTTTACGCTCATCCGATTTGGTATGCCAGTCAAGGTTTTATTGTGGTTATTCAGGATGTGCGGGGGCGGGGAACTTCAGCGGGAAAATTTGATTTATTTGCTCATGAAATTAATGATGGTTTTGACACCGTTAATTGGCTGGCGAATTTACCCGGCAGTAACGGACGGGTTGGAATGTATGGGTTTTCCTATCAAGGCATGACGCAGTTATACGCAGCTTCTGCTCAACCCACAGCTTTAAAAACTATTTGTCCGAGTATGGCAGCCATCGATTTATATAATGATTGGGCTTATGAAAATGGAGCCTTTTGTCTGCAAATGAATCTGGCTTGGGCTATTCAACTGGAAGCCGAAACCGCTCGTTTAAAAGGCGATGTACAGACTCATCAAAAATTATATGCAGCTGCTCGTAATTTACCTGTTAACGATCTCATACCGACCGCTCCAGATATTATTAAATTATTTCAGCCTGATTCTTTCTATCATAGTTGGCTGAATAATCCGACTAATAACCAATACTGGCAAAATTTATCGCCGAATTCTAGTAAAATTAACCTACCAATGTTACATATTGGCGGTTGGTTTGATACCTATTTGCGGGGAACTATTAATACTTATCAAACCATGGTGAAAAATAGTTCATACCCTCAACATTTAATCATCGGACCGTGGGGTCATATTCCCTGGGCAAGGAAAGTCGGGCAGATAGATTTTGGTGATCTTGCTGATACATCTATTGATCAATTACAAATAGCATGGTTTAACTATTGGTTGAAAGATATAGATAACGGTATTTTGACAGAAACACCCGTGCGTTTATTTCAAATGGGTAGTAATCAATGGTTAGATTTTAATAGTTTTCCTGAATCCGCATCGGAAAAAATCTATTATTTACAAACTACAGGTTTAGCTCATTTACGGCAGGATGCTGGTAGTTTAATTTCATATCGTCATAATACAATTGACAATCATGCTGATATTGCCAATAACTTGTCAACCAATATTGATGTATTAGTACATGATCCGTGGCGACCCGTACCATCCCTCGGCGGTCATAATACTTTTCCTGCCGGTGTATTTGAGCGATCTAGTTTAGATCAAAGACCGGATATTTTGACTTATACGACACCAGTATTAACAGAAGATTTACATATTATTGGCAATGTGCAAGTTAATATTAATTGTCGGGTAAATGCTCATAGTTTTGATCTATCAGCCGTATTATCAGAAGTGAAAAATTCCCAAAGTATTTATAATTTTACCCAAGGTTATCGCCGGATTAATAATTATGAAAAAGATACAGATATATTAGTGACAATCACTTTACAACCCACCTATATTAAAATTCCAGCGGGTAGTGCTATTAGATTAAGTTTGAGTGCTACCTGTTTTCCTGCCTATCCGGTGAATAGTGGTCAAGGTGAAAGTCATAATCAAGGTAAATTAATTGATCAACAAATTATCACTATTCAAGTAAAATGTGGTGATATACAGTCAGGTGATAATAGTTTAAAAGATCAATCACAAATATTATTACCCATTGCGATCGCATCGGCAACGGGGAATCCGTAGGGGCGGGTTTTTCCCCAATCTTGAATACTCACAAAAAAATATTATGCTAACCCGCCCTACCTCATCAGAGTGATATGGCATCTGGCAATTATGGGTGCATAAAATCAACTTAGTTCACTAATATTGATCACATGGTATAATATTTTCCTTCACTCAGAGAATTTATACAAGTGAAAATACTATACAAATCTGGCATAAATTTCCTACAGTGAAAAATAAATATATGAACTTTATGAACTTTTAAAATCGCTACAACGTTGAATTATCGAACAGCTTTAGGGGGCAAGTATAAAAGATCACTTTTTTTATTAAAAAAGATATGAACTTTATGTATTGCTGAGAAAAGGTGATTGACCATAGAGTAAGGCAATAGGTCAGTAATTTTTTGACCATAATTTTTTGACCATTGAGAAGAGTACAAAAAATTATTTATCAATTGTTTTATTCATTAGTGGTTGAGGTGTAGTACATGGTTATTAAAGTTTTACCCCGTCATCGTAAATCTTCCTTGATAGAGAGTCAAAAAACTCAGGTGCAACAAACCATAGAAAGACATACAGAAATTTTGCAACATTTAGCCCAAACAGGTACGGTGACTTTGCAAGAATGGCGGGAAAATCTCTGCCAAACCCGTATTAGCCCTAATTGCAGTATTAGTAATTTGAGAAATGTATTGAAGCAGTATCCTGAGTTATCACAAGTTGAGCGACGAGGTAAGGCTGATGTTTACAGACCTTCGCCTGTTCTATACCGTTTGATTGAGCAACGTCGTTTGCAAGAATATATTGCAGACATTAAATTACGATCTTTGACCGATTTTATTACTAATTTGGATGAGAGATTTGATAATTCACCAAATTATTATAGCAGCCGCCAAGTAAGTCAGGACAAAAATGAGATATGATGGGAAAAGAAAAAATATCATAAAAAAGAGAATAATAATGGCCAAGGCATATAGCTATGATTTACGAAAAAAGGTAATTGAAGCG
>Ga0209575_10000045_pt1 | contig 161853 bp, 93 predicted proteins | sample Medcelwee11metaG_FD_187172 | JGI IMG/M metagenome (GOLD analysis project Ga0209575, IMG submission 187172) | Freshwater pond sediment microbial communities from the University of Edinburgh, under environmental carbon perturbations - Medium... | ecosystem: Environmental > Aquatic > Freshwater >... | reverse complement strand
GAGAAGTTGTCTGCACATTGACAGTAAAGAATTCTAAACCCAAGGTACTGAGAACTTCCTCAATATTGCGTTTCAGGTTCATAGCGGTAAGTTGTTCTTGCCCACTCACCTTCGTTTTTAATGCACTGCCTAAATTACCAATTACATTAGGATTTTTCCCTTCTAATTTTCCAACTAAGGGCAGACTAATATTATCAATACTATTCTGTAATGTGCCGAGACCTTCATTAATATTAGAACCGGTTTCCTCTGGATTGAAATAGCGATCTACTACTTCAATGGTTTGATCTGGGGTAAATAGTTTATTGTAATTAGCATCTGTACTAGTTACAGCATATTTAATCGGAGATGTGTGGAAAATACCAGGTTCCGGTACGTTGTCTTTACTACCTTTGACGGTAATAGTATTTAACTTGAACCAATCTTCTGGTTGAATAGTAATTGACGTAGTTTTTTTATCAACCGTGCTAATAGTTTTAGTGATCGGTAATTCAAACTGATCAGCTAATTGTTCATTAATAGTCTTGCCTGTATAGGGATCTATGCCATCGTATGTTACTTTTTCTACTTTCAGTTTATAGTTACCTTGGACATTTTTATCCAAGTTAGTCAAAACAACTTGTTGTATATCCTTCCAGTTACCGGGTTTATATTTTTCTGGTGCATCAGTTGTCACCAATGTTTGATCTAATAATGTACCATCTGGATAAAATAGCAGTTCTTGTAAGGGACGGCTCTTATCGCTGGGATTTAGATCGTTAGCATCATAAATGCGGTATTTGATGAACTTTTTATCTACTGGTGCTTGTGATAATTTAAAATCAAAGGCAACTGTATCAAAGCGATCTGTTGTCACTAAACTCTTGAGGGTAGTATCGATATTTTTAGCCCTAACCTGAGTAATATCAAAAGCAAATACTTCTTTATTAACGGATACAAGTGTCGGATTTTTGGGATCAACAAATTCTATTTCAGCACCAGGGGTTAAGGTAATAGTTACCGGGCTACTTGGTTCACTTAATAAACCAACGGCAAAATCGGCACTTTCTTCTTCTCCGACTGTTGTATTTTCACCAATTTGTACAATCCTTACCCCAGGTACATCATCATCATGAATATTTAAAGTAGCAACCGAGTTATTTTCACTCAGTTTATAACCTGTACCTGGTTGTAATGCTACCTGTACACTTTCCCCTGCTATTTTGGCTTCTTTGGCTGCTTTGATTGCCACTATATCTTCATCATTTACCTCAACTACTATTTCTCCTTTTAATGCACTGCTATTGTTATCAGTTGCGGCTGTTTTACTAACATCAGACTTCCAGGTTATTGTGGATACCGAATTATTGTTATTAAACTTCAGTTGATTAGTAGTAACTTTCGCTAAAACATCAGCTGCCACAACATCACTTGTTTCTACATCAAAATAATATCCTTGGTTTAAAGTACTACTTCTAATATTTTTGACAGGAAACACATACCCACCAATACTTACAGTCGTAGGATTAAAATACCTATTATTACTAATAATAGATAATATAGCTGTGTACTTATTGCTAGAACTACCCAAAGACTGATCATTACTAATCACTTTACCTGAAATATTATTCCCAAATTTTATTACACTATTTTGAATAATTGAGGGAGTTTCTGGTACTAAAGGAGCATTGAGCTTGATATTATAGTCATTGGTAGCACCTACATAACCATACACTTTGACAAAATAGTCCCCTGGATCCAAACTATCTAAAACAATCTTGTCTGCTTTTGTACCACCTAAAGTGCTGGAACGAATAGGTTGACTAGTATTACTAGCTTTATACAAAACTATATCTAAGTCACCTGATTTAGTATCAGATGGATCTACTTCAAAATAATGGGTACTATCCCCTTTATTTCTTAAAGTGAATTTATACCAATCTTGATCAGTGCTGGAGTTAATAGATAAATTAGGAAATGTTAATTCATTAGCTCCCCCTAAGTTACCGTATTGACTATCAGAATTGTTTGGTTCACTGACATTATTGTCTTGAATCGGAATAGAGACATTTAATGTTAATTTTGTTTTACCAGTTGTAGCATTAGTTGCTCCTTCTATCACTTTATCTACATTCAGTCTCAAGTCTTCTGTTAACTTGTCATCAATCGGCACAATCACAATATTATTCTGAACTTCTCCCGGAGCAATCCGAATAGTGCCATCACTGGCTACTTTGTAATCACCTAAAACATTTTTTGTCCGATCATCTAGGGTGGCACTACCACCAGTTATTTTATAATTAATATTAATACCCGTGCCACCGTCTTTTTGGGGTGTGGGAGTATTTAACATGACGGCAAAATAACTCGGTTGCCCAAATACTTCTGATGCGGTAGGACCAGCAATAATCTTAGCAGTTGGTAGATCATTATCTTTGATCTGTACATCTAAGGGTTTTAAAGTACTTTGAGCATTCACATAACTATAATCTTCATCAGCAATGGTGAAACTATATTCATAGGCTGCTTTGGATGGGCTAGTAACAGCTAATAAATATTCGCCTGTTTCAACACCACTTAAATTAATTCGTAATTTATCATTAGTTAGACTACTATTCACTTTAGCTGTTTTGATCGCAGTCTTTGGATCACTGGCTTTATAGAGATTGACTTGCAAATCATTTTTAGCAGTCACTATATTTTTATCAGCAATAAACTGATAAGGTACTTCTATAAAGTCTTTATCAGTACCTGTATCCGGTAAAGTAAATTTGTACCAATCTTCATCTTTATTGGTAGTAGTATTGTCTAGGGCTAAATTTTTGGCACTATAACCCCCTGTTATTTCTCCTAACTGAATAGCAGCTTCTGCCGAATCATTGACTGCTACTGATTCAAAGTCTTGGGATTCACCGCTTAATACACTGAATTTAATTTGACTATTGTGATTGTATTCCACAATATTGTCATCAAAAGCCGATACCCGTACTATTTGCTCAATATCCCAATTTGTCTCATCAAAGTTGAGAATCATTGGATCGCCAAAGTCAGTATTATTAATGCGAATTTGATCATTAATCGGATCCGCAATAACTTGTACCTTGCCAACCGGCTGACTACTCAGTTTCACTTTGTAAATATTTTCCCGTCCTTCCGCTACTCCATCGGTCATCTTAGTGATGGTTAACTCTGCTTTGTCAGTATCATTACTATTAGTCAAACTGCTAGGGGCGATCGCTAACTTGTGATAAAGCGTATCTTCACTGCTGGTTGTGGTAATTAATTTGTAAGTAATATTACCATCAGCTATTTTGTCATCAATCCCCTGCACATAGAATGTTTGAACTTTATCCCAATTTTCTGGAGTAAATTTCAAATCAACGAAATCAGCTAAAGTAGCTGTAGGAGAACTTTTTACCTTGGCTTCGGTTAGATCATTTGTACCAAAGGATACAATAACTGGGAATAGTGGTTGACTATTTAATTTAGCACTGTAAGCTAATACTGTTTGACCTGTTTCATCCGTGGTTTTACTTTGATTAGCAATAACAGTTACTTCGGCTTTGTCATCGTCTTTTATCTCTATAGTGGCAGAAGAAGCAGCCGGTGGTGGTCCGTTAAATTCTACTTTACCTGTTAAAACACCAGCCCCACCGTTATTATTAGTAACATCTAAACGATAGAATTTATAAGTAGCAATATTTGCTAACTTAAACTCTTTGCTGGTATTAGCTGTCTCAAACTTAATATTAGTTTGGCTATCTAAATCTACCCATGTACTATTATCATTGGATGCTTGTAACTTCCAAGTATTAGGAGCCTTAGTTATATCTGTACCAGCAGTAATTTTATAACTATTTACCGCCGCATCACTGGTAAATTGATAATTTTGCCGATATGCCGTAACCTTATCATAGCTAAATCCTGTATCATCAGGATTGAATATTTGGGGTTTGTTATTAGTTGATAATTGATAACCTGTATTACTCAATATACTGAGTTGCAGGGTTTCTTTCTCGCCTTCATCTATTTTGTCGTTAATAGTTTTAATGGTGACATTTTTACTTTTTTCACCGGCTTTGAATTGTACACCCTGAACTTGTTGATAATAGGCAAAGCCATCTTTATTACCGACCACTGCATCTAAATCATTATCTTGATCTAAGTCAGCAAAAGCTACGCTACTGTTCCCACTTTGTTTGGCTGTAGCTAAAGGATTTTTGGCATCATTTAAAGCAAATGTAGGAGTTGTTGGATTTGTTGTCGTATTTTCTGCATATTTAAAACTACCATCTGCTAAACCGATGATTATATCTAAGTCACCGTCTTTATCCCAGTCTAGGAAAGTGGGTGCTATTTCGCTATTATTTCCCAGATTTTTGATTGCTGTACCAGCATAACCACTGAATACTGGCTGTTTATCTGTACCAGTATTGAGATAATAGTTGATACCAAAGTAATAGAAAATTAAATCTACTTTCCCATCCTTATTAATATCACCAAAAGCCGGAGTTCCTTGAGAAATATTGACCTGAGCAAAAGGATCAGATATATTTAATTCTTTTGGTACGGCTGAGAAAATAATCCCACTGGCATTACTTTGATTCACATAATAATTCAGTTTGCCTGAACTATCTTTGACTACTAAATCGAGTTTACTATCTCCATTCAAATCAACTAGATTTGGTGCAGTATTGCTAGTTAACTTAACTTGCCGGAATGGGTTATTTGTGCCGGTTTTTTCGACATATTTGCCATCAGTATCTTTTTGATAATATTTCAGCGTTCCATCTGTACTGCCAGAGATGATTTCTAAAGTACCATCGCCATCTAGGTCGCCCAAGGTGAATTTGGCATTAATACCTGGTTTGATATTATCTAACGCACTATCAAACATTTTTTGCTTCGCACCACTATTATTATTAGCGATCGCATACTGACTGAGGAAAATATTACTGTCAGGGAAATAATAGTCTTGATTCAAGGTCGCACTATTCCCTTTGTCGCCAAATAATACAGTGATCGGTTGACCATTAGCTGGCACGGCTGCACTCAAATTGATAGTGAATTTACCGTCTTGTGTTTCCGTTGGTAATTGAGTAACGGCTAAAGATGCTGTTGGACGATTATTATTAACAGGATCGCCGGTCGGTAATGTGGTAGTAGTTGGTTGCTCATCATCGGTAGTTTTAATGTCAATTAACATTTCTTTACCGTTGTAAGAATTAATATCTTTACTATTTGCACCATCTGTAGCTTTTAATTTAATTTGATAATCAACAGCTTCATCAGTAATAGTATCTTGTTTACCAGTGACAGTCACGTTCTGATATTTATTCCAGTTATCAGTGGTGAAAGTTAAAGTATTAGGAGTAACTTCTCCTTCTGTGGCATCAGTACTTGATAATGCTAAGGTGACATTGGTCGCAGGTTTACTAGTTAAATGTATGCCTAAATATTCCTTACTGCCTACTTCTGACACTATTAAGGGACTGAGAGTAGAAGCGTAGGATACAGATGGTTGATTAGTGACAGGATCATTAATAATACTAGCATTCACTACCTGAATAGCCACTTGTTCATTATCAACAATATTCAACGTAGCACTTTGTTTGGTAGTGTCAGGATTTAAGGTATAGCCAGTCCCTGTTTTTAAAGTTACTTTAACGTCTTCGTCTGCTGATATTTCCTTGTCAAGATCATCTGTAGCAATAATTGGAATAGCTATACTATTTTCACCGGCTGGTACGAATACAGTTTTTGCATCTGAATAAGTTGGTTGAACAACTGTTGATTTGCTAACCAGTTTATTAATTTGGTAATTCTCATTAAACTGTAATTGATTAAAATTAGTCAGAGGCATCTGAGATAAACTTTGAACTGCTGATGGATTAGTTGTTTTCACATCAAAAGTGTAAGAAGTATAACCTGTACCTGAACCTTTCCTATTAATATTAGTAATGAGGAAGTTATATTCACCAAAGGTCATTAAGCTCGGTAAAAAAGAACTTTGGTTAGTCTGAATTGATAAGGTGAAAGTATAAGCATCTTCAATTGTCGTATTTGATTTACTAACAATACTAGTAATATTCCCTTGATCAAAACTCAGCTTATTATTATCTGCCGTAGTAATACTAGTTAAAATTGCAGGAGCTTGATTATTGCTTGATTCCAGATCAAAAGAATATTGGTAATACCCACCTTGTCTTGAAGGAATATAACCGATATATTTCAAATTTTTAACTCGGAATTTGAGTTCGTTAATAGTAACGCTAGAAGGAGTAAATTTGGAAGAGCTACTATTACTATTTACAATAAATTTAGCAGAATAGGCATCTTTGTTTTCCTGCTCAACAATATAATCACCACCTTGTTTGGCAGCACCACTGAGGGAATAATTAATGACTAATCCACTATCGGGAGCCGGTGCATTCAGATTAACGATAAATTTCCCAGGTTCCGTATTACCTTCTATAACATTACCCGCCTGAGTAATACTAACTTGCGGGGTGACAGGTTGAATATCTGTGGTACTACCTTCTTCTACTTGTAATAGTTGAGGAGCCACAGCGGTAACTGGTAATTGACTATTAACTGAAGTACCATTCATCGTACCAGTAATCGCAATAGGTGTATTAGCATTCTGCCCAGTTAATTCTAATTTTTGTAACTGATCCCAATTAGTGCTAGTGAAAGTTACTGTTTTACCTCCCACAGTAATGGGAGTATTAGCAGTAGGTTGACTAGATAATTTTATTTGGAGGGTTGCTTTACCAGTAGAGTCAACATACACAGGATTATTAGCCGTAATTAAACGGTTATATTTATCTAAAGCAATCACACCTAATTTATAGGCCGGATTATCTTTGATCGTAATAGTTTGCGATTGGCTACCATCTTTAATTTGGTAGTTAGTATTTTGATTAGTTGGATTAATGGCAACGTTTGTAGGATTGTTACCTTCTAAGTCAAAGTTATTGTATTGTAAACTGATCTTAATATTTTCTTCTGGTTCAAATATTTGATCTGGTTTAGCAATAAAATATATTTTGCCTTGAGTTTCCCCTTTCGGAATAATAATACCATTGGCTTCTGAATTAATCTTCGTTGATACTTTCCGATAGCGAGAATTAAAATAGTCGGTTTCTTGGATAGCTGTACCACCATCAATATTATATTTCAGCCAGAGTCCTTGATCCCCATTAAAAGGTTTATCTAGGTTAACTTCTACATAACCAATTTGAGGAGCGGGATTGTCAATATATTGAGGTGAAATATTACCTTGTACTACTCCATCGGCTGGTTTAATCGCTTTATTTGGATCGGTTTCTTCTGTACCAATTGCTGTAATTTTAGTAGCATCATTAGTATTATTCTCAAACGGCCAATAGCCAACTAAACCCTGTTCTTCTCCAGTCAGGGGAGTTAACATAGAGTCTTGAATTTCTCCGGCTGTGCGAGCAATATTCCAGATTCTTACTTCATCAACAGTGCCAGTGAATAAATTATCACCTGGTATGGAATTTTGAGAAACGAGAGATTTTGAGTAAATTACTGAGGGTCTGATACCATTATCAAAAGATAATTTATAGGTCTCTGTTGTTTTCAGGTCCTTTAATCCTTGAGAGGCATTTTCATCTTTTGTTTCAATATTGAGCCAGTAATTACCAGTCTTTTGGTAACTCCCGCCCCACCAACCGTTACTTACCCATGTTGTTTCCGCCCGAAGATTCTTAACAGTGAATTTATATCCATTGATATATGCACTATCAGGATTGAAATAGTTACTAGGTGCTTTAATTTTTAGTGATGTGCTATAAACATAAGAATTATCTACTTTTCCTATATTTAAGTCTTGAGTTGGGGCGATCGCCCGTCCTTTGAAACTTTCATCCGCATAGACTTCTACCCCATTCACATAGAGGCGATATTTTTCCCCATCAAAACTAGTAGCAACGTGATTCCAAGTACTTTGATTTAGTACATTAGGCACAGTAAACCCTTGGTATTTTTTACCGTCACCAAATCCTACTTCTATATCTGTATTATTAACTTGCCAAATAGATGGATAGGCTTGCGGATCATTAGTTTGGGCTGATTTACCTAAAATACCTCGTTTCTTACCATCATTAATACTAGAGAATATCCAGCCTTCTTGGGTAAATTGATCAGTTTTACTCAAGTCTAATTTACTATTGCTAGGAATATTGACATAACTACTACCATTCAGTTCTAGGGCAGAACCTAAGGTTTCAATTGTACTACCATAACCAAAACCTTCTGTTGGTTGCACAACTTTACCAAAAGAGACAATAGGTTCATCATCTTCAATAGTTAAAGTACTACTTGTCTTTGTACCTAACCGATAAAAGTTATATCCATTCTTCGTACTATCAAATGCTGGAGCTATTAATTGAATACCAACAGTCTCATCTGGCTCCCACACTTCATTATTAATAGTAATGACTTTGAGTGCCAATTTTTTAGTATTGGCAGGAACACTAGCTATTGTGTAGGTTAGATCAGCTCTTGGCTCAATCGCACTTGTTGCTAAGGATTTATTATCTACGTCAAAGGCTTCATAATACAGTTTGTAATCAGTATCAGGGAGTGGAGCCACTAAAGTTGCGTGTTTAGCTGTACCACTCAGCTTAAATGTAAAATTGTTGAAAGCCTGGGGACTAGGAGTATCAAAATCTAAAACAAAAGTTCCTTCTTTTTCCCCTTCCATTACATCATTGGTTTCAGCAATAGTAATAACAGGCTCATTATCTCTGATACTAATATTTGTACTACTGTCTTTGTACTGATATGAATAATATGGCCGTCCAACATAAGAGGAAGTTTGACTCTTCTGATATTGATTAGAAAGACTATTTGAAATAGTCACAGGAACATTTTCTATGCCTTCCTGTGCAGTATCAGCACTACCATCAGTAGGAGTGACATAAGCATCGGCTGTTTTACTGTTGTAGGGAACTTGTACTGCTAGAGTATTTTCACCAAAGAGGTCATCCCCTGCATCATTATAGCTGACATATATATTTGTGGCTTCTTGTACAGGATAATCAAATGTTACTTTATAACCAACTTCTTTTTCTGGATTATTACCAGTATTATCTACGCCTTCTTTCGGACCAGTCGGAACAGCAGTTAAACTTGCCTTCATATCATTATCAATGATTGGCTGATATACTGTACTCCCAGACACATCATAATAACCAGTATCATTAATACTTAAACCTACTTCTTCACCTGATTCATAAATGGAATCATTGACAATAGGAATGTCAACATAAGTAACATCACTAGTTATTGTAATATTAGGAGTAGTACCAATATCATCACGAGAACTATTACGCCAATAATAATTGTAATTTAGTCCTACACCACCAGGTGGAATCTCTCCACCTGTTCTGACAATTTTAAAACGAGAATAACCTTTAGCTTCCGATGATTCATTACCAGGTTTATTCGTATCAATACCTATAGATTCTACTTTAAAAGTTGGTATGACATCTTTAATAGCTACAGATGCAGAGGTTGAACCTGTTAAATAAGATGGTTTTCCATCATAAAGAGTTAAAGTAACATTGTCCCAGTACTCGCTAATACCATCATTAACTAGAGGAACATCGAAAGTTGCTGTTGTTTGATTAGCAGGCAGGTACGGAGCAGAAAAACTTCCTATATCAGCAGAGGAAGGATAGGACAAATAATAATTGAGATATGTATGATATGGAACAGATCTATCAGCTGTGATTTTAAACCTAGCAACATAACCTTCCTTACCATTGTTAGTATAACTAGTATCAGGCTCTATACTAATTTTTGGTGGATAATTAGGAGAAAATAAATTATAATCATAAGTATAGTAACCACTAGCAACACCTGGTTCACTTACCCTTAAGGTGACATCAGCTTCTCCCGTATATTCTCGGAACCAAACGGTTGTCTGATAGACTTGCCCTGCGTATAAGTATGAGTATTGAGTACCATCTCCCTTCCATCGACTACCATTAATAGCTACTTCAATATCATCATCTGCGTCCATCTTAAACCTGTAAGAACCAGTTTGTTTTGCTACTAAATAACCAGTCCATTTTGCACTAAAGTGATTATTATCCTCACCAGAAATACCATGATTTCCATCGTTCCAATTCCAAACAACTGATGAGTCAATAAAAGTTCTTGTGTTACCTGTCCAACCTCCATCACTGTAAAATGTAGCGTTCCAACCAGTAGTATTTAATACTCCCTGATAATCATTTCTCGCCTGCTCACTCAATACTGATCGCGCTTCAATATCACCCACCCGATATTCTAAATCCCAATCTCCCCCTAAATATTTGGCTCCAGTTAAATCTGTCGATGCCGTTACATCCGCCCCCGTTAAACTACTAATATTATTGATAAAAGACTGACCATTTTCTCCCGTCGCTACATCACATCCATATAATAAGATGTCACCCTCTGGAGACAAGGCCTTACCCCACGACTGCAAATGCCCACTATAATCCTGCAAATTTTCACTATTTAACTGAGTGGCTCCTAAATTCAAAGCAGCCTGTAAACCGTGGGACAATATTTGAATACTCTTTAAATTTTGCCGTTGAGTCAACAAACGAGTTATTTGGTCAATACCATCCTCAGAAGTATCCAAAACAAAAACTTCTGTATCAGGCGAGAGCCCATTCAATAAACCCAAATAATTATCAACAGAAGGATCAACGAAAAGAATATGAGAAGGGGTTAATTGTTGTAACTGCATAGGATTGTCTCCAAAAAGTTAAATGTATGTAAAATGAAAAATAGGAATTAAGGGAAAATTAGGAGTTATAGGAAAATTTCGACAATAAGTCTGTATGCCAACTATTTACATAGTTCGCCCAAATATTGATATAGAATAATTGCCATACTGAATGAGAATTTACACAACAAAACCCTACACCAACTATTAGACATAGTTAGCCAGAATATTTTCTATCTATAAACCTCACCCAGATAAGAAAAAATATTTTATTGTCCAAAATCAGTTGTTATTTCAGAAAAACTTAATAACGGTGAACTCAACCAATTAAGTAACTCTGATAATCTAGCTCCGCACCTCCCTTAAATACGAGATTCTATCTATCTATATATATCTGTCTGATCTTTTAGCCAGACTTTACGCCCTGATGATAGATGCAATTTTAATATGTACTTAACTATTCCTTGATATTTACTATTAACTCTATCAACTCCTGATATTCCGATAATAACACTATATTTTGATTTCAAAGTCATGTCTATTGTAAATATTTATTGTAAAAAATACGTCTAAAAGTAGGGAAAGTCATCTCTAAAAGTAAGAAAAGTCATGTCTAAAGTCGGAAAAGTCATGTTTGACTAATAATCTTATTTTTTGGGTGTTATATTTTGATAAAATCAATCCTGATCTAACACGAATAATCAATCCTCCTTATAAAATAAAATTGCTGATTTTTTTCAGATAATTTTTAATAATTAACGATCATTTAATTAATAAGAAAAAACAGCCTGTATTCTGCTTAGTATGAATTTTCTTTAGGATAGTAAAAATTTATAATTGGCAGAATTGACAAAAAATCACATTAAGTTATTATAAGTTTATTATTGTTTTAAATAAACTTATTTGCCATGCCTGATAATAATAAGTTTAGTAAATAGAAAAACACAGTTTGCCGATAAAAACTAATTTTTGCAGACAATAATTAGGCAATATTAAATTTTTCTTAGTGCAGTTAACCTCATTATATTATTGTATTTAATATTTTTAGATATATTGATTGTATTCAATTCTGACTTATTAAGTCACATTTTTTATAGTCATCTTTCAGTAAAGTATAGTTACTCAACTTTTGTCATATAAAAAATGATTATTTTGTAAATCAGGCTGAAAAGCTGAAAGTTCCTGAAAATTTATTGATCGGTATAAATACTTATATTAAATTGTTCATAATTGAATGATCTAATTGAATGATCTAATATAAAATACTTAAGTGCAGATTAAAAATAAATTAGGTTTGTTTGTATGACCTTTGAAGAATCACTATATTTCCTAGACAACTTATTAACTAGCAAACGAGGTAAAGAGTTAGCATTTACAGAACAAGAAATTTTGCGGGCTGCTTGGCATAACAAAACCTATCTGACAATTGCTGATGATTTGTATTTAAGTGAAGGCTATATTAAAGATTTAGCCTATCGTCTGTGGCAACAAATATCCCATATACTGAAAGTTAAGTTCACTAAAAGTAACTTTCGACAAATTATGGAAAATCAAAATTTCCAGTCAAGCAATAATCTAATAAATCCTGAAAAATTTATTAAGAGAGATCATATTGCTGAAAATCAAAATGAATATGCAGGTACAATTTTAATAGTTGATGATTTAGAAGAAGATCTAAAATTTTTAAGTGATATTCTAAAAAAAGAAAATTATAAAACTAAGTGTTTAAACACACCTTCTATGGCTTTGAAGGTACTTGAACATATTAGCCCTGACATCATACTATTAGATGTAAAAATGCCGAAGATAGATGGCTATCAACTTTGTGAAATTTTAAAAAATAATGAGACAGTAGCTGATATTCCTATTATATTCTTAAGTGCATTAGATCATGTTAGTGATAAAATTAAGGCGTTTGATGTTGGTGGGGTTGATTATATTACCAAACCTTTTCATCCTGAAGAAGTGATCGTGCGGGTGCGATCGCAAATGATGTTGCAATCACAGAAAAAACAACTATCAGATGAGATTGAGCAGCATCAACAAACCATAGAAATTCTTTACCAATCTAGGGCGTTGTTAGCTAGTGTGTTAAATTATTCACCCGATGGAATTTTAGGAATACGGGCTGTCAGAAATCCCACTGATGGCATTATCCAAGATTTTGAAGTTTTAATTGTTAATCCATCTTTTGTTGAAATATTTGCACAACAGAAAGATAATTTTCAGATTGGTAATTATATTATATCTTTGTTAGAAAAATTTAGCCCTCAATTATCTGATTTATTAGTGCAGGTAGTAGAAACAGGCAAAAGTATTAACCAATTATTACGCATCAATCTATCAATGAATAATCAGCAAGAATTACGTTTTATTATTGTGAAATTAGGGGATGGTTGTTCTATTATAGTCAGAAATATTATTTAGGTAATCTTTTTTTCATTTATCATTTATAAGGAGTACCAGTATTCTAAATCCGATTCTCTCCCCAGAATTGGGGGGTTAGGTGGGTAAATCTCAGAATGCAGAATATGATAGATTGTTCATGAATGATGAGACAACGTAGTGGGAATAATAATTTCAAAAGTCGCTCCTTGCCCTGGTTGAGAAATACAATTTAACTGACCACTATGTTTTTCTACTATTATTTGATAACTAATCGCTAACCCAATACCCGTACCCGCTCCCACCGGCTTTGTCGTAAAAAACGGATCGAAAATTTTTGATTGAATTTCTGGTTCAATCCCTGGTCCATTATCACTAATAATAATACATATACGTTGACTATCTACTATTGATGTATTAATAGTAATTAAACGTAAATCTATGTCTAAGGACAGATGATCTAAGGCATCAATACTATTATTAATAATATTCAAAAATACTTGATTTAGTTCGCCTGGATAACATTCTATTGCTGGTAGATCACCATAATTTTTCTGCACTATAATAGTTTTCTGGTGCGGTCTATTACGGATTTTTTCTTGCAAAATTAACAGCGTATTATCCAGCCCTTCATGAATATTCACGGACTTATATTCTGCTTCGTCAAAACGGGAAAAGTTACGCAGGGCTAAAACAATTTCTTCAATGCGTTTTGTGCCTTTAGACATCGACCTTAATACTTGAGATATATCATCTCTGACAAAATCTAGGTCAATCGAGCTAACCATATTACTAATTTCGTTGGGAGGTGCTGGAAAATGTTGTTCATATAAATTAATGAGCTCTAATAATTCACGAAAATAATTAGTGGTGTGATGTAAATTAGCATTAATAAAATTTAATGGGTTATTAATTTCATGGGCAACCCCTGCCACCACCTGCCCTAAACCAGACATTTTTTCTGACTGAATCAAGAGGGTTTGCGTATTTTTTAATTCAGTTAAAGTTTTTTCAGTTTTTTCTCTGGCTTCAATTAAGGCATTCATTTGGGGCAGGGTAATCCAACTGGCGATCGCTACCCCAATAAAAGCCATGAGACTTAAAATGATCACAAAAACCTGTTGACTTTGCCGGGGAGAAATAGCTACTAAATAATCCCTCATTAACCAAGTGAAGGTGACGGCAAAAGTAATCATGAACATGATCACGACAATTTGTAAGGCTAATAAATAATTAGGATCAATGTGCCAACCTCGTAGCAATTTTTGCGAGTGTTTTGACCAGTGTACAGCCTTTGACCAGTGAGTAAATTGATAATTGGCTATTAATAAAACTATCGGTAATGCTAACCCTAAAGAAAAATCAAACCAACCCCAGGCTAAACCACCACCAATAAAAAATATTAGGTCAAATATAAAAAAACCGAGGGATAATCTTGACCACTTGGCTCCCGGTTTACCCCGTGACAACCATTCTCCTAAGTGCAATAAAATAATAGAAGCCAGGTAACTAGTACCAGTTAACATAATAATATGGTCAATATCACCCCAAGCTAAACAAATTAAACTGAGCAGTAATGTCACCCATAAACCAGGGCAAAATATACCTTGGCGGGAAGTGGTCGCAAAAATTGGCGCTAATTGACCATCCAATGCCATTTGATATAATACCCTCGGACAGTTAGATACGGCGGTGGCAGAAAGTAATAAACAATTAGAGACTAAAAGTAGGGTGATTAATGTATTTGCCTGATCTCCCCAAAAAGGCATAGAGGTGATCGCTAAACTATGAAAAGCACTGCTACCTAAGTTTGTACCATCTAAGCCTCTGATCATCACCCAGGAGCCACCGAGATAGACAATCGGTAACAATACAGCTGCTAATTGTAAATATTTTAATGTCACTTTTGGTTTAATACTTTCTGCCACAAAAGTGGAAGCAGTTTCACAACCCCAAATAGCATAGGGTGCAACAAAAGTCCATTTTAGCCAATCATGCCAGGTAATATTGGGTAAGTGATGGGGAAAAAAGCTAGGACTATAAGGATTGAAGGTTAACCAATATAAACCTTGTAAACAAAATGCTAATAAAATGGCGATCGCTGGTATGACAAATAATGTGCTGACAATACCTAAAGCTCTCACGCCACTAAATGCCAAGATAAAAGGTGCAATAGTTAAAATAATTTTTAATAATACTGTAGGGCAAGTAATATTCATTGTGTCAAAGACTGATTCGATCAAATCCGTTAAAATCAAAGCATTCATCGGCACAATGGAAAACCAACCGGCAAAATAACCGAGGGTGCAGTATTTGGCAAGGAACGGCTGATTTTTTAAAAGTCTCGCTGCATAATTAGGTGTACCACCAGTAATATTAGGGTAAGCCTGTCCTAATTTTCTCACTTGTAGATTTAAGATAATACCAATAATAGCGGTCGGTAACCACACATAGATCATGCCTGCCCCCAGAGAAGACAGCATACTAGGAGCGGTTCCCAACCAAATAAATAAGCCACTAAGACTAACTCCCAGAGTTTCTAAGGGCTGTAATATGCGAGGTAATTTTTTACTCATGAGTGAAAAAATGGTAGGTCACGTGATAGATGATTATTAATATTCAATATATGATTTATCTCAATCTTTAATCTTTGTCAAATATTGTAATAGGTGTATGAGTATGTTTCACCTGAAAATAATTATTAATATTTATTATTTTTCATAAAATCAAACAGTTCTGATCAAAATTAGATGATTAATATAATATCAATAATATTCTTAATACAGCACTTTTCTAGGGAATCAGTCAATCATAGCATAATAGACTTTTATCATAATTCTTGACTAATAAATTGTTATAGTAGGTACAAATTAGCTAAAATTACCACATTAAGTAAGGTGTCAAGATGAGTGATTTAACTGGTGTATGGTTAGGAACCTATTGGCAGGATGATCAGCCAACCCGTTTTGAATTAACTTTGTTGCAAGGGGGTAATAGTTTACAGGGAAGTATTCTTGATGATAATCATTTAGGTGAAGCGACTTTGAGTGGTACGGTGATTGGTCGGCGGGTGGAATTTGTCAAAAAATATTTAGCTGGTCAGGGGCATACGGTCAGTTATATTGGTACAGTGGCAGAGGATGAAAATTCTATGCAGGGTACATGGCAAATTCGCCACTTTTTCGGTGCTTTATCCGGTAGTTGGGAGGCACAGCGAGCTGGCGATAATTTAACTTTGGCTATTCAGAATTTATTATCTATTGCTAATGCGGTAAGATAAACGCAAGTTAATTAAAAATTTAAAAATAAAACAATGACTAATCCTCAATTATCATCCGAAACAATACTATTACAAGCAGAAAACCTCACAAAAAAATTTGGCGGTCTAACGGCGGTGAATAATGTTTCTTTTGCTGTCAAACCGAAGGAAATATTTGGTTTGATCGGTCCCAATGGAGCCGGAAAAACTACCCTATTTAATTTAATCACCGGCATGATTCCTCCCAGCAGTGGCAAAATGTACTACGACAGTCAAGAAATATCCCATTTAAAACCCTACCAAATCGCTAAAAAAGGAATTTCCCGCACCTTTCAAAATATTCGTTTATTTCGGGAATTGTCGGCTTTAGAAAATGTCATGATTGCTCGCCATATTCACAGTAGTGTCGGTAATCCCCTCTCCTCAATGGTGGCAGGTATTTTTAATTTACCCCAATCCCGTGCTATGGAAAAACTCACCAGACAACAAGCAGAAGAATTATTGAATTTAGTCGGTCTGGGCGATCGCTCTCAGGAGCAGGCAGGTAATTTTGCTTATGGTGATCAGAGACGACTAGAAATAGCCAGAGCCTTAGCTTTAGAGCCAGAAGTATTATTATTAGACGAACCGGCGGCGGGGATGAATCCTACAGAAAAACATCAGTTAAGTGATTTTATTAGAGAATTACACAAAAAATTAAATTTAACCGTCGTGCTGATTGAACATCATGTTCCCTTAGTGATGGGATTGTGCGATCGCATTGCTGTATTAGACTTTGGTGAGTTAATTGCCCTGGGTACACCGGACGTAGTGAAGAATGATCCGGCAGTTATCGCCGCCTATTTAGGGGATGAAGTCTAAACAATTTAACAAAAATTTAAGAAGTTCTCTGAATTATTGCACCACAAAGTCTGGCCGGGCAATTATAATAGAGATAGCAGAACTATATAGCTAGTAGGGGCAATTCATGAATTGCCCCTACTGTGGGTTTATTAACAAATTTTTGTATATCGATAGATTAAAATTGTCTATAGTAATTTATTTGCAGTAAATATTTGGAGTGGGAGCGTCTCGTTCCCTATCTCCAAATTATCTAACTCCCTGTCTCTAAATTATATAACTTCCTATTCAAACCTATAGCGAGCGAGACGCTCGCAGTCCTTTTTGCACATAATTAATTTAATTTAATATAATTTAAATTTAGATAAAATATTTATTAGTGAGTTTTTATTATGCGATCAAATCATACTAGATCAACCGTTATTTTTTCCTTGCCATTAATAGCTATTAGCTATCTGCAACCCGTTCTAGCTCAGAATATTCAGCCGGCTAATGATGGCACAGGTACAATAGTCACCCCCGCTGGTCAACAGTTACAAATTCAAGGGGGGAGAACTTCGGGCGATCGCCAAAATTTATTTCATAGTTTTCAAAGATTTAATGTCGAAACAGGTCAGACTGCTAATTTTCTTGCTCCCGCAGAAACCCGTAATATTCTCGGTCGCATCGTCGGCGGGGAAACTTCGTTAATTAATGGCTTATTACAAATTACTGGAGCCAATGCTAATTTATTTTTAATTAATCCCGCCGGTGTCATCTTCGGACCGGGTGCTAGTCTCAATCTACCGGCCGCTTTTACCGTCACTACTGCCACTGGTATTAATTTTGCTCAAGGTACATTTAATATATTCAGTCAACAAAATGATTACCAAAATTTGCTGGGAAATCCTAGTGCTTTTACTTTTCAGGCAGATCAGACGGGAACAATTATTAATCAGGGAAATTTAAGTCTATTACCAGGACAAAATTTATTGCTATTAGGAGGAGCAGTTGTTAATACAGGAGAATTGCACACAGCCGGCGGTAATATTACTTTAGCTGCTATTCCTGGCAGTAATACGGTGCGTCTTTCTCAGGCTGGTCATCTATTAAGTTTAGATTTACCTTTTAATCATAGTGATTCCTCTATCAGTACGACCGTAAATTTACCAGGTATTCAGCCGCTAACTTTACCCCAATTGTTAACTGGTAATACGACCAGTGCGAATAGTCTGGCTATTAATGAACAAGGACAAATTGCTTTAACTGCTGGGCAAACAATAGCTGGCGGTAAGATTAATACTAGTAATCCGCAAGCTGGCATGATCGGCGGCACGATTAATATTCTAGGAAAAACGGTCAAAACTAGTTACAGTGAAATTAATGCTAGTGGTGAACAGGGCGGCGGTATTATTCGCTTAGGCGGTGATGCACGAGGTTTAGGGAATATACCAAAAGCTAATATAACTTTAATTGATTCATCTACTAATATTTTAGCTGATGCGATTAACCAGGGTGATGGTGGTAATATTTTCATCTGGTCAGAAAATAATACAAAATTTGCCGGGAATATTAGTGCCAAAGGCGGTGAATTATTTGGTAATGGTGGTTTTGCTGAAATTTCTAGTAAAGGTAATTTAATTTATCGGGGGCAGGTAGATTTATCGGCTATTAACGGTAATTATGGTAATTTATTATTAGACCCAGAAAATATTATTATTGTAGCTGGTACCTTTGCTGACGATGATTTCCAAATAGATGATAATCAGATTTTAGCGGGGGATGGTATTGGTACATTTACTATTTCGGAAGCGGCCTTAGAAGGCTTATCTGGTAATGCGAATGTCACCTTAGAAGCGACTAATAATATTACGGTAGAAAGTTTAAGTGATGGCATATTAGGCTTTGATGTTGGGACAGGTGAAATTAATTTTTTAGCTGATGCTAACCTTGATGGCGTGGGTAACTTCACGATGAAGACTGGGCAAATTAGAACCAACGGACGGAATATCAGTATTCAGGGTGCGAATGTGACGGTTAATGATATTCATACCATACCTGCAAATTCCGAAGCCGCTATCAAGAGTGGTAATATTAACTTAACAGCAACTAATGGTAATATTCTTGCTAATGATATAGATGTTTCTTCTGCTCTGAATAAGGCTGGTACAGTTAATTTATTAGCAGATGCTGTACAACTAAACAGTATTAATACCAGTGGAGAAACTACGGGTGGAAATGTTACCATCACCGCTAATACAGGTAATATTAATGTCACTAATTTTATTGTCACTACTGGTAATACAGGCAATGGTGGGAATGTTGTTTTAGATGCGGTTGGCAATATTATTATTAATGCTGCTAATCCAGATATTCCCGTAGTCATAGATTCCAGTTCTATCGAAAATCAGGGGGGAACTATTAATCTACAAGCTGATGGTAATATTCAAGCCGATAATGTGATCAGAAGTGGTGGTTTATTGTTTGAAAATGGTAGTATTCCAGGGGAGGGACGGGGTAATACTATTACGATCAATAGTGGCGGGAGTATTACAGCGAAAGAAATCTCTACGGATACTGCCCAAGGTAATGGAGCTAATATTAACTTGACAGCCACAGGTGATATTACCACAGGTAGATTAAGATCGCTTTCTGATGATCAGGGAGCAGCCGGTAATATTAGTGTGAATAGCTCTGGCAAAATTGATATAACGGGGCAAATATTAGCAACATCGGCTAATTTAGCCGGCGGTAATGTCACCCTGAAAGCTACGGGGAATATTGATACAACTGGTGCTATTTTTACCAACAGTGAAAATAATAGTAGTGCTGGTGGCAATGTATTAATTGAATCCACCGCCGGTATAGTAAATTTACAACAGATTGAGACCAATGGCATTACAGCCGGTAGTGTTAGTCTCAAAGCGAGGGAAATTAACTTATTAGGCGGTAATAATTCGGTCGTAGGGGATGGGGGAGAATTAACCCTATTAGCAGCTAACCCTGACCATAATATTCTATTAGGTGGAGATAGTGATACAGGAGCAAATATTTTTAACCTAACTGATATTGATCTACGAACTTTTCAGAATGGTTGGAAACAGATTACTATTGGTAGTTTAGATAGTACGGGTAATATTACAGTAAATAGTGCGGGAGTCAGTTTTGCCGATCCGATCCGATTAAAAACTAGTACAGGTAATATTATTGTTAATGGTATTTTGACAGGGACAGATAATGCAAATATTAGCCTCGATGGCAACGTTAACCTCAATAATAATATTACTACCAATAATCAAAATTTAACAATTACAGGTAATGTACTTTTAGGTAGTCGCCCTATTCAGATTAATACTGGCGATGCAGCGGGGGCGATCGCTATTGAGGGCAGTATTAACGGTGAACGTAATTTAACTTTGACCAGTGGCACGGGCAATATTACGGTAGGCGGAAAAATTGGTGATAATAATAGTTTAGGAGCCTTAACTATTAATTCTACTGGCGTTACAGAATTTAAAGATACTATTAATACTCGAAATATTACGACTAATCAAGGCGGTAGTACCAGAATTGCTGGCAACGTAACGACAACTGGTGATCAAGTTTATGGTAATGCCTTACAACTGTCAAGCAATATAGAATTAAATAGTACGACTGGCAAAATTACCACCAGAAATATTAATAGTTCTAACGGTTCATTAAAAATCGTAGCTCCCTTGGATATTACGACCGGGGATATAAGTATCTTGGCAGGTGAAATTAATCTTGATAATAGTGCCGGTCAGGGTAATATTACTACAGGTAATTTACTAGGTGTGCTAGGAGTGAAAATTAATAGTACAGGTGTTATTAATTTACAAAATGTAGAATCTTCTTCTAGCAATACGGGCGGCGATATTAGTATTATTAGTGATGGTAATATTGTATCTATTGGTGACTTAACTTCCATCGGGGCAATACAAGCTGGCAATATATTGATTAGTGGTGAACAAATTACAGCGGGTGCGATCGATGCTAGTAGTATAGAAGGCAATGGCGGTACTGTGGAATTAACAGCTCAATCTAATATTGCCGCTCAACAAATCCCTCGGCAAGCAGTCAATAATTATATTCAAGTAGTTTCAATTAATACGGAAGGAGCAGAGGCGGGTGGTAATATTACTCTGCAAACAGATAGCCTATTACAAGTGACGGGTTTTGTATTAACAGAAACGGCACAGTGTGTGGGTGCTAGTATTTGTACTGTCGGACAAACGCCCGGTGATGTATTTATTCAACATGGTGGTGGTGTCACCACACCCTTTATTATTGGTAGTCAAGTCACGCCGGTGAATGGTACGGCTGGTAGTATTGTGACGGGTACGACAACTATTGAGAATTTTACTGTACCAGTACCGCCTGATACTTATACAGAAGGAAATGTGACTGTAGCTACTGATGCTCCACCAACTCCTCAACCGACACCATCACCAACCCCAGAGCCAACACCTCAACCCACGCCAGAGCCAACACCGGAACCAACACCGGAGCCAACTCCTCAACCCACGCCAGAACCAACCCCTATTCCTACACCGGAACCAACACCGGAACCGACTCCCACAGTGGAACCGACTCCTACTCCGTCTGTGACACCGACTCCAGTTACTGTTATTCCTACTCCTACGGTAGAACCGACTCCTACTCCATCTGTGACACCGACTCCAGTTACTGTTATTCCTACTCCTACGCCGGAACCCACACCGTCGATAGTACCAACTCCTATTCCCACACCGTCAATAGTACCAACCCCGATTCCCACACCGTCAATAGTACCAACCCCGATTCCCACACCGTCAATAATACCGACCCCGATTCCCACACCGTCAATAGTACCAACCCCAATTCCCACACCGTCAATAATACCGACCCCGATTCCCACACCGTCAATAATACCAACCCCAATTCCCACACCGTCGATAATACCAACCCCAATTCCCACACCGTCGATAGTACCGACCCCAATTCCCACACCGTCGATAGTACCGACTCCGATTCCCACACCGTCAATAGTACCAACCCCAATTCCCACACCGTCAATAGTACCGACACCTTCCCCTATTACTTTGCCACCTTTGGTGATAGAAAATCAAACTGTATTACAGCCTAATACCCCTATTAATCAAAATAGTTTCAGTCCAGTCAATACTGATCTAGCCGTTCCTCTTTTAGTGGATGACATCACTCGTAATCAAATAGCCTCAAATTTTGATCAAGGCAAAATAGCAGAGGCTGTATTATCGGCAGACGGTTTACTTTCTCAACAATTTGACAGACAATTAACTACTAGTTTCACTAATGAAATTCAAACCCTTGATCTTATTCAAGATACCTTAACAGAACTGGCAACAGCCACAGGCAAAAAACCAGCGATTCTTTATGTAATCGGTCGGCCTGAACAATTAGATTTACTGCTAGTCACTCCCCGCAAAGATAAGGTTTTTTATCATACTGTCCATAATGTTAATCGGGAGCAAGCGATCAAAGCGATTAATGATTTACGATCTGAAATTACTAACCCCCGTAAACGTAATACTGAAAGTTATTTACCCCTAGCTCAACAATTACATTCATGGTTGATTCAACCAATATCTAATGATTTACAAGAGCAAGAAATTGATACGCTAGTTTTTGCCTTGGATACTGGTATGCGGACTTTGCCCATGGCTGCTTTACACGATGGGGAAAATTTCTTGGTAGAAAAATATAGTTTAGGCTTAATACCGAGTATTAACCTGGTGGATACCCGTTATGAAAGTTTACAAGGGGCAGAAGTATTAGCAATGGGGGCTTCTAAATTTCAAGAATTGAGCCCTTTGCCCGCCGTGCCGGTAGAATTATCGACAATTATTTCTGAGTGGCCGGGGGTTTCCTTCCTGAATGAAGAGTTTACTCTGCAAAATTTAAAACAACAGCGAGCAAAAACTCCTTACCGACTGATTCATTTAGCGACTCATGGAGAATTTCAACCCGGTGATATTAGTAATTCCTTTATTCAACTATGGGATGACCAATTACACTTAGGGGATCTACGGCAGTTAAATTGGAATACTCCGCCTGTGGAATTATTAGTATTAAGTGCCTGTCGGACTGCTATTGGTGATGAAGATGCGGAATTAGGTTTTGCGGGTTTTGCTATACAAGCGGGGGTAAAATCAGCTTTAGCTAGTTTATGGTATGTGAGTGATGAAGGTACTTTGGCTTTAATGAGTGAGTTTTATCGCAACTTACAAGTTGCACCGATTAAAGCGGAAGCCTTACGACAAACCCAAATAGCTATGTTACAAGGAAAATTGCAAATTTCATCGGGTACATTACGGGCGATCGGACAACGGGGCGTAGTGGAATTACCGCCTGAATTGGGGGAATTATCAGATAAAAATTTATCCCATCCTTACTATTGGTCTGGTTTTACCATGATTGGTAGTCCTTGGTAATTTTATTCCGCTGATCACACCGTAGGGGCAATTCATGAATTGCCCCTACTATTCTGAGTGAATTGCCCCTAATTCTGAGAAAACAACTATACCTGTTATAATTTTCAGACAAAACTTAACTAAATGGAGAAAATAGATTGCCTACCCTGGGAGTGAATATTGATCATGTTGCCACGATTCGGCAAGCTCGCCAAACTGTAGAACCAGACCCCATAGCAGCGGCCGTATTTGCAGAATTAGCGGGAGCTGATGGCATCACCGTGCATTTACGGGAGGATCGGCGGCATATTCAAGAACGGGATGTACGTATTTTGCGACAAACTGTACAAACCCATTTAAACCTAGAAATGGCAGCTACCCCTGAAATGGTGGTGATCGCCCTCGATATTCAGCCCGATTATATTACCCTCGTGCCAGAAAGACGGGAAGAAGTGACAACAGAAGGCGGTTTAGATGTAGCTGGTAATTTAGCAATCATGACGGAAGTAGTGGACAAATTACAATCGGCTGGTATTCCCGTTAGTATGTTTATTGATCCTGACCACCGCCAAATATTAGCGAGTCAGCAAATCAGGGCCAAATTTATTGAATTACATACAGGCAAATACGCCGAAGCCAAGACCGAAGCAGATCGGCAGGGAGAGTTGGCGACATTGACAGAAGGGTGTAAAATTGCGATCGCGGCTGGATTGAGAGTGAATGCCGGTCATGGCCTAACCTATATTAATGTTGGCCCCGTAGCCCAAATACCAGGTATAGAAGAGTTAAATATTGGTCATACCATTATTGCTCGGTCTGTATTAGTGGGCATGGAGCGGGCAGTCAGGGAAATGAAACAAGCAATTAATACTCAACCTTAGCAATTATTCTGTAATTAGCAAAAATTACAAATTTGTCAATTTAACCAAAACTATTTAGGAATATGTCAACTTATTATTACGTTGTAGCCAGTCAGCGTTTTCTCATGGAAGAAGAACCCCTAGACGAAGTATTACGGGAGAGAAGCCGGCATTTTCAGGAACAAGAAAAAGAAATTGATTTTTGGTTAGTACCGGAACCAGCCTTTTTAGAAACACCTGAAATGTCAGAAGTCAAAGCAAAGTGTCCCCAACCAGCGGCGGCAATTATTTCCACCGATCAACGTTGGATTACGTGGTTAAAATTACGTTTAGAATACGTATTAACCGGCGAATTTTCCGCCAATTCCCACACCGATGCGATCGCTTCTCTAAAAACCGCTTAATCATCAAATTCAAGTCTAAAAAACTGACTATCGGGGTAGTAATTGATAAAAACAATTCATGAACTACCCCACCATCAAAAATCAAGGATTACTACTATTACCTATTACCTATTACCTATTACCTATTACCTATTACCTATTACCTATTACCTATTACCTATTACCTATTACCTATTACCTATTCCCCCATCATTGACAATTCAGAGAAAATTGTGTGATCCATAACTACTAATCATCAAGTTATTAACAATGAGAATTAAATCCTTCTTCAGTAGTATTATATTAGGGTTAGTCGGTGTAACCAACAGCACTCAACCAGCCACAGCAGTGCAGGAATGTTTACCACCCAATACTGGCGAATATTTGTTAGTAATAGTATCAGAATCACCCAGTAGCCAAAGTATTGTCCGTAATACAGTTCCCCCTGATATTAATATCGTAGTTTGTCGTTATCTGAATAATGTGGTGAGTAGTATTAGCGGTTTTGACGATCAATACGTAGCAGAAGATTGGGCAAAATATTTAGGAGAAAAAACTAGTTTATCTTCCTATGTAATTAAACCCAACCCTAATATTACGCCGATTAAACCAGCAGAACCCTTTTTCCCTCGCACCTTAGATAAAGGATTTGCCGTAATTGTTGACTATAATAATCAACCAGCCGTGCTGAATCAATTAGAAAAAAATTTAGGGCGATCGGTTGGCTTAGTTTCCTATGGGCAGCGGGTTTATCTATTAGTAACTTATACCCCCGATAAAGATTTAGCCACCTCTAGTTTATTCAATCTCAGTTCACGAGGTTTTAATGCTTTTATTGTCGATAGTAGTCAGGTGACTATTCTCAAGTCGGGAATTTAATAGAAACGGCATATTAGTTTTGGGTCTATTGATACTCACACTTCAGTATTGCTTAATTTTTGTAAAGAGAGAGCGACTTATAAAACCTCACTGGGTATTATGAATAATAACAGGGGGTGTATTGCCATGACTTTAGAACTATTAATTTTCTTTATTATTCCCAGTTTATCAATTATTTTGGGTGTCTTTTGTAATTCAGGCTTAAATGGAATAAGTGACACCCGTAAATAATATCTCGTTATTGTTGCTCATCAGCCCGAATAATAAAGAGGACCCGACTAGTTTTTTCCGGGTTAGCTGGCTCATCAGACAACATCGTTAAAGTTAAATCTAAATAATCTATTTTCCAAATATATTGGTGATTTTCCCAAGTGATCACCCCCGTATTATGTTCCTGATCATCCGGGGAAAATGCCTGATAGGTTTGCAATAGTTGGAATAGTTCCCTCTGCTTCTCTGACGGTAAATTTAACACCCGCCGACTCATCTGATAATGACCGAGGGAGCGATCGCCCTGACGAAACCGATCATTTAATTGAGCGATGGGAGGAACAGCAGCAATTGGCTCTAATGTACCTAACATAGTATTGTCCAATGATAAAGGTGTAAGGGGAAACCTATTCATGAATTATTGAAATCCTTGTTGCAATTATAACCAGAAAATCAGTGATTAAAAACCACGATACAAATAATATAGCTATTTTCATTCTAGGGTTGAATTGTGTTGGGTGGCGTTCCTTCACCCAACCTACTTTAAGTATTCAGTAAGACAATAGCAACCATGGCAAAAGCTAAACCGATCAATTGAGTAATACTTAACACTTCCTGAAAATAGAATGTACCGACTAAAACCGTACCAAGTACAATCATCAGATTAACTAAGGAACCGGCCACACCTAACTCAACTTTTTGATTCAATAAACCAAATAATAGATAAGTAAATGGTGCTAAGACAATCACAATTGCCATACTTTGCCAATGACCTGTTTTACCCCAGTTAGCACTGAGGGAGTCGCACAGGGTAAATATTGCACCACAACATAAAACAAGACCCCAGATATGTAATTTTGCCATGATTAGTTATTAATAAAATAAGCCTTGAAAAGTTTTAGCTTTTTAATTTAAAGATTATCAGCTATCTTTTTTCACAATCTTAATAGTATCCCTAATTTTCGATAGTTTAATTATTTAATTGGTATCTGATCAGCCGGCAAATTACTATCAACATGATTGAGGAAATTCCTAGAATTTTACTAACTGACTGTTGACAAATAATTACTTGTGTGATAAGTCGAAGGACAATTATTGTCAGTCAGAGAGAAATTAACTAAAAAACTTTGAGTGAATAGGGATCACTTGAATGCTAATCTAAATACTGGCAATCTTAAAATTAGCTAAAAACCTCCGAAAATATATTCGGACATTTTTCTTAAACCAAATAAACAAATAACATGGTAGAAACCGCAGAAAAAACCAACGTTGGTCATATTACACAAATCATTGGCCCTGTAGTGGATGTGAAATTCCCCGCTGGCCATTTACCAGAAATCTATAATGCTATAAAAGTAACTGGTAAAAATGATGCCGGTCAAGATATTTTCGTAGTTTGTGAAGTACAACAGTTATTAGGTGATAACCAAGTGCGGGCCGTATCTATGAGTACCACTGATGGTATGATTAGAGGTATGGAAGCAGAGGACACAGGCGCACCAATTAGCGTACCAGTTGGTCCGGCAACTCTAGGTAGAATTTTTAATGTAGTTGGTGATCCAGTAGATAACTTAGGTCCGGTTGATACGAATGATCGCTTACCGATTCACCGGAGCGCACCTGCTTTCACTGAACTAGAAACAAAACCTGCTGTATTTGAAACTGGTATTAAAGTTATTGATTTGTTAGCTCCTTACAGACGGGGTGGCAAAATCGGTTTATTCGGTGGTGCTGGTGTAGGCAAAACCGTTATTATGATGGAATTGGTAAATAATATTGCGAAAGCCCACGGTGGTGTGTCTGTATTCGGTGGTGTAGGGGAAAGAACCCGTGAAGGTAATGACCTCTACAGAGAAATGATTGAATCTGGGGTAATTAATGAAGAAGACCGCAGTAAATCAAAAATCGCTCTAGTTTATGGTCAAATGAACGAACCACCCGGAGCGAGAATGCGGGTTGGTTTATCGGCTTTGGCAATGGCAGAATATTTCCGTGATATTAGTAAACAAGACGTATTGTTGTTTATCGACAATATTTTCCGTTTCGTACAAGCTGGTTCTGAAGTATCTGCACTATTAGGTCGGATGCCTTCTGCGGTAGGATACCAGCCAACTTTGGGTACAGAAATGGGTGAATTACAAGAGCGGATTACTTCGACAAAAGAAGGTTCTATTACCTCTGTACAAGCTGTTTATGTACCGGCTGATGACTTAACTGACCCAGCTCCTGCTACTACCTTTGCTCACTTAGACGCTACTACTGTATTATCACGGGGTTTAGCTTCTAAAGGTATTTATCCAGCAGTTGATCCGCTGGATTCTACTTCTACGATGTTACAAGCTAGTGTGGTCGGTGCAGAACACTATAATACTGCTCGTGCTGTGCAATCTACTCTGCAACGCTATAAAGAGTTACAGGATATTATCGCCATCTTAGGTTTAGATGAATTATCAGAAGAAGATCGTTTAATAGTGGCTCGCGCTCGGAAAATTGAGCGTTTCTTATCGCAACCTTTCTTCGTGGCTGAAGTATTTACTGGTTCTCCTGGTAAATATGTGAAATTAGCTGACAATATTAAAGGTTTCAATATGATTCTAGCTGGTGAGTTGGATGATTTACCTGAGCAATCCTTCTACATGGTAGGTGGTATTGATGAGGCGATCGCCAAAGGTGAAAAATTAAAAGCTGAAGGCAAGTAATTGATTGATCATCGCCCTCCTGTGTAAATGGGGGGCGATGATTAATGATCAAATTCTATTCAAGTAATTCAACTAAAAAAATATTCTGAAAAAATCATGAGTTTAAATGTGCGGGTAATTGCTCCCGATCAAACCATCTGGGATGCAAAAGCAGAAGAAATTATATTGCCTTCCACCACAGGTCAATTAGGTATTTTAACTAATCACGCTCCCCTCTTAACTGCTTTAGATATTGGGGTGATGCGAGTAAAATCTGGTAAAGAGTGGGTTCCTATTGCTTTATTTGGTGGTTTTGCGGAAGTAGAAAATAATGAAGTGACTATTCTGGTCAATGCAGCGGAAAGAGGCGATCAAATTGACAAGGAAAAAGCCAAAGAATCTTATAATAAGGCTAATCAACGTTTAGAAAGTTCTAAGGATGCTTCTTTACAGGAACAAATTAAAGCTAAACAGGCAATGAAAAAAGCTAAGGCTAGATTACAGGCAGCCGGTGGTATTGCCGATTAATCAGTGATTAATAATTAATTTTTTATAAATTTATTAATCATGAATTTATTAATTTTTTGCAAGTAGAAGTTATTTATAAATTTCTTCTAAAAATTGATTATCTCTAAAAAAACCCGGTTTTTTGAAAAAACCGGGTTTTTCAATGCTCTATTTATTTGGCGTATTATTTAGCGTATAACTTAATCACTCCCGCTAAATCCACATCAAGGGGATTGCCTAAAGCTCGAAATTTCCACTGCCCTTGATGACGATATACTTCACCCATTAACATGGAAATTTTGCCCTGATAAGTTGCTTCACCCGATAAACTATATTTAGCAATTTCTTTGCCACTGGCATCAACTGCTCGCACAAAAGCATTATTCACCATGCCGAAATCTTGTTGACGTTCGGTTGCTTTATAAATACTCACCCCTAAAATAACTTTTTCGTATTTCTCAGGAATATTATTTAAAAATAAAGTGATTTGTTCATCGTCGCCGGCTCCTTCGCCTGTTAAATTATCGCCAGAATGACAGACGGTTTTTTCTCTATTAGTGAGATGACCATAATAGATGACATCTTCCTGATAATTTTGTTTGGGCAAGGTTTCATTCGCTTGTAATAGTATGGCATAACCATCTAAATCAAAATTAGCTCGATTGCCACCGCCAAATATTCCGCCTAGACCGTTGCGTTTTTTTTCAGCCACAACATCCCAACCTAAACCCATGATTAAACGGGATAAGTTATATTCGCTTTTATCTAAAACAATGGTTTGACCTTTGGTGAGATTAATTGCCATGATTTTTGCCTCAAATAATTATCTAATTTTTACTTGAACCATCTTTTTTCATTAAATTTTCTACAAAATTAGTATAAACTTCCCCACTTAAAAATTCTGGTGTGTCTAATATTCTTTGATGAAAACCAATAGTTGTGGGAACACCAGTGATCGCACATTCCCGTAAAGCCCGTTTCATCCGTCTAATAGCCGTCGGGCGATCGCTCCCCCAAACAATTAATTTACCAATCAGGGAATCATAATAGGGCGGTATTTCATAGTCAGTATAAACATGGGAATCCATGCGCACACCCGGACCACCTGGCGGTAAATAACCATTAATTCTGCCGGGATGGGGGCGAAAATTATGATTAGGATCTTCGGCATTAATCCGACATTCAATGGCATGACCGCTAAAAATTACCTGTTTTTGATTGAGAGATAATTTTTCTCCTTGAGCAATTTTTAACTGTTCACTAATTAAGTCTAAACCCGTCACCATTTCCGTTACTGGATGTTCCACCTGAATGCGGGTATTCATTTCCATGAAATAAAAATTACCGTGTTTATCTAACAAAAATTCTACAGTTCCCGCCCCGGTATAATTAATCGCATGAGCTACTTTCACCGCTGCATTGCCCATCTTTTCCCGTAACTTAGGGTTTAAAGCCGGACTAGGTGACTCTTCTAATAATTTTTGGTGACGACGTTGAATAGAACAATCCCTTTCCCCTAAGTGAATCACATTACCAAAACCATCAGCTAATATTTGAAATTCAATGTGACGGGGACATTCAATAAATTTTTCAATATAAACACCACCATTCCCAAAAGCTGCCTCTGCTTCCCCTTGGGCTGCCTGTAATAGTTTTGGTAATTCTGTTTCATCATGTACCAAGCGCATCCCCCGACCACCACCGCCAGCAGTCGCTTTAATCATCACCGGATAACCGATTTTTTGGGCGATCGCCAAGGCTTCCTGTTCATCCTGCAATAAACCATCACTACCCGGCACGGTGGGGACATTAATCCGTTTCATGGTTTCCTTAGCTGTGGACTTATCACCCATGGCCCGAATCGCCGCAGGGGAAGGACCGATAAAAACCAAATCATGATCGGCGCACATTTCCGCAAACTTAGCATTTTCGGCCAAAAAACCATAACCAGGATGAATCGCTGTGGCATTATGGGTGAGAGCCGCCGAAATAATATTAGGAATATTCAAATAACTCTTACTACTAGTCGGTTCGCCAATACAAACAGCCTCATCCGCCAATTGGACGTGCAGAGCGTGTCGGTCGATAGTCGAGTGGACGGCTACCGTCGGGATGCCCATTTCTTCACAGGTACGAATAATTCTCAGGGCTATTTCTCCCCGATTGGCAATTAGGACTTTTGAGAACCGCATTTTTAAAATCGCATTATCTATAATTCTTTCAATTTAGATAGAATAATTGATTTTGTCACAAAAAATATAGATATTCTGTCTCGGTCTCAATTAAATTTCTCTAAAAAGCAAAAATTTTGTTTACATTTGCCAAGTTTTTGTGTTATCTTTGCTAACTGTGATCAAAATTGATAATTTAATGACTGAAAACTGATAGGTGAGACTAACAAACCGATCAATTGTCCCGTTATTAGGGATAAGCAGTATTTAAGTTAATTGTAAATTTTGTTCAACGTTAATAAGCGGTTGTGGCGGAATTGGTATACGCGTACGCTTGAGGTGCGTATGGTGCAAACCTTGCGAGTTCGAGTCTCGCCATCCGCATAGTTATCATTATTAACTAAATATTATTGTAGGGGTAATTGATGAATTACCCCTACTTTTTGTTTTTGGCGTAATTTTAGTAAATAGCAAAAAAATTAGAATAATTCTACAATGATCGTTTAATCGCAAAACCATCAATCAATAATCAATCACTATAATTCATGAATACAATTACAGAAAATTCTGTCAGTAAAATTTTACAAACCCAACGGCAATATTTTGCCACAGGTGAAACCAAAGAAATAGATTTTCGCCTATCGCAATTAAAAAAATTAAAACAGGCAGTACAAAACTATCAACAACAAATAGTTAATGCCGTCAAAGCCGATCTAAATCGCCCAGAATTTGAAGCCTATTTTGAAATAGCAGCGGTAGCCGAAATTAATTATGCCCTGAAAAATTTAACAGCCTGGGTAAAACCTCGCAAAATTCCTACAGGGGTTGATCAGTTTCCTGGTAATGCTTCTGTCGTACCGGAACCTTTAGGAGTAGTATTAATCATCGGTCCTTGGAATTATCCCTTTCAATTAATGATTTCTCCCTTGGTCGGGGCGATCGCATCCGGTAATTGTGCGATTTTAAAACCATCTGAATTAGCACCCCACACCGCCCAAGTTGTCACTGAATTAATTGAATCAACCTTTGATCCAGCTTATATTGCGGTAGTGAATGGTGGCGTAGAAACTAGTCAAATATTATTACAAGAAAAATTCGATCATATATTCTTCACCGGCGGTACAAAAATTGGCAAAATTATCATGCAAGCTGCCGCCGAACATCTCACCCCAGTTACTTTAGAATTAGGCGGAAAAAGCCCCTGTATTGTTGACCATGATATAAATTTAGCGACGGCTGCTAAACGGATTGTTTGGGGAAAATTTATTAACGCTGGGCAAACCTGTATTGCTCCTGATTATCTATTAGTTCACCGGCAAATTAAACCCCAATTATTAGAAGCCATGCAAAATTGTCTTCACGAATTTTATGGCGAAAATCCTTCCTATAGTCCTGATTATGCCCGAATTATTAATGAGCATCATTGGCAACGTTTAACTAATTTATTACAACATGGTCATAAGGTGACGGGTGGGGAAACCAATCAAGCAGAAAAATATATTGCTCCCACAATTATTACTGATGTCGGTTGGGATGATCCGATTATGGCAGATGAAATTTTCGGACCAATTTTACCCGTCCTAGAATATGAAAATTTACAGGAGGCGATCGCCCTAATTAATCAACGACCGAAACCCTTAGCGTTATATTTATTTTCCCAGGATAAACAGAAACAGGAATTAGTATTAAAATCTACGTCTTCGGGGGGTGTCTGTATTAATGACACGGTGATGCAAGTTGGTGTGAATAATTTACCCTTTGGTGGGGTGGGTGACAGTGGTATTGGGGCGTACCATGGTAAGGCAAGTTTTGATACTTTTTCCCATTACAAGAGTATTCTGAGAAAGGGTTTATGGTTTGATTTGAAATGGCGTTATGCTCCCTATCAGGGGAAATTAGATCTATTGAAAAAAGTGATTTTTGGTTAATTAATTGATTTCATCCATTTAATATATTTTAGTATTCCTGCTAAGAGAGTGGGGGCAATTCATTAATTGCCCCATGGAATGATAAACAGTTAACTAATATTTTTGCCTCAAATAATAAATAAGCAAAATATTAAACAATTATTAAATTAAATATTAATGCTTAAACGATATGGCGTAGCATCAGTACCTTGTGGATAAACCCGAACATAATAAGTTCCTTTTGGTAATATTTGAGAAATTGTTTCCTCAGTTTTTCCTTTCTCTCTGGAACTGAATAATTTTGTGGAACCATCTTGCCCCAAAATTTCGATATTAGCATCTTGTTGTAAACCGTCTAGTAGAACATATAGGTCATTTTTGGCTTGATCTAATATCAAACGGTAGTAATCATCTTGATCTCGTTGAGAACCGGAGCGAACACCAATCTTTCCAACTACGACTCTCGGTTTATCAGTTAAATTAGAGAATGTTGGCAATTTCTTAGAAATACTATTATTATCAGGTTCTTTATCCCTTAATGGAATAGTAGGTGTAACCACAACATCACCAATATCATCACTAATAATAGTGCCAATAGCTTGAGCTTTAATGATTTTAGCGTTTTGGGGTTGACTTAATTTAATGCTAAATTTTTCTTTCGGCTCTAATACTTTATCCCCAATAATTGGTACAGAAATCGTTTGACTTTTTACACCGGGTTTAAATGTAAGTTTACCTGTTTTCTTTGTAAAATCTTTACCGGCCTTGGCTGTATCATCAACTGTGGTATATTGTACAGTTACAGTTTGATTACTAGATTGATTTAATATAACTTTGAAATTAGCATTAGTTTTCCCAGAGTTTCCTTCCTTCAAACTCACATCTTGAATAGAAATATTAGGTAATACTACTACTTTTTTATCATCATTAGTAATAGTGCCAATAGCTTGAGAATCAACAATTTGACTATTTGTTGCTTGACTTAATTTGACAGTAAATTTCTCATCAGGCTCAAATACCTTATCCCCAATAATCGGTACAGCAATAGTTTGAGTTTTTACACCGGGATTGAATGTGATTTGACCAATTTTCTTGACAAAATCTTTACCTGCTTTAGCAGTATCACCAACTGTTGTATATTGTAAAGTGACAGCTTTTTCACTGACTTTATCTAAGGTAACTTGGAAGTTAGCATTTTTCTGACCAGAATTTCCCTCACTAATACTGACATTCCCAATACTAATATTAGGCAATACGATAATTTCCTGATCATCATTAGTAATAGTGCCTGTAGCTTGAGCCGTAGTAATTACCCCATTACTGGGTTCACTTAATTGTACAAAAAATGTTTCATTGGGTTCTACCACTGTATCCCCAATAATAGGCACAGAAATAGTTTGAGTTTGTACACCAGGTGCAAATACTATTTGACTAGTTTGAGCAACAAAATCACTACCTGCTATTGCTGTATTATTCACTGTGGCATATTTGATAGTAACAGTTTGATCTGTTATTTGATCTAGGGTAATATTGAAAGTCGCATTTTTTTGACCAGCATTATCTTCTACAATAGCCACATCCTGAATAGCAATATTTGGGATAACAGGAGCCGGAATATCTTGAGTATATTTGGCAACATAACCATCAGTAGTACCAGTCAAATAGATATTGCTTTGCCCATCTACTTCTATCCCACTTGAATAATCAAATGATTGGCTATCCAATTGTTGAATCCATTGTTGTTGATCTTCGTTAAATTTGGCGACCCAAACATTTGCAACAGCACCATCAGAATTAACACCACCTAAATCACCTTTGGTAGTACCAGTCAAATAGATATTGCTTTGCTCATCTATTGTTATATTACGAGCTGAATCAATAGACTTGCTACCAAATTGTTGAATCCATAGTTGTTCACCTTGAGCATTATATTTAGCTATCCAAGCATCATTATAACCAGCATTAACGCCACCTAAATCACCTTTAGTATCACCAGTTAAATAGATATTGCCTAGCCCATCTACTTGTATCCCATAAGCTACATCAGAAGACACAGTACCAAATTGTTGAATCCATAGTTGTTCACCTTGAGTATTATATTTAGCTACCCAAGCATCAGCATCACCAGTATTCACGCCACCTAAATCACCTTTAGTATCACCAGTTAAATAGATATTGCCTAGCCCATCTACTTGTATCCCATAAGCTACATCAGAAGACACAGTACCAAATTGTTGAATCCATAGTTGTTCACCTTGAGTATTATATTTAGCTACCCAAACATCTCGATCACCAGCATTAACACCACCTAAATCAACTGTTGTTTCACCACTCAAATAGATATTGCCTTGCCCATCTATTGCTATATCACGAGCTGAACTAGAAAAGCTACCAAATTTTTGAAGCCATAGTTGTTCACCTTGAGTATTATATTTAGCTAACCAAGCACCAGGATTAATACCACCTACATTACCACTACCAGCCAAATAGATATTACCTTGCTCATCTACTTGTATCCCTTGTGGCGCATCTACTTGTATCCCATAAAATGAATCAGAAGACACAGTACCAAATTGTTGAATCCATAGTTGTTCACCTTGAGTATTATATTTAGCGACCCAAACTTCTTGACCACCAGCATTGACACCACCTAAAGATCTCTCAGTTTTACCAGTCAAATATACATTACCTTGCCCATCTATTTCTATATCATTAACTGAATCCCCCATATACTTGCTACCAATACCAAATTGTTGAATCCATAATAGTGGTTTAATATTCTCGCTTGCCTCTACCTGAATACTAGAATCCCCTATCTGAATAAATTTATGATCATTCTCCTGTTTTAATACTTGCCAATCAGCCGGAATATTTCCCTGATTACTAATTAACTTAGCTAATATTTCCCCTTCATCCCCTGGAGAATCTTGCCCTGGATTTAATATATCATCAGCTTTGTGACCAATTTCCTCTATTAATACCTCAGCTATTTTTGCCGGGTCAGAATATTTTACCAAATCCTCTGACAAATATATTTTGCCAGTAATTGCATCATATCCCCCTGCTATTCCTGGCATATTATTAGCCGGTAATATTTCTACAGAGGTTTGATTTGGTGAAATATTATTGAAAAAATCTTTTGCCTCAGTTTCTAACCAATCACCCGTAATAGCTAACCGAGTTTTTATTTCCCAATCTGGTAACTGCAAAAAGTCATTAATCTCAGTATTAACTAGGGTCCAAACTTGATCTAATTTATTAGTGAAATTTTCCCCTGTCCCAGCAAAAGTATTTATAGCGGGAATATTAGGCTCTGATGGCAAAATATTATTAAGATTGATAAACTGGTTTTGATTGTCTGTAATTGATGAAAACATGATTTTTTTCTCTAAATTTTTATGGTTAATATTATAGTTATTTCAGGCGATCAATTTAGGGTACAACATTTGTTGACCTTTAATTCATCAAAAAATTTAATAAAATTATAACCTGTATTCATCAATAGAATGAAGAGAAAAATATTTATGGACTTCTAAAAATAAGATAATTCGTCATTTCAAACATTATTTAAAAATAAGTTTTTCATACTTAAGTATATGTTGTTCAATTTATTACAAATGTACTGACAGTAAAAACACAGCAAAATTGAGGTGAAAAACCCGGTTTTTCTGGAGATCAAAATATTGCAGGAACAAAGTTGTCGGTCATGTGCGATACCTAGGTCAAGGTATTGACCGATTTCGGTGGGCGTAGAGATCGCCCGTTGCTGAGGCTAAAACTCCGGTTTCTTTAAGAAACCGGAGTTTTTTTCTATTCACTATTACCTATTCCCGATTCCCTGTAATACAGGCTCCAATTCACCCTGCTTCACCTGCATCGCCTGTAATAAAACTTGCCTTCCCTCTATATCTAATAAATAGCTAATCTGATTAATCAAACCTTGCCACTGCATCAAACTATCTATTGATGTGACCGTGGCAATTTCTGCTAAATAGAAATCTACCCAAAAACTTGGGGCGTGACGCTGCCGTTTGATTAATAGTCGTTTGCGCCAAACTAGAAAATCACCACTCGTTAAAGTATTAGCCTGAATAATTGGAGGCAAATCACCATAACTGACAAAACGACAAAAATTATTACCTACCACATGAATAACGTACCGCCAACAATTAATTTGCCGGATTTCATGGGGCTTAATACCTAATAATAGGGCGATCGCCCTTTTGTTGACAAAGCGAGCCAGGGGATGAGAGAAAACAGGCCGCTCAGACGATGGATTTTGCATCTTTTTTCTCCCTGGATAGTGATGACTTTAGAGGCAATTTTTTGGTAACTTGGCTAGTTGTTTAGCTGGGTATTTAACCTATTTATATTATAGCTTCTATTCTATTAACGTCAAGGGTTTTGGGACATTTACTAAAATATTTTTTCCCTGCCACCATGCCAGCAGTCTGGCGAAAATAGCACAATTGCGATATATTGGACAGGATTAACTGAAATACAAGAAAGCTCGCACGTGGTCGAGGATTAGCTGATGCAATTGCAATGTTTATTTACTGGGGAAATTATTACTCTGGGCAAAACTCCTTTGGCGGGTGGAGGAGAAGGGCGGATTTATCAAGTGATGGAAAAACCTGGTTTGGTGGCGAAAATTTATCACCAAGCGACAGAGGAGGATGGGGATAAGTTAATGGTCATGCACAGTATGCCCCCAGAAACGTCAATGGCAATTCCCGGACATCCGGCGATCGCCTGGCCGGTGGAGTTATTACATTTTGTGAAAAAGCCGGAAAAGGTGATTGGTTTTCTCATGCCCAGGGTAATGCGGACCGAACCGATTCATATTTTTTATACACCAAAAAATCGGCGGGAACAAAAACCTTTATTTACTTACCAATATTTACACCGGAGCGCACGTAATTTAATAGCGGCGGTAAATGCTCTGCATAATAGTGGTTATGTGATTGGTGATATTAACGAGTCGAATATTTTAGTGACAGATACGGCGTTAGTAACGTTGGTTGATACAGATTCCTTTCAGGTTTATGATCCCTATACCCAACATTTATATCGCTGCCCCGTCGGTAAACCAGAATTTACGCCACCGGAATTACAGGGAATTAATTTTCGGGATTTAAACCGCATACCGGAACATGATTTATTTGGTTTAGGCGTATTAATATTTCAGTTACTGATGGAAGGTACTCACCCTTTTGCTGGGGTATATCAAGGCAAGGGAGATCCGCCACCGATTGAGGCTCGCATTAAGGCTGGTCATTTTCCCTACGGTAAAAAACGGGTTCCTTATAAACCGATGCCGGCATCGCCTTCTGTGGAAATTTTACATCCTGAAATATATCAATTATTCTTAGATTGTTTTGAAGGTGGTTATGTCAATAGTGCTTATCGACCTGATACGAAAACTTGGTTAGATGTTTTAGAAAAAGCTGAGAATAGTTTGTTAACTTGTGATGTTAATCCCCAACATCGTTATGGTAATCATCTCAATCGTTGTCCCTGGTGCGATCGCCAGAAAAAATTACAGGGGCGGGATCCCTTTCCTTCCAAAGATGCGATCGCCAGTGGGGAACATTTACGACCGATGAAAACTCCTCGCAAATTTCTTTCACCTCTCACCCCCGTTCCTACCACACCGCCCGCACCTAAACCGCCTGCTCCTATTAGAATAATCCAGAAAGCCGGTCAATACCCCGTACCGCTCCTCTTACCAAGTCATTCCCTCGCCCCCTTACCACCAATAGTTATTCCCACTTGGGGCGGTGGTTACGGGGTGAATGGGGTGATCACCGATGCGATCGCCGGTCTATTATGGGGAGCCATGGGTGGAGCTAGTCTGATTAGTGTGGTATTTGCTATTACCTATAAAAGCGGTACACCGATTTGGGGAGCTATTGTCTTAGGAATGTTTTGGGGTTCATTTTTAGGGGTAATGTCTGATTATTTAATGCCGATGATCACCCGCCGTTTTGATCCGCTATTAATTGGCATGATTGGTGGTGGTTTTTTTGCTTCTACTCTGGGCGGTATATTTTTTGGCGTGGTCAATAGAATAGCAATATTAGCCGATGCCTTAATTATTGGTAGTTTGTGTGGCATTGTCTGGGGAATTATTTGGAGTTTATGTAAACCGCCCCTATCTTTACCGACGAATGGGCGAGTGCGAGGCAAAACTGCTTTACTATTAGGGGGAATGTGGGGAGCTGATCTAGGTTTAATTACAGGTTTATTTTTAGGGATGATCACTATATTCACGGGTAATTTTAGTGAGGATTTTCCCATGAGATATTTGATCAATCAATTCTTGCAAAATATTACTTTCAGCGTTGGTCTCAGTACCCTCAGTGGTTTAGTAATTGGTACGATTTCCGGTCCCCTGTTTGGGATGCCAATTTTACCAATACCGCAAAAATTATCAGGTTTTGATGGAGCGATTTTGGGGAGTATTTGGGGCATATTTTTAGGGGCGATCGCTGGAGTATTATTAGCGGTGACTTTACCCTATTTAATACCTGATTTATTTATTAACTTAAATAGAAATATGGCTCAATTAATGTTATCGCCGGGGCTATTATCTGTATTTGGGGCGGGGGTAGGAGCGTTATTAGGTCTATTTTCTGGGTTCGTTTGGGGGATTATTGGTAAGTGGTGATTTTGCGGTTAATTTAAATAATCGGGAGTAGGTTGGGTTACCTTCCTTAACCCAACCTACGGAATAAAATTATTTTTTCTTTTTAGGGGCGATCGCTGGATATTCCTGTAAAGCTAATTTTAAATATTGTCCGGTATAAGAATCAGCTAAACTGGCTACCGTTTCCGGTGTACCCTCAGCAATCAATTCGCCCCCCCGGTCGCCCCCTTCCGGTCCTAAATCAATTACCCAATCAGCACAGCGGATCACATCTAAATTATGTTCAATAATAATCATCGAGTTACCTTTATCGACTAATCTTTGTAAGACATTTAATAAATGATGCACGTCATAAAATGATAGACCTGTCGTTGGTTCATCAATTAAATAGATAGTTTTACCCGTTGCCCGCCGGGATAATTCGGTAGCTAATTTCACCCGTTGAGCTTCACCACCCGATAAGGTAGGGGCGGTTTGTCCTAATTTTACATAGCCTAAACCGACATCTAATAAGGTTTGTAAGCGATTAGCCGCCTTGGGAATATTCTTAAAAAATTCCGTAGCTTCCTCTACCGTCATATTTAAAACATCAGCTATCGATTTATCTTTATATTTTACCTGTAAAGTTTCCCGGTGATACCTGGCTCCCTTACATACCTCACACTGCACATAAACATCCGGTAAAAAATTCATCTCAATAATATTCACCCCCTGCCCAGAACAAGCCTCACACCGACCGCCTTTCACATTAAAAGAAAATTGACCGGCTTGATAACCCCTGACTTGAGCTTCCACTGTGGCAGCAAATACATCTCGAATAAAATCAAATATTCCTGTGTAGGTAGCGGGATTAGAACGGGGGGTGCGACCGATGGGTGACTGATCAATCACAATTACTTTATCTACTGCGGTTAATCCCTTAATACTTCCTAAACCCTGGGGAAAGGCGGCATTTTTGGTTAAATGATGTTGTAGGACAGGATATAATATTTCATTAACTAGGGTAGATTTGCCAGAACCAGACACACCCGTAATACAAACTAATTTACCGAGGGGAATTTCTACATTAATATTTTTTAAATTGTGTTCATGACAATTTGTTAATATGATTGATTTACCATTGCCAACCCGTCTGGCACTCGGTGTATGAATAATCCGTCTTTGCGATAAATAGGCTCCGGTTAAAGATGCTTCTTGCTTTAATAAATTTTCCAAACTGCCTTCACTGACAATATTACCACCATGTACGCCGGCTCCCGGTCCAATATCTACCAGGTAATCAGCTTTTCTAATAGTTTCTTCATCGTGTTCTACCACAATTAAAGTATTACCGAGATCACGTAGTTTAAATAGGGTTTGTAATAACTTATCGTTATCCCGTTGATGTAAACCAATACTCGGTTCATCTAATACATACAACACCCCCGTTAAACCGGAACCGATTTGGGTCGCTAGTCTGATGCGTTGAGCTTCCCCACCAGAAAGGGTGACAGCGGAACGATCTAGGGTTAAATAATCTAAACCCACGTCTAATAAAAATTGTAAACGGGCGGTAATTTCTTTTAATACTAGATCAGCGATTTGGGCTTGGCGGGGCGTTAATTCTAAATTTTTCACCCGATCTAAACAATCTCGGATGGAAACTTCCGTAAAATCTGTAATATTATACTGCCCGATTTTCACAGCCAGGGCTTCACTTTTCAGCCGTTTACCGTGACACATCCCACAGGGTTGATTGACTAAATAGGGTTCTAATTTTTGTTTGATTAAATCAGAACTGGTTTCTCGGTATTGTTTATTTAAGAGGGTAATTACCCCCGGATAGTTGGTGTTTTTGACATCGGCATCATCTTCACTAAATGCCGCCTGAATAAAGGGTTGATCACTGCCGTATAGCAGTAAATTTTGTTGTTTTTCGCTTAATTTATGCCAGGGGTTGTTAATATTGATTTGATAAAATTCCCCGACGCTATACAGCAATGATAAATAATAGGAGTTATCCCGCTGGGACCAAGGGGCGATCGCACAATAGACGGGGGCGGTTGGATCGGGTACTAATAACTCTGGAGAAAATACAGGTAAATTGCCTAAACCGTGACATTCTGGGCAAGCCCCATGGGGTGAATTAAAGGAAAATAGGCGGGGTGATAATTCTTCCATGACTGCCCCATGTTCAGGACAGGCAAATTTTTCCGAAAATACTAAATGATGGGGATTTTTTTCGTCTAAAATTTCCACCATGGCAATGCCCTCTGCTTGCTTTAAACAAGTATTCAGGGAGTCAAATAGTCGCTCTTGAATATCATCTTTTTTCACTAAGCGATCAATGACAATTTCAATATGATGGAAACGATTTTTTTCTAGTTCAATCGCATCAGATAGATCAATTATTTCGCCGTTAATTCTCACCCTGACAAAACCCTGGGAGGTCAAACTAGATAATAACTTTTTATGTGTACCTTTTTTCCCCCGCACCACCGGCGCTAATACTAAAAATTTTGTCCGATCTGGTAAAGCCATAATCCGATCACACATTTCATCAATAGTTTGCGGGGCAATATTGCGATCGCACTGAGGACAGTGGGGAATCCCCGCCCGCCCTAATAATAGTCGTAAATAATCATAAATTTCCGTCACCGTTCCCACCGTCGAGCGGGGATTATGGGAAGTGGATTTTTGATCAATGGAAATCGCCGGACTTAAACCTTCAATCGCATCCACATCGGGTTTATCTAGTTGCCCCAAAAACTGTCGGGCGTAGGCACTGAGGGATTCCACATAACGCCTTTGTCCTTCTGCAAAAATCGTATCAAAAGCCAAAGAAGATTTGCCGGAACCCGATACGCCGGTGAATACTATTAATTGATCACGGGGTAATTCTAAATCAATATTTTTTAAATTATGTTGTCTGGCTCCCCTAATTTTAATACTATTGCTCACCGATAAACTGATGGGAGGAGATACGGGATTTGTGGCAGTTTCTGAGGTTTTGGTTTTGGCAGTAGATTTAGTTTGACGGGGTTTGACCATGGCTGAAAATATTTAGGCGTTTTGGTGTTTAGGGATTATAACACATAATTTTTATTAATTTATTTACTGGTTAATTTTTTTCACATAAATGCGATCACACCGAGCAGTTTCCACACCGCTAGTGGGTTGATAACCATTTTTTTCATACAAAATCACCGCTTCTTTTAAAACTGAAGCAGTTTCAATCCAAATAGTATTAAAACCTGAAGTCATAATGTGTTTTTCCAAGGCTGTTAAAAGGAATTTACCTAAACCTTGCCCCCGTGCGGCTGGTAATAAATACATTTTCCTAATTTCTACAGAAGAATCACCCGGTTGTATTTGCCGATCAATCGGATAATAACCAGCAGTTCCCACAATTTTGTCATTTTCTGTCACCACCCAAAATACGCCACCAGTTTGTAGATAATAGGATTCAATATTTAATACATCTTGATCGGCTAAATCTGGTTGCCAAGGTAAACCGTATTCTATTAAAACCTGTCTAATTACTTCTGCTGCTAACGGGCGATCAACTGGTTGCCAATTTCTGATGGTGAAATTTTTATATTGTAAGAGCATAAATATTTTTTCTAATAGTAAATTTTCAGACAAGAAATAATAGTTAATAACTTAACTCAGTTTAAAGGAATCGCAGTATCTTGTTCGCTAAATTAAAAACCCTATCATAATCAATTTTATATTAACAAACAATTTGTTATTGATTTATCTCAATCATTGCAATTAGCGAGATTATAAGGACAAAGGCAGAGAAAAACTAAAAATCGTTTTAGGCAAGAAATAATACTTATATTAGAGATTTTTATATGACAAATTTCATCAAAAAATCGCCGAAAAAATTTATGAGTTTTATAGTTGATTAATTCCTGTTTGTCTGATATTATCTGCACCTCGATACTTAAAAAATCATTTTAGTAGGATGGCTTAATTATGTCTCAACAATTTAATGGTGTAGTGTGTCAAGTTACCAATAATCAGATTGCCTTTATTGATAATGGTTTGCCGGATCAACAAACTTTAGTTGCGGGCTTGAATGCAAATATTCAGGCTATTCCTTATACACTCTCAAGAAAATATTATTAGTCAAATCACAGAAGTTCTGAGTAATTATCCTCAGTTGTCAACAGTACATATATTTACTCATGGAAAACCTGGGCAAATCGATGCTGGTGCTGGTGAGATTAATTTACAGAATTTAGCAGAATATACGAATGAGTTAAAACAGTGGTCACAAACTAGAAATAAGTTAGATGTATTATTTTATGGTTGTGAAATAGCTCAAGGAGAAGTCGGTCAGGAATTTGTTGAGCGATGGCGAGAGTTGACGGGAGCTAATATTAAAGCGTCAAATACTTTAACTGGTAATCAAGCTAAAGGTGGTAATTGGCAGTTAGAAATTGAGTTAGGGAATGTCACCGCAGATTTAGCAGTTTCTCAAAAAGCTCAAGCAGAATATCAGGGAGTATTAGCTGAGTTTACTGTAAATACAACGACTGATGAAAATGATGGAGCAACAGTAGGTAATCTTTCTTTACGAGAGGCAGTAATTGCTGCTAATGCGGCTGCTGGAGATGACACAATTATTCTAGCAACGGGTGCAACCTATACACTTACTATAGCTGGAGCAGCTGAAAATAGTTCAGGGACAGGAGATTTAGATATTATCGGTACAACAGGAGGTGTAACCATTATTGGTAATGGTGCAACAGTTAATGGCGGTGGTATTGATCGGGTTTTTCATTTCCAGTCAGGAAATAACAGGATAGAAAATCTTACTATTACAGGTGGGAAAACTCAAGGCGGAACTGCTACTGCTCATAATATTGGAGCTGCCATAGGATTAGGGAATATTGCTAATTCAAGTGGTTTATTAGAATTAGAAGGTGTGACGATTCAAGGGAATTCTTCTAGTGTTTGGACTGGTGGAATTCATGTTAGAGGAGGCACGACTCTAATCATGAATAATAGTACTATTAGTGAAAACACTGCGACGACTGTTGGTGGTGGGGGAATACAGATAGAATATAATGCGACTAAAATAGGAATAACCAGTGTCAGTATTAGCAATAGTAGTATTAGTAATAATGTGGTTACTAATGCTGCTGGTTCTGGTGGTGGTATTCTTTCTCTATCAAAATCATTTTTGAATATTACTAATAGTACAATTACTGGCAATAGTTCTGCTTTTCTATCAGGTGGTATTGATGTGCGAGGGGGTACAGCAACTATTTCTGGTAGTACCATCACAGATAATATAGCATACGGCTACGTTGGTGGTGTACTTTTCTATGCTGGTGCTACAGGTTCTATTATTGATAGTACCATCACGGGTAATATAGCTGAAACAGAAGGTGGTGGTGGTCTTGATGTTGGTGGCAGTACTGTTTCAGTCACCAATACTAATATTAGTGGTAATAGGGCAAATTATGGTGCTGGTGTCAATGTTGAAGCTAATGGAGTAGTTTCTTTAAATAGTGTAACTATTAGCAATAATACTGCATCAACTTCAGGTGGTGGCTTATATAGTTATAATAGTGGTAACATAACTATTAATAATAGTTCAATTACTGGCAATGTCGCTAATGGATATAATAGTGGTGGATTACATCTAATAAATTATGGTACTGCATCTAGCACTGTAAATATTAATAATAGTTCTATTACTGGCAATTCTGCAAAATATTATGGTGGTGGAATATATAACAAAGGCTATAATATTTTAACTATTAATAATGGAACTATTACTGGCAACCAGGCATCTAGGGATGGTGGTGGTATTTATAACAAAGTACTATACAGTGGTGCTAATCAATTTGGTTCCTTACATATTAATAATAGTACTATTAGCGGGAATAGTGCTAATAATAGTGGTGGAGGACTATACGATGGTAGTACAGGCACAACAACAACTATTAGTAATAGTTTATTTGATGGAAACACAGCAAGTAGTGGGGGAGCAATTCGGAATGCAGGTATAACTGCTATTGATAGCAGTACTTTTAAAAATAATACTGCGACCTATGGAGGAGCAATAAGCGATACTAAAGTTCTATCCGTTACAAATAGTACCTTCAGTGGTAATCAAAGTGCATCTCAAGGTGTAATACGTTCAGTTCAAGCCTCAACTAGCATTAGCAATAGTACCATTAGTGGCAATACTAGTAACGATGGTTTAGGTAGTATTTTGGTAGGTTCTCCTAGTACCTTCGTTATCACTAATAGTATTGTCGCCAATAGTAAAAACAATGTAGAGATAAACTTAATTGGTGGTGGAACTTTAATCAGTGGTGGTCATAACCTGATTGGTAACGCTGATGGATTGACTGCAATATTTAATCAAACTGGAGATCAAACAGGTACTGCATCTTCTCCTCTTGATCCCTTATTAGGACCCTTACAAGATAATGGTGGGGGAGTATTAACCATGGCTCTATTACCAGGTAGTTTAGCTATTAACAGGGGGAATCCAAGTTTAACAGGTACAGATCAACAAGGTACTGCCCGTGATGCCAAACCAGATATTGGAGCAGTTGAATTCTCCCCCTCTGATGTTACTTCACCCACAGTCATAACTCTTACCCCAGCAGATGGAGCAGTAGATATTAGTCTAACAAATGATTTAAGTATTGTCTTTAACGAAAATGTATTTAAAGGTACTGGCAATCTTATTATTAAGAAAGCTATTGATGATAGTACGTTTGAATCTATCGACGTTACTTCTGGTAATGTCAGTATTAATGGTACAACAATTACTATTAATCCCACTAATGATTTAGTTTTAGATACAGGCTATTATGTACAAATAGATGCCACAGCTTTTAGAGACGGTTCAAATAATGATTATGCTGGTATTGCTGATAATACGAGTTGGAATTTCAAAACTAATCAACTACCTGTAGCAGATAATGATACAGGAGCCACAACAGTTAATAAATTAGTTACCATTAATATTTCAGCCGGTGATAGTGACCCTGATGTAACAGGCAGTATTACAGGATTTGACCTTGATCTAGTAAATAGTGGAATACAAAATACACTTATTAACACTCAAGGAACATTCAGTGTAGATACGAATGGTCTTTTAACATTCACACCAAATGCTACTTTCACAGGAACAGCTAACCTACAATATCAAGCAATTGATAACTTAGGTGCTACCTCTAATATTGCCACAGTAGATATTACAGTCACTAACCAAAATCCCATAGCTGACAATGAAACAACTGTAACAACAGTCGGTCAGGCAGTTAGTATTAATATTTCAGCCGGTGATAGTGACCTAGATACTACAGGCAGTATTACAGGCTTTGACCTTGATCTAGTAAATAGTGGAATACAAAATACACTGATTAACACTCAAGGAACATATAGTGTAGATACAAACGGTCAACTAGTATTCACACCAAATGCTACATTTACAGGAACAGCTAACCTACAATATCAAGCAATTGATAACTTAGGTGCTACCTCTAATATTGCCACAGTAGATATTACAGTCACTAACCAAAATCCCATAGCTGACAATGAAACAACTGTAACAACAGTCGGTCAGGCAGTTAGTATTAATATTTCAGCCGGTGATAGTGACCTAGATACTACAGGCAGTATTACAGGCTTTGACCTTGATCTAGTAAATAGTGGAATACAAAATACACTGATTAACACTCAAGGAACATATAGTGTAGATACAAACGGTCAACTAGTATTCACACCAAATGCTACATTTACAGGAACAGCTAATTTACAATATCAAGCAGTTGATAACTTAGGTGCTACCTCTAATACAGCTAATGTCAGTATTAACGTCAGTAACCTACCAAACCAAAACCCAGTAGCTGGTAACGATACAGGTGCAACTAATGTTAACCAAGCAGTCACTATTGATATTAAAGTCAATGATAGTAACCTAGATACTACAGGCAGTATTACAGGCTTTGATCTCAATCCTGCTACAACAGCAACAATTGACAGCGTATTCTCAAATGCCGATGGTACATATAGCGTAAATAATACGACTGGTCAACTAGTATTCACACCAGCCACTGGCTTTACCGGTTTAGCAACTCTGCAATATCAAGCAATTGATAACTTAGGTGCTACTTCTAATACTGCAACTATCAACATCACAGTAACTGACCCGACAGTACCAAATCAAAACCCAACAGCAGGTAATGACACAGGTGCAACAACAATTGGTCAAGCAGTCAGCATTAATATTAAAGCGAATGATAGTGACCTAGATACCACAGGCAGTATTACCGGCTTTGACCTTGATTTAGGAACAGCCAACGCCCAAAACACCTTAGTCAATAATCAAGGAACATTCAGCGTTGATAATACGACTGGTCAACTAGTATTCACACCAAATGCTACCTTCACAGGTACAGCCAATTTACAATATCAAGCAATTGATAACTTAGGTACTACTTCTAATACTGCAACTGTCAACATCACAGTAACTGACCCGACAGTACCAAATCAAAACCCAACAGCAGGTAATGACACAGGTGCAACAACAATTGGTCAAGCAGTCAGCATTAATATTAAAGCGAATGATAGTGACCTAGATACCACAGGCAGTATTACCGGCTTTGACCTTGATTTAGGAACAGCCAACGCCCAAAACACCTTAGTCAATAATCAAGGAACATTCAGCGTTGATAATACGACTGGTCAACTAGTATTCACACCAAATGCTACCTTCACAGGTACAGCCAATTTACAATATCAAGCAATTGATAACTTAGGTACTACTTCTAATACTGCAACTGTCAACATCACAGTAACTGACCCGACAGTACCAAATCAAAACCCAACAGCAGGTAATGACACAGGTGCAACAACAATTGGTCAAGCAGTCAGCATTAATATTAAAGCGAATGATAGTGATGCAGACGGTAGTATTATCGGCTTTGATTTAAATCCAGGAATAGCAAATGTACAAAGCACATTTGTTAATAGTCAAGGTACGTTCAGTGTAGATGGTAACGGTCAACTAGTATTCACACCGGCTAGTGGCTTTACCGGTGTAGCAACTCTGCAATATCAAGCCATTGATAACTTAGGTGCTACTTCTAATACTGCAAACGTCAGTATTAACGTCACTGACCCAACAGTACCAAATCAAAACCCAGTACCAGGTAATGACACCGGTGCAACTAATATTAACCAAGCAGTCACCATTAATATTGGTACAAATGATAATGATGCAGACGGTAATATTATCGGCTTTGATTTAAATCCAGGAATAGCAAATGTACAAAGCACATTTGTTAATAGTCAAGGTACGTTCAGTGTAGATGTTAACGGTCAACTAGTATTCACACCGGCTAGTGGCTTTACCGGTGTAGCAACTCTGCAATATCAAGCCATTGATAACTTAGGTGCTACCTCTAATATTGTTACAGTGGATATTACAGTAACTGAATTACCTGTAGTAGATGGTAATATTGACGCTATCGTTAATATCAACGAAGACGGTTCTATCACAGTCAATCTTGATGGTGTAGAGGAAGGTATTACCAGCTTTGACCTTGATCCAAACACAGACGGAATACAAAATACCTTTAGTGATGAACAAGGTTTCTTCAGCGTTGATAATAACGGTCAACTCACCTTCACACCAGCCGATGGTTTCACCGGTACAGCCACCTTAGAATATCAAATCATTGATGAGACAGGTGCTACTTCCATTGCTGATACTAATATTGTAGTAACAGAATTACCCGTAGTAGATGGTAATATTGACGCTATCGTTAATATCAACGAAGACGGTTCTGTCACAGTCAATCTTGATGGTGTAGAGGAAGGTATTACCAGCTTTGACCTTGATCCAAACACAGACGGAATACAAAATACCTTTAGTGATGAACAAGGTTTCTTCAGTGTTGACAATAACGGTCAACTCACCTTCACACCAGCCGATGGTTTCACCGGTACAGCCACCTTAGAATATCAAATCATTGATGAGACAGGTGCTACTTCCATTGCTGATACTAATATCGTAGTAACAGAATTACCCGTAGTAGATGGTAATATTGACGCTATCGTTAATATCAACGAAGACGGTTCTGTCACAGTCAATCTTGATGGTGTAGAGGAAGGAGCAACAGCCTTTGACCTTGATCCAAACACAGACGGAATCCAAAATACCTTTAGTGATGAACAAGGTTTCTTCAGTGTTGACAATAACGGTCAACTCACCTTCACACCAGCCGATGGCTTCACCGGTACAGCCACCTTAGAATATCAAATCATTGATGAGACAGGTGCTACTTCCATTGCTGATACTAATATCGTAGTAACAGCTATACCGGTTGAAGAGAATGCAAACCCTGTAGCAAATGACGATTCTGCTAATACCACAGCAAATCAAGCAGTCACTATCGATATTCAAGCCAATGACAGTGATGCAGACGGTAATATCACCAGCATAGACCTTGATCCAAATACAGAAGGAGTACAAACCAGTTATGAAAATAATCAGGGTGTATTCAATATCAATAGCGCCGGTGATTTAATATTCACACCAGCTAGTGGATTTACAGGTATAGCCAGCCTAGAATATCAAGCAATTGATAACTCAGGTGCTACCTCTAATATTGCAACGGTCAGTATTAATGTGGAAGAAGCAGAGATCATTGAACCAGAACAACCAGTAGAACCACCAATTACTGGTCCTATTGATCCAACTGATGATGCTAATAATACAGGAGATAATACTGGTACAGAAGGCGGAACAAATGATGATTTATTCATCCCACCAGTTGTAGTTGCTGAACTTCCCACTATTCCCAATACTAGTGGTGGTGAATCAGTATCTGGTGAGTTTCAAGCAACTAACGGCAACGACACCGTGAATGGTAGCGATAGTAACGATATTATTTACGGTGATAAAGGCGATGACCTAATTACTGGTAATAATGGGGATGATCAGTTACTCGGAAACGAAGGTAACGATACCCTCATCAGTGGCAATGGAAATAGTCAACTATTTGGTGGCAAGGAAAACGATCTACTATTTGGCGGCAGTGGCAATACTACACTAAGAGGCGATCAAGGTAGTGATACCCTTGTCTCCGGTGGTCGTAACATATTATTCGGTGGCAAGGAAAATGATTTCCTCCATGGCAGTAGCGAGTCAGATACCATGTACGGTGGTAAAGATAATGACTGGTTAAATGGCGATGGTGGTGATGACTTGTTACACGGTGAAAAAGGTAACGATAGTATTCGGGGTGGTGATGGCAACGATACTATTTACGGCGGTAAGGATGACGATGTGATCCATGGAGAAGGCGGTAACGACTTAATCTTTGGAGATAAGGGTGATGATAGTATTTCTGGCGGTGCTGGTAATGATACTATTTATGCCGACAATCCTGAAAGCAATAATGATAGTTCTAACCAAAGAGCCCAACACTTACGAGGTGATGAAGGGGATGACCTAATCATTTCTGGTGGTGGTAGTGATGAATTGCGAGGTTCTGATGGTAATGACACTCTCTATGGCAATGGTGGTAATGACATCTTGAAAGGTGAAACAGGTAATGATTGGTTAATCGGTGGTGCTGGTGATGATACATTGATCAGTGGTGCTAGTCAGGATCATATAGTCCTGGAAGTTAATCAAGGAAGCGACTTGGTTGCTGATCTGGAAATAGGTGTTGATTTCCTCGTATTACCAACGGGAGTCAGCTTTAATCAGTTGAATATTACTCAGTCAGCAAACAATACCTTAATTAATTATGAAGGTAATAGTTTAGCTATTCTGCAAAATATCAATGCTAGTGATGTAACAGCTGATTTATTTAAATCTCTGTAATCTCAGCTAATACTTTAACGAAAAAGAGACACAATATTGTGTCTCTTTTTTCTTTGTCAATTAATAGCAAAGATAATACTTGTCTCCCATATTCCGCAGGTTAAGTGGGGCGATCGCCTTTCATTGATGCTAAAACTCCGGTTTCTTAAAGAAACCGGAGTTTTTTTGTAAACGGTCTATTTGTAACGGAACTTCCAGGATTAAAAAATAGAATAAACAAACAAAAAAGGAGGCTGTAAATAGCCTCCTTTTTTCTCTAATTATAATAGATGACCAAAAGTGAAATTAGATAGATTTAAACAAATCAGCAGTAATATTAGTTGGTGCAATATTAGACAGTAAAGCAATTTCCTTACCATCATAATTAATCAACGTACCATTGACTGATTGAGTGAAAGTCAACTGATTAAAACTAACTCCCTGCGGTAATACCAGGTAATCAATACCAATTTGTAAATCAGCAATCACATCTTTACCCTCATTCTCTAGGAATATTAGGTCATTACCCAGCCCACTAATAACCGTGTCATCACCTAATTCACCCCGTAACCAGTCATCACCATCACCACCACACAAGGTATCATTATCCTTGCCACCTTGTAGGGTATCGTCACCAGCATCACCACACAGTTTATCTGCTTTTTCTTCCCCTAATATCCAGTCGTTGCCTTCACCACCAGATAGATAATCCTCTTCTCCCTCTAGTTCCGTATTAGAGAAGTTACCATTACGTCCGTGTAATGTATCATTACCAGCACCGCCACCGATGGTGTCACTGCCTTCACCCCCAAATATTAGGTCATTACCCTCGTTACCAAGAGCAATATCATTTTCTTTACCAGCGTAAATAGTATCCTCACCATTACCGCCGATCATCTTGTCATTACCCCGCTCACCGTAGAGTAAATCATTGCCATCACCACCATTTAATAGGTCATTGCCATTACCACCTAAGAGAGAATCATTATCCTGATCACCATTGAGATAATCATCACCACCTTGACCGTATAGTTCATCATTACCAATACCACCGTACAGCCAATCTTGCCCAATAGTATCCTCTTCATCAATCCGACCGCCGATCATTCGGTCATTACCTTTATCACCTAATAAAGTATCATTACCAAATTCACCGCCGATTAAATCATCATCTTTACCACCTCGGACAAAATCATTATCCTTACCGGCTAATATTTGATCATTACCCCGATCACCTAATATGTAATCGTTACCATCTTCACCCAGAATAATGTCATTACCTCGACCGGCAATAATATTATCATTACCGCCTTGAGCGTCAATAATATCATCAGCACCATCACTGACAATATTTTCACTGGCTTCGGTGCCAATAATATTATCGTTGGCACTTGTACCAATAATATCGGCTCCAGTCACTTGATTGAATACATCAACTGGTTGATTCGTATTATCAATTACAACAGGTTCCTCACAATCACATTCAATCGGTTCTAATGGTTTCGTTCCTTCATTCACCCGAATATTGATGATCGCAGTATCTTGTAAACCACCATTATCGGTCACTTGATAAGTCAGCGTTGCCACACCAGTAAAGTTGCTGACTGGTACAAAAGTGAGAATACCATTGTTATCTAAACTAAAACTACCTTGAGCGGTGGTAACTTGTCTTTGAATACCATCAACATCGGGATTCAGATCAGTCGCTGTAATTCGACCATCCGGGTCAGAATCATTAATGCCAATATTCAGTGTGACAAGTTTATTCTGAGTAGTGCTAGTTGAATCATAATTTGCTACTGGTCGTTGATTTGGTTCTGTGATTACAGGTGGATCGATAATGGTTTCTGTTTCTACCATAATACTAATATTAGCGGTAGCGGATAAACCAGTATTATCAAAGATTTGATAAGGTAGTGTCGCTAAACCAGTAAAACCACTAACAGGAGTAAAGGTTAAATTACCATCGGTATTCACTTGGAATATTCCTTGATCAGTAGTGAGAGCTGTTTCAATAGCTGTAGTATTGAGGTCTAAGTCAATGCCTGTAATACTGCCATCTGGATCACTATCATTATTAAGAATATTCAGATTAATTGGCTGGTTCTCTTGAGTCGTGGTACTATCATCAATCGCTATCGGTGGTTGATTTGGCGGAACTATTTGATCTTGCACAACCAGAATATTAATATTAGCTGTGTCAGTTGCACCATTATTATCAAAGATTTGATAATCAATATTAGCATCACCAATAAAGCCTCTAACTGGTGTAAAGATTAATTCTCCACTTTGATTAATAGTGAAGCGACCTTGACTATTAGTAAATACCCGTTGAATACCAGCTTTATTCAGATCTAAATCAATAGCCGTAATCTGACCATCCACATCAAAGTCATTCCTAGTAATATCTAAGGTGACTGGCTGATTTAAGAAGGTGTATTGTGCATCATTATTAGCAACGGGCGGTTGATTAGTATTACCTGTGTTTGTATTAGGCACTTTAATACGAATATTACCAATATCTGTAGCACCACTATTATCTGTGATTTGATAGGCTAAAGTTGCTGTACCGATAAAATCTTGGGCAGGAGTAAAGGTTAAATTCCCATTATCACCTAAACTGAATGTGCCTTGACTATTGATTACTAATGTATCAATCGCTGTTGTTGTTGGATCTAAATCAATGCCCGTAATACTACCATCCACATCAAAATCATTGTTCAGAATATTTAGATTGATTGGTTGATTAACTGTGGTATGGGTTCTATCATCTACTGCTACAGGTGGTTGATTGGTTGTGACTGTATCATCGGGAATTATAATACTGATTTGACCAATATCTGTCGCACCCAAATTATCAGTTATTTGATATTCTAGGGTAGCTTCCCCAATGAAATCACTAACAGGTGTGAATGTGAAATTATCATTATTATCCAGACTAAATGTACCTTGACTAGTTGTCACTAATTTCTGAATACCGGCTGTTTGCGGATCTAAATCGGCACTGACAATATTACCATCTATATCAAAATCATTACCCAGAATACTGAAAGTCAGAGGCTGATTTACCGTCGTAAAGGTGAGATCATCTACAGCAATGGGTGGCAGATTCGTTTGCGTATTTGTAGGAATGCCAATAATAATATTCCCAAGGTCTGTATCGCCACTATTATCAGTAATTTGATATTCTAGTGTAGCTGTACCAGTGAAATCTTTGGCTGGTGTAAAGGTTAATTCACCATTATTATCAACACTAAATATACCTTGAGCAGTTGTCACATTTCTTTGAATACCGTTGCGATTAGGATTCAAATCAACGGCGGTAATACTACCATCCACATCAAAGTCATTCGCTAGAATATTGAATTGTACAGGTTGATTAATAGTAGTCAATGTACCATCATGTACAGCCACTGGTGGAATATTTTTGACTGTTTCACCCACCATAATAATAATATTAGCCGTGTCGGATGCACCATTATTGTCAAATATGGTGTAAGGCAATGTCGCTAAACCACTAAATCCTTTAGCTGGAGTAAAGATCAAATTACCGTTATTATCTACATTAAATACACCCTGTTTGTTAGTAATACCTGCTTGTATGCCTGGTATTTTCGTATCTAAATCAATATCGATAATACTGCCATCTGGATCACTATCATTGCTGAGAATATTCAGACTAACTGGTTCATTGACTAATGTAAACTCATTATCATCAATTGCTATTGGTGGTTGATTGATAACTACCGGCTCTAATACCAGAATATTGATATTGGCTGTATCAGCTACCCCTTGATCATCAAATATTTGATAATTAATACTGGCTGTTCCCGTAAAGTCTTTAGCTGGTGTAAAGGTTAACTCTCCATTTTGAGTAACACTGAATGAACCTTGACTATTAGTCAATACTGTCTGAATACCTCTTGTATTAGGGTCTAAATCAATACCAGTAATACTACCATCTGCATCAAAGTCATTGTCTAAAATATTCAGAACGACTGGTTTATTTACATTGGTATATGTTGCATCATCATGTGCTACCGGCGGTTGATCTGGGCTATTAGCATCTATGACAGTAATATTTACATTACCAATATCTGTTGCCCCTGCATTATCAGTAATTTGATATGCTAAACCGGCTGTGCCTGTAAAACCACTGCTTGGGGTAAAAGTTAAATTACCATTAGTATCTACACTGAATCGGCCTTGACTATTAGTGAATATTCTTTGTATGCCTGCTGTCGTTGGGTCTAAATCTAAACCTGTAATGCTACCATCTGGATCAAAGTCATTCGCCAGAATATTTAGCTGTACTGGTGTATTTACAGTAGTTGATGTACCGTCATCTACTGCCACCGGCAGAATATTTCTGACCGTTTGATCTACCGTAATACGAATATTAGCTGTAGCTGATGCACCATTATTATCAAATATTGTGTAAGGTAATGTCGCTACACCATTAAATCCTTTGGCTGGAGTAAAGGTTAAGTTGCCATCTTGATCAACACTGAATATTCCTTGTTTATTACTAAAACTAGTTTGTACTCCTGTTGTATTGGGATTTATGTCAATGCCTGTAATACTGCCATCTGTATCAGTATCATTCGTTAATATATTGAATGTGACTTTTTGATTTTGGCTAGTAAAACTATTATCATTAACTGCTATTGGTGGTTGATTGATAACAGTTGGTTCTTGTACCACCACAAAAATATTAGCTGTATCCTTCTCCCCATTATTATCAAATATTTGATAAGGAATACTGGCTGTGCCGACAAATCCTTGTTTTGGTGTGAATACTACATTACCATTTGCACCAACACTAAATACACCTTGAGCCGTAGTTCTTTGAGTTTGTACACCACCTTGACCAGGATTTAAATCTACTCCTGTAATATTGCCATCAAAGTCATAATCATTGCTCAAAACATTAAATGTGACAGCTTGATTTTTTTCTGTTAACGCTAGATCATCTCTTGCTATAGGTGGTTGATCTCCTACCCCAATGAATACATTGGCTGTAGCTGATAATCCATCATTGTCAAAGATTTGATAGGGCAAGGTAGCTATTCCTAAGAAACCAGAGACAGGAGTAAAGGCTAAATTACCATCACTATCAATACTAAATGTGCCTTCTGATTTAATTATCCGACTTTGCAGACCTGCTTGACTAGGATTCAAATCAACCCCTGTAATACTGCCATCCAAATCATAATCATTAGAAAGAATATTCGATAATGTAACTGGAGTATTTTGGTTAGTGAAAGCAAAATCATCTGTGGCTACTGGTGGCTGATCTTCTACAGTGACAATAATATTCGCTCCGGCTGATACCCCACTATTATCAAATACTTGATAAGGAATACTAGCTCTTCCTAAAAATCCTGCCACAGGAGTAAAGATAAGATTACCGCTATTATCGACACTGAATGATCCTTGAGCGGTAGTTATTTGTCGCTGCATACCTGCTTGACTTGGGTTTAAATCAACCCCTGTAATAGTGCCGTCTGGATCATAATCATTGCTTAATATATTCAAGCTAACTGCTTTACTTGGTCTGGTATTAGCAAAATCATCGTTTGCAACAGGTGGTTGATCTCCTACCACAATACTTAATACCGCAACTGCTGTTTCACCACTATTATCAAAAATTTGATAGGGAATACTAGCTGTGCCGGTAAATCCAGCAACCGGTGTAAAGGTGACATTGCCTTGACTGTCTAATACATATCTACCGGCTGTTGTAGTGATTTGTCTTTGTACACCTGGTGTATTGGGGTCTAAATCAGCTGCGGTAATATTACCATCCAAATCAATATCATTAGCTAATACATTAATCTTGACTGGTTGATTTTGACCTGTAAACGTCAGATCATCTACTGCTATTGGTAACTGATCTGCCACTACCATACTGATTGTTGCCCCGGCGGTTGCCCCACTATTATCGAATATTTGATAAGGCAGATTAGCTGTGCCAACAAATCCACTGACAGGGGTAAAGGTGACATTACCATTAGCATTTACACTAAATTGACCTTGAGCTGTTGTCGCTTGATTTTGAATACCAGCTTTTTTCGTATCTAAATCAATACCTGTAATACTGCCGTCTGGATCATAATCATTGTCTAATATATTGACTGTACCAGGTTTATTCTGACCGGCAAAGCCTAGATCATCTTGAGCGACAGGTGGTTGATCTTCTACCGTTATTTTGATATTAGCTTTGTCTAATGCTCCATCATTATCAAACACTTGATAAGCTAGATTAGCTGTACCTTGGAAGTTTATAGCTGGATTAAAGATTAATTGACCGTTCTTATCAACAGTATAAGTACCGTCAGCAGTCACTCGATTGGTTTGAATACCTTTTTTCTTAACATCCAAATCAAAGGCTGTAATATTGCCGTCTATATCACTATCATTGACTCCCAGATTGATAATACCGACCGTATTACTCTTGATTTTTAGGGTATCGTCAGTAGCAACAGGTGGCTGATTTTTCACAATAATATTAATATTTGCCCGGTCTGATGCACCATCATTATCAAAGATTTGATAAGGCAGAATAGCTGTGCCTTTAAAGGTATTAACTGGTGTGAATACTAATTCACCATTATTATCAACACTGTATGTACCATTCGCAGTCACTCGATTCGTCTGAATACCTTTTTTCTTAGGATCTAAATCAAAAGCTGTAATAGTTCCCCCATCTGAGTCACTATCATTTTGACCAATATTCAATTGTACTGGTTGATTAGTAAATGTAGTGGTTGTGTCGTTATTCGCAACAGGTGGCTGATTTTCTACAACTACACTGATATAAGCATTCGCTGAATCTCCACTATTATCAATAGCTTGATAGGGCAGAATAGCTGTACCTTTAAAGTTATTAGCTGGTGTGAATATTAATTCACCATTGGCATCAACACTATAACGACCATCAGTAGTTTTAATACTCGTCTGAATACCGTCTTTTTTCGTATCTAGGTCAAACCCAGTAATATTGCCATCTGGGTCGGTATCATTCACCCCAATATTTAAGGTGACGGCTTGATTACTTAAAGTATTTGTACTATCATCATTAGCTATAGGTAATTGATTACTGACTATTGTGGTAATTGTGGCTGTAGCTGTTGCACCGCTATTATCTGTGATGATATACGGTAGGTTTGCTGTACCCTGGAAATTACTAGCCGGTGTGAATACTAATTGACCGTTGTTACTGACATTGTAAATACCTTGGGGTGTTGTTATGTTATTTTGAACGCCGGCTGTTATTGCATCTAAATCAAAGTCTATAATACTGCCGTCTGGATCACTGTCATTAATGCCAATATTAAATGTGACTTGTGTATTACTAATAGCATTCCGTAGATCATTTGTTGCCACTGGTGGTTGATTGCCAACCGTAATACTAATATTAGCTGTAGCAGTTGCTCCACTATTATCAACTACAGCATAAGGTAATGTTGCCAGACCTTGGAAATTTTGGGCAGGAGTGAATATTAATTCACCTTGATTATTGACTTGGAAATTACCTTGAGTGGTTTGTTGATTGGTTTCTACTTGGGCTGTAGTTACATCTAAGTCAAACCCTACAATACTGCCGTCTGGGTCTGAATCATTTACCCCAATATTTAAGGTGACTGCTTGATTACTTAAAGTATTCGTACTGTCATCGGTGGCAACAGGCGGGCGATCGCCCACAACAATTTGTACCTTGGCATTAGCTGTCGCCCCACCATTATCAATGACTTGATAAGGTAAATTTACTGTACCTTGGAAATTAGAGCTAGGCGTGAATACTAATTCACCTTGATTATTTACACTGTATGTACCTTGAACAGTTGTTAGACTAGACTGCACACCTGTGGTATTTGGATCTAAATCAAAGCCAGTAATACTGCCATCTGGATCACTATTATTCGCTCCAATATTTAAAGTAACTGTTTGATTGCTTAAGGTACTAGTGCTGTAATCATTGGTAATTGGGGGTTGATTTCCTACGTTAATACTAATAGTAGCAATATTTGAGCTTTCCCCAGTATTATCAATAGCTTGATAGGGTAAATTAGCTGTACCTTGGAAATTGGAAGCAGGTGTAAATACTAATTGACCGCTATTATCTACGCTAAATGTGCCGGCTGGTGTTGTTAAACTATTCTGAATACCAGTTAATCCTGGATTTAGGTCAAACCCAGTAATAGTACCATCTGGATCGCTATCATTACTGCCAATATTGTATGTTAAACCTTGATTACTAATACTATTGATCGTATCATTTTGAGCTATAGGTTTTTGATCTGTCACTAAAATATTAATATTAGCAGTAGCTGTTTCACCGACTTGATCAATAATTTTGTAGGGTAAAGTTGCTACCCCTTGGAAGTTTTGAGCTGGAATAAATCTCAAATTACCATTACCATCTACAAAGAAATGACCGCTATTATTTGTCACATCTGCGTCAATGGTGGCAGTAGTTGGGTCTAAATCAAAGGCTGTAATATTATTACCGTTAACAGTGATGTCATTTGTACCAATATTGAGAGTGATCGCCTGATTACTAATAGTTGTACTACTATCGTTTACCGCTGTTGGTGATGGTGTTCTAATAATAGTGATGACTGCTGTATTAGATGAGACACCACTATTATCCCACACTTGATAGGGTAAAGTAGTTGTACCTGTAAAGGTGGCTACCGGCGTAAATATTAATTGACCGTTATTATTAACACTAAATGTACCAGCACTAGTAATTGTTGTTAGTTCTACGTTTGTAGTAGTAGGATTTAGGTCAAATCCTGTAATACTACCATCTGGATCGCCATCATTTACCCCAATATTTAATGTTAATGCGGGTGAAACACTTAACATTGTACCCGTATCATCAGCAGCTAATGGTTTTGTATCTGTAATACCAACAAACACTATTGCCTGATCCGTTGCTCCATTATTATCTATAACGGTGTAGGGAATCAAGCCGATAACTTGTTGAGCGTTTAACTCTGGTGTAAAAGATAATTGTCCGCTATTATTCAAACTATAGCCACCAAGAGTAGGAATAGTTCCTGTAGTTTGCAAACCAGGAGTATTGGGGTCTAAGTCAAATCCTGTAATAATGCCATCAGGATCGCTATCATTTAACCCAATATTTAAAACAAATGGTGTATTACTCTTGACTACGGTAAAATCATTATTAGCGACAGGATTTTGATTAGTGACATTAATACTGACATTTGCAATATTTGATGTGGCGGTATTATTATCTATTGCCTGATATTGGAGAGAAGCTGTACCAATAAAGTTACTAGCGGGAGTAAATATTAAACGTCCATTATTAGCGACACTGAACACACCCTGATTATTACTAAAACTATTCTGAATACCAGCTTGTGTTGGATTTAAGTCAAATCCGGTAATACTACCGTCTGGATCACGGTCATTTGCTCCTATTTGTAAGAAAAGAGCTGTATTACTGACTATGGTTCCTTGATCATTATTTGCAACAGGGGGTTGATTACCAACAATAATACTAATATTAGCTGTATCTGTTGCACCGATATTATCATAAATTTGATAAGGTAAATTGGCTGTACCTTTAAAACCATTATTCGGTTGGAATGTTAATTGCCCTTGACCATTTACATTATATTGACCTTCTGGCTTAAGAATATTACTCTGAATACCAGCTTGTGCAATATCTAAATCAAACGCTGTAATATTACCATCAGGATCAGAATCATTTGCCCCAATATTCAAATTCAGTAAGCTATTACTGAGAATACTGGTATTATCATCATTAGCAATAGGTGGCTGATTTGCTACGAAAACTGTTGCATAAGCGTTATTGTTTGAGGCTAAACCTAAATTATCTATTGCTTGATAAGACAGAATAGCACCACCAACAAAATTACTAGCTGGTGTAAATGTTACTAGGCCGTTATTACCCAGGCTAAATGTACCTGTATTATCGTTATAAACATTTTGCACACCTGGGGCAAAAGGATTAAGGTCTGCTCCTGTGACTGAACCGTCAGAATCACTGTCATTTCCTAAAATATTAAAAATAACTGGTGTATTCGCAGTAGTATTCGTGGAATCATTGGAGCCAATGGGGGGACGATTCTCCACATTCACTGTTACATTTGCAATATTTGATGTCAAACTATCATTGTCTATTACCTGATATTGGAGAGAGGTTGCACCAACAAAGTTACTAGCTGGGGTAAATATTAAACGTCCATTATTAGCGACACTAAATACACCCTGATTATTACTAAAATCATTCTGAATACCTGCTAGATTTGGATTTAAGTCAAATCCTGTAATACTACCATCAGGATCACGATCATTTCCTCCTAGCTGTAAGAAAAGTGCTGTATTACTGAAAGTAGTTCCTTGATCATTATTTGCAACGGGGGCTTGATTGGTGACTGTAATACTAATATTAGCGGTATCTGTTGCCCCAGCAGTATCATAAATTTGATAAGGTAAATTTGCTGTTCCTTTAAAATTATTACTTGGTCGGAAGTTTAATACTCCCTGACTATTCAAATGATATTCACCTTGGGCTGTTGTTACATCACTCTGCATACCAGCTAATTGGGGATTTAAGTCAAGGGCAGTAATACCTCCCACCGGTGCTAAGTCAGGATCAGAATCATTCTGACTAATATTCAGATTAACGCTTTGATTACTAATAGTAGTGGTTCTATCATCATTAGCAATGGGAATTTGATTTTGAGCATAAATATAAACACGGGTTGGATTAGATCGTTTGCCTAGATTATCAATGGCGTAGTAAGGAAATAAACTGCCGATTTGGGCGATACCATTGGCTTGCCAGGTGGGAGATTGAATATTACTAACTGTTAAAAGTCCCTGATTATTTACGCTATATTGGGCAAAAGAATTTGTAAACTGATTTTGTACACCCGCAATATTTGGGTCTAGGTCAAAGCCTGTAATACTACCATCCACATCTCTATCATTCGTGCCTATATTCAGGGTGATGGTCGGGTTATTAAAATTAACTGTTAGCTCATCACGGTTAGCAATCGGGGCTTGATTTATTACATTAATACTAACATTCGCAGTAGATGCGGCTCCATTATTATCTATTGCTTGATATGCTAGAGAAGCTGTACCAGAAAAGTTATTAGCTGGGGTGAATGTTACACGCCCAGTATTATCCAGATTAAATACACCTTGATTATCACTAAAACTATTCTGAATACCCGGTTGGCTGGGATTGATGTCAAAAGCTGTAATACTGCCATCCACATCGCTGTCATTGACTATAATATTCAGGGCGACAGGTACATTCAGTGGGGTTGAAGTGAAATCATCATTAGTCATCGGCGGATCATTCACCGGCGTGACATTAATTGTAAACTGATTTGCCCCTGGGCTATAGGATGTACCGTCTGATACTCGGAATTGAAAATTAGCGTAAGGTGTACCGTTGTCATTGGTTAAAGGTACAAATTTGAATCTACCCGCCACAATATCAGCCACGGGAATTTCTGTATTGACAGCACTAATATTATTGCCATTTAATTGCAAATTGCCAGTAGTCGGTAATTGCTCAATTCTCAGAAATTGTAAACTATCAGCTGGGTCAAAATCTTGAAAACTAAAGTCTCCTACACCAAAATTATAAGAAATATCTTCAGGCGTTGTCACCGTTTTATCAGCACTGACCGGCAAGTTGACTGTTTCATAAATCAGATTACGAATTTCATGAATATTTCTGGCAGATCCTGTGGAAGCGGCAAAACCAAATTTAAAAGTATTTGGTACAGGTCCATTACTCTGAGTCACATCAAAAGGAGCAATAATTAATTCTCCCGGATCAACAAAGTCACCATCTTTATTGAAGTCCATTGATACGGAAAGTTGGTTAGGTTGCCCGGCATTACTAGGGGTTAAAACAATTTGGGCTCTTCTTAAGGCTTGCTCCCGATTGCTGACGTTACCAGCATCAACCCCACCCTGATTAGCAATATTAACTGTTTGTAATAATGGATTACCCGTAGCGGTAGAACCTCTGATTGTTACGCTATCTTTTGAGGCAGGGGTAGGACCATATCCTACAGTGCTAAATCCACCAAATTCATCAAAACCAATCCCTAAATATCCACCGACTAAATTTCTATAACTAAGACCATCACCTACATCACCGGGGGCTGTAGGATTCGCTCCACCATTGACTAGAAAGAAACTCATTCCATCAGCCCCTTCTGTACTACCTGGATTATAAGCAAAGAATTCAAAAGTAACTTTCACCCCTTGAGTAGAAGAAACAGGGCTATTGTACAGAACAAATCCTCCTTTTTGATTAGCAGGAGGAGTTAGTCTTAATGCTCCACTACCGTAATTTTCTAAGCGGAATACGGGGAGTGTGGTTGTATGTGCAGATGGTAACACACCTCTGCCCCCTGTCAATATAACATTCCCTCGAGTATTTTCTTGATAAATCCAATTATTGTTGACAGTAAAACCTGTAAAGGGTTCGTTCACGAACTGAGCTAATACATAACCATAATTAGCCCGAACTTGTGGAGAAAAAGCTAATAATGATTTGACCCGACCTAAAATAAATTCTAAATGCCAATTACCACCTTTGGCCCTATTACCAGTCAGTGTATTACTCGCAGCAATATTTAAACCTGTTAATTTTTGCAACTGAGCCACAAATTTTTCACCAATTTGTGATTGAGCTACTTCACAACCATATAGTAATATTTCACCATCAGGTCCTAAAATATTAGACCATTTTCCTAACTGATCTGCATAAGATTCTATATTTGTGGAGTCAAGTGTATTATTTCCTATTTCAATACAGCCAGGCCGACCATGGGAAACAATATGAAGGGTTTTAACTGCCGGATTATTCTCCAGTGCCTGCGTAATCTGCTCAATCCCATCCCGTTTAGTATCAAGAATGTATTGAGTATGAGAGTCAAGTCCCGCTATTAGGGTAGAATAGGCGGGAACGTTACCATCAACGATAACTAAAGTTAAAGTATTGGATTTAGGGGATTGAGCAAAATTAGACATAATGTGGTGGTACTCCTAAATTCTTAAAGATAAAAATAAAATGACACAGCCTATATAAATAACACTTTTTTTTTGATTTGTGTTGAATGGAAAAAACTATTTTTTTGATGAAATATATTGACTAATGACGCATATTATGATACTGACTCACAAAGTTTTATATTCAGGCATTTTAAACACAAAATAAGTTCCTAAAAAAAGTAAGGGCAATTCATCAATTACCCCTACTTTTAAAAAAATTATACTTGAATAGATTAATTGCCTATGCCTTGTTCCCGGCGGTAAGTATCAATGACATCTCTGGATTGATTGAGGTCATTTTCACTACAACTAGCGCCAGCGGAAACTCTCGATCCCTTTCTATCATATAAGACAACACAACCACTGGGCATTAATACATCTACCCCGCCATCTTGCCGAGGCACAGTTTCAGGAATCCGATCAGTCTGATTAGAGCCATTATTAGAACCAGGAGCCCTTTCATCCCAATAGACAAAAATTGATTCAGTTGCTAAACGATATATTTGCCCGGTATTACCCATGCCACCATCTTCCCGATAGGCTTCCCGACCATCCTGATCAATGTAATGATTCGCTTTAGTAGCACTAGGTGATAGTTCATATTCTGTACCATCTTCTAAGATAATTCTCACCCCGCCCTGCCGTTGGGAAAATGTACAATTAACCACTTTTGACGCGCGATCGCTCCCTTTGGGATAGATGTCACAACGAGAATTAACCGTCTGAGCTTGAGCCGGTTTAATAATCACCGTGGATACAACAGCCAATGCTAAAGACCAAGTAAATGCAGAAAATTTCATATTTTAATTCAGTTGTGGATATTGTCAAAATAAACAGTTTTAAAGATACCATATCTTTTGATAAAGTTCCTAAAAATTTATTAAGATTATTAATTGAGATTATTGGGAGTGCGATCGCTTAAATATATAGCAATCCTATTTTAATTATGGTAAATATTGGCATAAGTTGGGGATTACAACTTAATATTATTACAACTTAATATTATTAAAGGGGAAAATTGTCTCACCAAATAAATTGCAAATCTAATACAAAACCAGGTAAAACATTTTCTCCACTAATTTCTGCTGGCTGTTCTAATATTTCCACGTCAATATTAGGCCGATAAATTTCTACTTGTAATTTCTTGCGATTAATTAACCAACCTAATTGACAACCATTATTAATGTATTCTGTCATTTTTAATCGGGTCTTTTCTAAATTATAGCTAGGAGACATTAACTCAATCACAAAATCAGGACATAAAGGAGGAAAAAAATCTTGTTCTTCAAGCGTTAGATTTTGCCATTTTTCCATCCTTAACCAGGAAGCATCAGGACTTAATCGTGAACCGTTTGGTAGTTGAAAACAGCCATTAGAATCAAAGACAATACCTAGTTTAGTTTGACGATTCCATGCTGTTAATTGATAAATAAAATCGGCGTTATACTGACTAGTATTTCCTCCCGTGGGTGACATAATAATTAATTCCCCATTAGCAGTTTTCTCAAAATTTAAACCATCATTTTCCTGACATAGTTGGTGAAACTGCTCATCAGTTAGATCAATTTTTAATTCTAAGCGAGGGGGTAAATAGACCATATTTGCATACCTCGTCAATTTTAATATTTTATTCTAGGGTGATTATAGCAAATATTTTTTCAAAATAAAATAGTCAGGACAATTAATCTATCGCCCTGACAGTTAAGATTTAACTTAATTTACGTTAATAATTGTTGATGAATTATTTAAGTGATCACAGTCGGTTTATCCATGCCGGTAAAATGCCGAATTTCTGCTAATTGATCAGCTAAATTAATTAAATCAGCTAATGCTACCTGTGGATCGAGATTTTGTTTATTAACATCAGGTTGATAACTTTCCACATAGAGCCGTAACGTCGCACCCTCTGTGCCTGTACCCGACAACCGGAATACTAGGCGGGAACCATCGGTAAAACCAATTCTTACTCCTTGTTTTTCGCTAATACTGCCATCAATCGGATCGGTATAGCTAAAATCATCGGCATATTTGACTTGATAGTTACCGAATTGTTGACCGGGTAAAGTTGCTAGGGAATCTCTTAATTTGGTGATTAAAATATTAGCTTGATCGCTATTCACTCCTTCATAGTCATGGCGGGAATAGTAGTTACGTCCGTAAATTTGCCAGTGTTGTTGAGCAATACTTTCTACTGATTCTTGACGCACTGCCAGAATATTTAACCAGAATAGCACTGCCCATAAACCGTCTTTTTCTCGCACGTGATCGGAGCCTGTGCCAAAACTTTCTTCCCCACATAAAGTTGCTTTGCCAGCATCTAATAAATTGCCAAAAAATTTCCAGCCGGTGGGAGTTTCATAACAAGTCATCCCTAATTTGGCAGCTACTTTATCGGCGGCTTCTGATGTGGGCATAGAACGAGCAATCCCGGCTAAACCGTTTTTATAACCGGGTACTAAATGAGCGTTAGCTGCTAATATAGCTAAACTGTCGCTAGGAGTGACGAAAAAGTTATTACCTAAAATCATATTGCGATCGCCATCGCCATCGGAGGCAGCCCCAAAATCAGGAGCATTAGGGGCAAACATGATTTCTACTAAATCATGAGCATAAACTAAATTCGGATCGGGATGACCGTTGCCAAAATCTTCTAAAGGTACACCATTTTTCACTGTACCGGCGGGGGCCCCTAACATTTTTTCAAAAATAGTATGAGCGTAAGGTCCGGTCACAGCGTGCATGGAATCCATACACATGGTAAATTTACCAGCAGTTAATAATTTTTTAATTAGGTCAAAGTCAAAGAGGGATTGCATTAATTCGGCGTAATCGCTGACAGAATCAACGATTTCTACGGTCATGTTGCCTAATTTTGTTACCCCTAATTGATCTAAGTTAGGATCGGCGGCTTCTAATATTTTGTAACTATCAATAACTTTCGTGCGATCGTAAATTGCTTCTGTTACTTTTTCGGGAGCCGGACCGCCGTTGCTAATATTATATTTAATACCAAAGTCAGCTTGGGGACCGCCGGGATTATGACTGGCAGAAAGAACGATACCACCAAAAGCCTGATATTTTCTGATTAAACAGGAAACTGCCGGGGTTGATAGAATACCGCCTTGTCCGACTAATACTTTACCGAAACCGTTAGCGGTTGCCATTTTCAGAATAATAGCGATCGCCTGGCGATTATAATAACGACCGTCACCACCGACAACTAAAGTTTTTCCTTGATAATCAGTCAAACTATCAAAAATCGATTGTACAAAATTTTCTAAATAATTTCTTTGTTGGAATACGGGCACTTTTTTCCGCAGTCCTGATGTACCGGGTCGCTGGTCGGTAAAAGGTTGGGTTTGAATGATTTGGATATTCATAAAATAAATTGATGGTGCTAAATTGTCTCTGGTTTTGAGTTTATCAGAGATAGGGCTATGTTATAAAAATGGCCCCATAATATTTGGTAAAGTATTATACTTTCTGCCCTAGAAACTAGGAAAAACTAGGTTTTGCCTTTAATCTTTAGTGCGGAAAAAAAATATAAGTTATCGTTGTGCAAGTTTTCTCAATCCGATTCCCCTCAGAATTGGGGGTTAGGGGGCAATAGATTCAGGGTATCAATCCCAAAACTTTATGCCCTCACCCCAACCCCTCACCCAAGTTTGGGAGAGGGGAGAGAAAAATACAGAAAATTTTTAATCAATCACCTTAATCTCATCTAATTGATTAATCACCACATCCGCCCCCGCTAAATGATCAGTATTGTCACCATACCAAGAAATACCAATTACCCCCGCAGCCCCAGCATTTTTCGCCATTTCTACATCCCCCCTCGAATCACCTACCATTAAAGTATGAGCAGGATTTACCCCTAATATTTCACAGGCTTGGGTAAATAATATTGGGTCGGGTTTACTAGGTCCCCGATCAACTCCCATTTTTAACTGAAAATAATTAGTTAATTGATAATGTGCAACAAAATTTTCCACTGCCTGGGTAGAAGCCGCCGATAATATACCTAATTTTAAATCTGTGTCCGCTAAATATTTAATCACTTCTAAACAACCGACAAACAGGGGAGACGGACCTCCCTTGCCTAATACTTGATCAGCTTCTGCAAACGCTTTTTGGGCGATCGCCAAAGATTCTAACCAACCTCGCCCGGTTTCCGCAATATAGGCAGCCGCTGCAATAGTATTTTCCCAACGACTACCTACCGCCATTAAACCTGTCACATCCAAGCGATCGCCATTAATCCCAAAAGCCATTAACAAAGGATCACCTACCCCCGGTATTTGAGCATCAATCATCCGGGCCCGTTTAATCCCTAAATTACGTAAAAAATCCTGGGAATTTTCTAACGTACCATCCTTATCAAAAATAATCGCAGAAATATTTGTAAATTGCCCATGACGACATTGAATATTAACCATAATTTTTTAGTTTAATTTAATTAATGTAAACTTAATTTTTTTAATCTAATAACGCAATAAAATTTTCAGCCGGTAAAGGCTGACTAATAAAATACCCTTGAATCATATCACAGCCATGTTCTAAGAGAAAATCTTTTTCTGTCGCTGTTTCTACACCTTCGGCAATCACCTGAAAATTTAATTGTTGTGCCATCCGTAAAATAGCTGTAACAATCGCCATATTGCGGGGATTGTTGGTAATATTACTGACAAAACAACGATCTATTTTTAAAATATCAAAGGAAAAATTTTGTAAATAGCCCAAGGACGCATAACCCGTCCCAAAATCATCAATAGCGATCGCAATACCCAAAGCCTGTAATTGTTTAAATTTTTCTAAGGTAACGGTAATATTTTTCACTAAAACACTTTCCGTTAATTCAATTTTTAACCAGTGAGGATCAAAACCTGTTTGTTGTAAAATCGTGATCACATCAGCGATAAAATTATCCTCTTCCAACTGTTGAGCAGAAATATTCACTGATAAATATAAGGGCGGATAACCTTGCTTTTGCCAGATCATAGCTTGATGACAGGCCGTTCTTAATACCCACTTACCAATGGGAATTATTAACCCGGTATTTTCCGCAATCGGAATAAAATCAGCCGGCGAAATTACTCCTTTAGCTGGAGAATACCAACGAATCAGGGCTTCCATGCCGACTATTTTACCTGTTTGTAAATTAACTAAAGGTTGATAATAGAGGAAAAATTCCTGATTTTGTAAAGCCTGGGCGATCGCTAAATTTTGTTTATTCAGTAAATGTAACCGCTGTTCTTCTAACTGTAATACCCGTCGCTCTAAAATTTCTAAAATACCATATAGTTCAAAAGGGTCTAATATTTGAGCTAAATTAGTTTCCGTTAAAATCCCCTTTAATTCCCCCTGTTCACCTACTACCACTAACCGGCGGATCTGATGTTTTTGCATAATATCCTGCGCCTCTGACAGAGATTTATCGGCACTAATCTGAAAAAGCGGTTGACTCATCACCACATCAGCCTGCAATTCCCGTAAATTAATCTGTAAAGTTTGCATTTGTAAAATATCCCGTTCCGTCACAATCCCAAGAGGAAAACGCAAACCTTCTTTTTTTGCCACAATCACCACACAACTAATTTTATAATTACTTAAAATCGTGGCAATCTCCATTAAACTATTATTAGGCAAAGCCGTTAATACCTGATAAGTCATCACCTCAGAAACTTGGCGAAACCGCAAAAAATGACTATAATTTAAAACCTGCCGTAAACTACTAATAGTCACCAATCCCACCACCAAACCATGATCATCAACTATTGGTAAATGACGAATTGTATAACGTCGCATTAAATTATAAGCAACAAATAAATCAGTAAATTCCTTATAAGGTAAAGTAATCACAGGTTTAATCATCACCTCAGCTACTCTCGTATCTTCTAAACTATCACCCGTCACTGCTAATCGCACCGTATCCCGCTCAGTGAAAATCCCCTGCAATTTCCCCGATTCTATCACCAAAGCACAGCCAGTAGTTAAGTCTGGCACAGCAGACTGACTTTCCGGTGGTAAAAGCTGACAATAATTTTTATTAGCTTCATTCATCAACAATAATGCGTCAATCAATAACATATCCGGTGTGACAATCGGAAAATTATAAATAATTGCATTCTGTACGTTAATCAGATCATATTGCATAATTGTTAGCATTTACTTCTATTAATTTTCTATATTATTGTATCTATTTTTACTATACTAGGATTCTTTACCTATAGAAAAATAAATTAAAAATCTTGTATAGCAAGTATTGCCAGCCATAGAAAATTTCTAATTTTATGAAATAAATGTATTAATTGTTACTTTTAATTTTTAGTATTGGGGAAAAATAAGCAAATAACCATTAAATTTATTTAATAATTAACCAATTATTTTGAATACTATGACAGTACAAGTTTTTGTTTACGGCACATTAAAACCAGGGGAAATTAATTATCAACTGCTTTGTCAGGATACAGTATTAGCTAGTCATCGGGCGATCGCCCGTGGTCATCTCTATTATTTACCACCCTTAGGTTATCCTGGTATGACAGCGGAGGCAGGTTGGGTAGAGGGTGCGTTATTAGTATTTGCTGATGAAACTATATTTGAGCGTTTAGATCCACTAGAAGATTATCAAGCGGGTAGAGAGGCAACAGAAAACGAATATAATCGCAAAATCATTGATATTTTTCACCCCGATCAAACACCATTTACCCAAGCCTGGGCTTATTTCATGTCACCAGCCAAAATTAAATTTTATCAAGGTATTTTCTTACCGGCTGGTATTTGGCACGGTGAAAATTATTAGAGGCGATCGCACCTAATAATTCTCACAAAGGGCGATCGCATCGCAAATATCATATTAAATCAAGCGATTGATTACCAAGGTAAATCTTGAGGTATCCCATGAAATTGTTCTAATTGTTTCATGTATGTATTTAATTTTCTCAAAACATAATTAGCAAGATTTCCCGGTGTATCATCAAGTGTATAACAAAATTCTAAACAAATAATTTTATTACTTGTTTCAACTGTTATATCCGGCCTAATTCTTAAACGTGGATGATACTGTTCACACCTAAATTGAAAATTATATTCAGATAATGTATGTTCAAGTGCTAAACAAATAGCTTTATTAAATGGTTTATCTCCTATTTTCCCTGATTTAGATGCAGATATATCTTCATTAATTTTTTTAAACGCTTTTCTTGAACTATCCAATGCTTTTTCAACTGTACCGCTTTTCCTTTTACCAGTAGGATTTTGACCACCAGATAATTGTAAATATAAAGGAGTTCTTTTCAGTGTACCATTTGCCGATTGTTTACCAAACCAATGTTGAGGTACATCATACTTATCTTCGTCTTTAAAATCTTCTCTTGAAATTGGGATTTTAGCATCATCAGCGTAAGCAACAATACAACTGATTAATGCGTTTGTTGGTAAATACATAATTTTTGTGGTTAACATATCGGTATTTAGAGCGAATGTTAAACGATGAGGTGGCCAATCAGCTTTTCTTTGTGTATGTTCATTTATATAAGGTTGTAAAGGATTATATTCTGCATTCCACATTTCATTAATATTTTCAGGATTTTGTTTAGAAAAACGTGCTACAACTCCTTCTGCTTCTGGATAGAGAAATATAAACCAAACTTCTGTCCGTTTGGTAGAATTTTCCCTTTTTTGAAGATAATTAGTTATTTGTTCCCAAAGAGCCTTAACCTTTTTTAGATATTCTCTGATTAAATGTTTTTCTTGAGGTTTTTTCTGATATTCATTTTTTAGGTTTTCAAAATCATCATCAGTTAATTGAAACTCATGACAACTTTTTCCACTATTAAAAAATTCAATAGTTTTTTTGGCAATATTAGGATATTCTTCAAGGGGTGGACCTGTAAATTCTATATAAGGAATTCTAGTATGAAACATTGTACTAGAGTAGTCTTTTGCAAAACTCTGCATATTTTCTAAATCTTCACGAACTGTTACAGGCCAAATAATCAGAATTGAATATTTACGAAGTAACCCATTTAAGTCTCTAAAAAAAGCTCTCACATGATTTTCTTCCTCGTCTTCTAAATTTTCTAAATAATCAATAACAATACACAATTTATTATTATTTTTGTTATTTTCTGAAAAAAAGTTGATAGCTGATTGTTTTATTTTCTTTATTAATTCTTTAAGTTTTAATCCAGAATCATCTTCTTTTATTAATTCACTAGCATTAATTGAAACTATTTCCTGTATAGTAATATATTTTTGAAATTTTAATGAACTAATAAATGTAGATTTTCCAACGCCAGAAACACCGTATAAAAATAATAAGTAACCACTGTTTCTCATGTCTGCTAAAACTTGATTAATTTGTTCTTCAAAGTTAGTGACTCGAACAATTAAATCACGAAGCATAGATTTTTTTTCTCCAATTTCGTCTAAAATGTCTTCATAAGTAAATGGCAAAAATAAATCTAAATTTTCTCTATTATTTGTTTTAGAGTTTGAGATTATTTTTTTGGGAGGAACTAATTTTTCTTCAGAAATAATTTGAGATTCTGAGAAAATACTATTATTAAGATCATTAATGTTTGTTTTTTTCTTTTCTGAATCTGATTTTAAAATATCAATTTTTGACTGATTTTCTTTGGATGTAGAAGAAAAGTCAAAGTCAGGAAATAAAGGTAATGGATCTGAATTGTTTGATTTTTTTCTTTTGGACATATTAGATACTTAGATTAAATTATAACTCACTCACTAATTAATTAATAGTTGTGAGATATTTCAAAAGCTATTTCGGAACCATAAAAACAAACGCTAAACTCTTTGAAAAAATTGATTTGACCTAAAATTAAAGGTAAATCATTAGACTTAGCCCAGGCAAAAGCTAAACGTGCAGGGGAAAAATTGTCAATAACCCCTGAAACAATTAAACCTCTTGCTTCTATTGATTTAAGATTACCAGCTAAAGGTATGGAAACCGTTTCATTTTCCCACATTGCACCTAATTCTAAACCTAGATCATAGGGTAAAACGTTAATAGTCGCTCCGGTATCTAATAATCCCATTGATTTAATGGCAATATTGTCATAATTTAAAGTAATTGGTACATAAGGAACATAATTTTCTTGACCTAAATTATTGATTTTTTTGATATAAGGAAATCGTTTAGAATTTCTCATTATTATTTAATTTATCAGTTTCTAAAAGATCAGTTAATTTTTCAATAGCATCATAAGGATTACAAGGTTGCCAAGATTTATATATGACATCCTCAGAATTATCTTTGAATTTAGATAAAGAATCAACAAATTCTAAAACATTAATAATCTGATCTTCAGATAAAGATTCGATTTTATCAATTAATTTTTGTTTAACTACTAAATTTATACTCATAGTTAAAATTCCTAATTTTTTAATAATTATTAATTTAATAAAGGTGAGTCATTAAAACTCACCTTTAAATTATACTACACCAATACTTCCTCTAACTTAGCCACTTCTTCCTCAGAAATAACTCGCCCCTCATCCTCAAAACCAGCAATCTGATCAAAATTGAGATAACGATATAATTCCCCAGCAAACGGATCAATTTTCTTGGTGACAATTTCCAAATACTCCTCCACCGTGGGAATTTTCCCTAATAGCGCACAGACTGCCGCTAATTCTGCTGAACCTAAATAGACTCTGGCATCTTTGCCCATGCGGTTGTTGAAATTACGGGTGGAAGTAGAAAATACTGTCGCTCCATCTTCTACCCTCGCTTGGTTGCCCATACATAAACTACAACCTGGCATTTCTGTGCGAGCGCCCGCCGCTGCGAATACACCATAGACCCCTTCATCCCGTAATTGTTTTTCATCCATACGGGTGGGCGGACACACCCATAATACTCCCTTCACCCGACTGGCTCCTTCTAATATTTTGGCAGCCGCCCGATAGTGTCCGATATTTGTCATACAAGAACCAATGAATACTTCATCAATGCGATCGCCCGCACATTCTGACATTAACTTAATATTGTCAGGATCATTGGGAGCAGCCACAATCGGTTCTTTAATTTGATTTAAGTCAACTTCTAAAATATCGGTGTATTCGGCATCAGGGTCGGCTGACATTAATTGGGGATTGGCTAACCATTGTTCCATTTTGGCTACCCGCCGCATAATAGTGCGAGCGTCAGCATAACCACGGGCTACCATATTTTTCAAGAGGGCAACATTAGAACGTAAATATTCTGCTACTGTAGCTTCACTTAGTTTAATCGTGCAACCAGCACAGGAGCGCTCGGCAGTAGCATCAGTTAATTCAAAAGCCTGTTCCACTTTTAAATCGGGTAAACCTTCCATTTCCATGATCCGCCCAGCAAAAACATTTTTTTTGTTTTTCTTGTCGGTGGTTAATTTACCCTGTTGCATTGCCACGTAAGGAATAGCATTGACCACATCCCGCAAAGTGACACCCGGTTGTAAGGAGCCGGTAAACTTGACTAATACGGATTCTGGCATATCTAACGGCATGGAACCTAATGCTCCCGCAAAGGCGACTAAACCAGAACCGGCGGGGAAGGAAATGCCGAGGGGAAAACGGGTATGGGAATCACCGCCAGTGCCTACCGTGTCTGGTAATAGCATCCGGTTTAACCAGGAGTGAATAATCCCATCACCGGGATTTAAGGCTACGCCGCCACGGGATGCCATGAAATCTGGTAAATCTTTATGGGTTTTAATATCGACGGGTTTAGGATAGGCTGCCGTATGACAAAAACTTTGCATGACTAAATCAGCACTGAATCCTAAACAGGCTAATTCTTTCATTTCATCTCTAGTCATCGGTCCGGTGGTATCTTGGGAACCGACGGTAGTCATGACTGGTTCGCAGGAAGTACCTGGACGCACACCGGCTAAACCGCAGGCTTTACCCACCATTTTTTGAGCGAGGGTAAAACCTTTGCCGGTATCTGCCGGTAAGACAGGACGCATGAACATGGGATGGGGATATAAGCCTAATAGCTCCCGACATTTATCGGTTAATGTTCTGCCGATTAATAGATTAATCCGACCGCCGGCACGTACTTCGTCTAAAATCGTATCGGGTTTTAAAGTGAAGGTGGCAACAATATTACCGTCAACATCGGTAATTTCCCCTTTGTAGGTATGAATAGTAATGATCATACCCGTTTCTAATTTACTGACATCGCACTCAATGGGAAAGGCTCCCGAATCTTCGGCTGTATTGAAAAATATTGGGGCGATCGTACTACCTAATACGTAACCACCGCCTCGCTTATTTGGTACAAAGGGAATATCGGCCCCAATATGCCATAATACTGAGTTAATGGCAGATTTACGAGAGGAACCAGTACCAACTACGTCGCCTACGTAGGCAATCGGATGACCTAATTGTTTTAAGGTGTCAATAGTTTTTAAACCCTCTGGCATCCGACTTTCTAACATGGCTAAGGCGTGTAGAGGAATATCGGGGCGGGTGGTAGCATGGGGAGCCGGCGATAAATCATCGGTATTAGTTTCGCCTGGTACTTTGAATACGGTGACAGTGATTTCTTCTGCTACTTCCGGGCGACTGGTAAACCAATCAGCATTGGCCCAGGATTTAACTACCTGTTCGGCATAGGCATTGGTTTTTGCTAATTCCACTACGTCATTAAAGGCATCGTAAACTAATAAAATTTTACTGAGGGCTTGGGTGGCAGTAGTAGCGATCGCCCGGTCAGAGGATTTTAATAAATCAATTAAGGACTGTACATTATAGCCACCAATCATTGTGCCTAAAAGGGTGACAGCATCCAAAGGAGGAATTAACGGACTAGTAATTTCTCCCTTAGCGATCGCCGTTAAAAATCCGGCTTTTACATAGGCCGCCGGATCAACCCCCGGTGGCACTCGGTCCCGTAATAATCCTAATAATCTTTCCCCTTCACCCGCCGGCGGATTTTTTAATAATTCACATAATTGAGAAGTTTGTGTCGCATCCAAAGGCAAGGGAGGAATACCTAATTGGGCCCTTTCGGTTGCGTGTTTATCATAATTTTCTAACATTGTCCATCTCTCCTGTCTTCATCGTACTTATTTGGATTATTTAATAAATTAACCTAGTTCCTTAGAACAGTGAGTGAAAATTATTACTTTGTTTTCTGCATATTAAGCAAATCGCCTATTTTATCAAGTCTTTTGGCGATATTTAGTAAATTATTAACAAAATATTAAGTAGATGAGATATTTATTCTCAAAAAACTGTAAAATCATATACATAGGTAGTCAAAATTCCTAAAATTTTTCCCAGATTTTTCCCACAAAAAAATAGCTGAAATACACATGGGATAAACATAAAATCGTGATCTCAAATAAGTACAGGATCAATGGCCAGCACCTTGAAGAAAACAAGTCCAGTGGCAAACAAGCAGAAACAATGCCCAAGCTCATCCCTGGTGATGTGCTGATCGAAGAGGGAATGATCATGGGGGACAGAGGAGATTTTTGGTTAACAGTATTAGAGGCAATACCAGAGGCGGTATTAGTCATCAACTTAGTGGATCGGTCTGTTAAACAGGCTAATTATTTATTTGGCAAACTGTGGGGCTGTGATGAATATGAACAGTTGACGGCAGAATATACTTTAGCTGATATTTTGGCGAATCCTTCGGAACAGGAACAATTAATTAATCAAGTATTATGCCAGGGGTATTTGCCAGAGTTTCCTATTTTAGGCAAAAAATTTGATGGTACGCCGGTGTGGTGGGAAATATCTTGTCGCTTAATGACAGGTGAACCGGCTTTGGGAATTTTGCTGGTGAGACAATTAAATTTCACAGAAAATAGCAGTGATGATCAGGCAACTAATAAATTATCAACGATTCAATCCCGTATCTGTCAACAGGCAGCCGTGGCATATTTGGGACAAATTGCTTTACATAGTGATGATTTATTAGACCTGTGGGATAAAGCTGTTGCTTTGGTGAATGGTACTCTGCAAACTAAATATGCTGCTATTTTAGAACTTTTACCAAATGGGCAAGCCTTTTTAATGCGGGCGGGGCGAGGTTGGCAAAATGGTATTGCTGGTTATGCAACTATTAGCGCTCGTTCCTATTCCCAGGCTGGTTATACATTACAGGTGAATCAGTCGGTGGTGGTAGAAGATTTACCGATAGAAACCCGCTTTTCAGGAGAACCCCTTTTACATAATCATCGGGTGATTAGTGGGGTAAGTGTGGTGATTTCCTGTCAAACTCCTTTTAATACCCATTTAACCGATTTAGTCACATCAGATATTTTTGCTTTGTCGGCAGAGGCAGATATTGAGAATAATTATCCGGCTTGGGGCATATTAAGTGTACATACCGATAAACCTCGCCATTTTACCCAACAGGAAGTTTATTTCTTGGAGGCGATCGCCCATCTTTTAGCATCAGCCATTGAACGGCAAAATATTCATGAACGTTTACAACTATTAGAACGGGTTTTAAATAGTAGCAGTAATGGCATTATTATCACCGATGCAGCTCGCCCCGATAACCCGGTAATTTTTGTTAATCCAGCCTTTGAAAAAATGACCGGCTATTCTGCTCAGGAAACTCTTGGCAAAAATTGTCGTTTTCTGCAAGGGGGCGATCGGCATCAACCGGCTTTAGCTCAATTACGTTCGGCAGTATTATTAGGCAAATCCTGTCATATTGTGGTGCGCAACTATCGGAAAGATGGTAGTTTATTTTGGAATGAACTGTCTGTTTCGCCAGTTTATAATAATTTGAATCATCTCACCCATTTTATTGGTATTCAAACTGATATTACCCAACGTAAACATTCAGAAGAAGAAATATTAATTAAATCCCACGCTTTAACGGTTTTTAGTGCCAATTTAAAACAATTACACTGGGTCGCTACGAGAGATCATCAAACCTTAGAAGAATTATTTACTGATTATTTACATACAGGGATAGAAATTCTCGGTTTAGAAAACGCTATTATTAGTCGAATTACGGCAGAAAATTATTATATTGAGGCGGTGCAAAGTAATTTGGGATTAAACCCCGGTGAAGTATTCCCTGTGTCTGATACTTACTGTTCTGCGGTGGTGAGAGAAAAACGGACGATTACCTATCGGCAAATAGGCATAGAAGCAGGTATGCAGAATCATCCTGTTTATGTCAATTTACATTTAGAATCCTATATTGGTACACCCATTTGGGTGAATGGTCAGATATATGGTACTTTGAATTTTTCTTCTATTCATCCCCGTTACAATGATTTTGTCAGTTATGAACAGGAATTAATTGAATTAATGGCGCAGGGTATCGGTCGGTTCCTGGCTATGTCAGAGAAAGAGGCAGAACGCCAACAAGCGATTCGGGATTTACAACAGAGTGAGGAACGTTATCGCTCTTTAGTAGAAATGTCACCATCAGCGATCGCCCTGCATTGTCAAGGGAATTTGGTCTATGTGAATGCGGCGACTTTAGAACTATTAGGGGCGAAACACATGGATGAAATCGTCGCCCAACCGATTTTAAATTTTGTCCATCCTGATTATGTAGAATTAGCCCGGCAAAGAATTTTACAAGTAGAACGGGATGGTAAATCCACCGAGCTAATGGATGAAAAATTAGTGCGTTTAGATGGGCAGGTGATTGATGTAGAAATAGTTGGAATACCGGCTGTCTATCAAAGTCAGATTGCTACCCAGTTAGTGATTAGAGATGTGACGGAACAAAAACGGGCGCAGGAAAAATTATTACATGATGCCTTACATGATAATTTAACTGGTTTACCAAATCGGGCTTTATTCTATGATCGCTTAGGGCAATCCCTACGCAGATCAAGACAATATGCTGATTATCAATTTGCCGTATTATTTTTAGACCTAGATCGGTTTAAAATAGTTAATGATAGTTTAGGTCATACGATTGGCGATAAGTTATTAATTATGTTAGCAGATCGCCTTTCTAATAATTTAAGTCCATCCGATACAGTTTCCCGTTTAGGCGGTGATGAATTTACGATTTTATTAGAATATTTGCCCCATGCTGATTATGCAATTGACATTGCTAAAGGGATTCATCAGCAGTTAAGTTTACCATTCATGATTGAAGGGCGAGAAATATTTACGACAGCTAGTATTGGTATTGTTTATAGTCAGGGTTATCCACCGAAACCTGATCAGTTACGTCAGGCGGGTAAAGGTTCCATTTATCAACATCCAGAAGATTTATTACGTCATGCTGATATTGCTATGTATCGGGCGAAAGCCTTGGGGAAAGCCCGCCATGAAGTTTTTGATATGACCATGCAGGCTCAAACCATGTCTGAATTAGAGATGGAGACGGAATTACGGCGGGCGATAGAAATGTTAAAAAATTATCGGCAAGCACCAGAAAATTGTCAATTTGTTTTATATTATCAACCAATAGTATCTTTACAAACTGGTAAAATCAGAGGTTTTGAGGCGTTAATTAGATGGTCGCATCCCTTGATGGGCTTAGTACCCCCAAATAAATTTATTCCTTTAGCAGAAGAAACTGGTTTAATTATTCCTTTGGGAATGTGGGTATTACATACAGCCTGTGTACAATTAAATATTTGGCAAGAAATGTTTTGTTGTGACAGAGAAAATCATTCGGCTGCTGACTGCTTAACGATGAGTATTAATTTATCAGGTAAACAGTTAACTCAACCGGATTTGATTAATGAAATTAATAATATTCTACAGGAGACGGGCTGTCCGGCGGATTGTGTCAAGTTGGAAATCACCGAAAGTATTTTAATGGAAAATGTTGGTTTGGCTAATAGAATTTTAGGTCAGTTAAAAGATTTAAACTTTAAGTTATCTTTAGATGATTTTGGTACGGGTTATTCTTCTCTGAGTTATTTACATCGGTTTCCTATTGATGTGTTAAAAATAGATCGTTCTTTTGTTAGTCGTTTGGGTATTAATCAGGATGGTAAAATATCCGATCATTTAGGGGAAAGTGTCGATAAGGATTTACAAATAGTGAGTGCAATTATTGCTTTAGCTCATAGTTTAAATTTACAGGTGATTGCCGAGGGCATTGAGTTATTACCACAGGCTCGTATTTTACAAAAAATGTTTTGTCAATTTGGGCAGGGTTATTTATTTGCTAAAGCAGTACCAAGTGAAGAAGCAACCGCATTATTAAAAGATTTTTGTTTTGATTTTCAGCCAAAAGTTTAGGATTGTTAATATATGACAAACTAATCATTAGACAATAAGTATATTTTCCTGTAGAATATTCTGCGTTGTCTAAAAATATTGAAATTATGAAAAGATTAGCATTATTAAGCGTATCGGATAAAACAGGCATAGTTGATTTTGCCCGCAGTTTAGTTAATGAATGCGATTATGAAATTATTAGTAGTGGTGGCACTGCCAAAACTTTAAAAGATGCTGGTATTCCGGTGATTAAAGTCGCTGAATACACCGGCTCACCTGAAATATTAGGGGGACGGGTAAAGACTTTACACCCAAAAATTCACGGGGGTATTTTAGCTCGGCGCGATGTACCCTCAGATTTAACGGATTTATCTGACAATGGGATGCGTCCGATTGATCTGGTGGTAGTCAATTTATATCCCTTCACTAACACGGTGGCAAAGGATGGGGTGACATTACCAGAAGCAATTGAACAAATTGATATTGGTGGTCCGGCCATGTTACGGGCATCGGCGAAAAATCATGCCCATGTGACAGTAATTTGTGATCCGAGTCGTTATCAGGAATATTTAGGAATTTTCCAGCAAAATCAAGGGGCAATTCCTTTGAATTTCCGCCAACAGTGTGCTTTAGCAGTATTCCAACATACGGCTAGTTATGATTGTGCGATCGCCCAATATTTGCAAAAAGAAATTGAGACAACTGAGCAAGCAACTACTGAATCAACTTTCTTATTAGCCGGTAGTAAAATTCAAGAATTACGCTACGGTGAAAATCCCCATCAACCAGCCGGTTGGTATAAAACCGGCAGTAAATTAACGGGTTGGAGTACCAGTCAAATTCTCCAAGGCAAAGAATTAAGTTATAATAACCTGATTGACTTGGAAGCAGCCCGTCGAATCATTGCTGAATTTCAGGAACAACCAGCAGCAGTAATTATTAAACATACTAATCCCTGTGGGGTTGCCCTGGGTGATACTCTATTATCAGCTTATGAAAAAGCCTTTAACGCTGATGCGGTTTCCGCTTTTGGTGGCATAGTTGCCTTAAATTGTCCGATTGATGCAAGTACAGCCGAGGCAATGAGTAAAACTTTCTTAGAATGTATTGTGGCTCCTGGTTGTGAACCGGAGGCTCAAGCTATTTTACAAAGTAAATCTAAGTTACGGGTGTTAGTATTACCTGATCTATATACTGGTCCTCAGCAAACTGTGCGGGCGATCGCTGGTGGAATATTAGTGCAGGCAGCCGATGACGTGGGAGAAAATCCCCAGGATTGGCAGGTTGTCACCGAAAAACAACCGACGGCAGAACAATTGAGCGAACTATTATTTGCCTGGAAAGTTGCCAAGCACGTGAAATCTAATGCCATTGTAGTAACCCGTGATCATACCACCTGTGGTGTGGGAGCCGGTCAGATGAATCGGGTTGGTTCTGCGAAAATTGCCTTAGAGCAAGCCGGTGAAAAATCTCAGGGGGCAACTTTAGCCAGTGATGGTTTCTTCCCCTTTGATGATTCAGTGAGAACTGCTGCTAGTGCTGGTATTACTGCTATTGTACAACCGGGTGGTAGTATGCGGGATAAGGATTCTATTACGGCAGCCAATGAGTTAGGTATTGTCATGGTATTTACTGGTATTCGTCACTTTTTACATTAATTAAAAGAAAAACCCGGTTTCTACAAATATCAATTTTTACAGCAAAGACTTGATTAAGAAACCGGGTTTTTTAAGATCAACTTTTTTGCCAACAGTCAAACAAAAATATACTAATTATAAAATTTATGAATAATTATCAAACCCCATCAGAAACCGATAAAGAATGGTGGACGCAACAATGGTTAGACCTGCTGAATAGTTATCGTTTTAAAAAACGCTTAGAGCGGGGTCGTAATTATGCCAGACAGGGTAATGTTTTAAAAATCGAATTTACTGATCAGAAAATTATTGCGATTGTGCAAGGTAGTGTGAATGAACCCTATCAATTATTTTTATGGTTAGATACTTTTTCTGATGAAGATTGGCAATATGTGATTAATACCATGTCCGAGCGAGCAATATTCACCGCCAAATTATTAGCTGGCGAAATGCCTCAGAATATTGAAGAAGTATTTTCTGCTAATGGTTTAAGATTATTTCCTTTTAAATTAGATGAAATTCATTCCCGTTGTAACTGCCCTGATTCTGCCACAGTGTGTAAACATATTGCGGCTGTTTATTATTTATTAGGGGAAAGATTTAGCGATGATCCCTTTGTATTATTTGAATTACGGGGACGCAGTAAAGACGAAATATTACAAGCTCTGCGACAACAGCGGGGGCAAGGGACAGGGGATGCGACAAAAAATACTGTATTAGAGAAGGAAACAGATTCTCAAGGCAATTGGCAAATCGAAAATTTTTGGCAATATGATCAAGAATTAGACCCGTCTTTAGTAGTGATCACTCCACCGCCTAACTCAGAAACCGTATTAGATGTATTAGGTAATATTCCTTTGCCGGCAGATCAGACGGGGAAAAATTCAGCTGATTTGGTGATGAATTATTTACGGCAAATTTATCGGGATGTTAGTCAACAAGCGGTGATGACTGCTCTGCGTCAGGGCGATGAATAGACTTCTTCACAATATAGTAGGGGCAATTCATGAATTGCCCCACGGTCGGATCAGATAGAGAGAAACGCCTTCTATCGTTTCTCGGATGTCACCAAAAATTTAATGAAGAGTAAATGCTAATGATTTAACAAATCTCATCATATTTTATAAATTTCAATCATCATTTTTATATTGAAAAATCTGATGCAACACACGCATAATTTGCTTAACCAACGTAGGGGCAATTCGTGAATTGCCCCTACTGTCCTGGATTTTTAATTAAAAAAATTCAACTATTTTCCTGTAATAAATTTTCACACAATTGCCGAAAATGATCGCCCCGTTGCTCAAAATTAGCATACTGATCAAAACTAGCACAGGCCGGCGATAATAATACTACTTTCGCCCCCAATTCCTTACCTAATTTCGCCGCTTCAGTTACTGCCCGTTCCATAGTTTCCACAATCTGATAATTAGTAAAATTAATCGTCTCTAACCTAGCCACAAAAGCCGGAGCTGCCACACCGATTAATAATACAGCCACCGCTTGTTTTTCAATACTGCGTAACCAAGCCGTATCATCGCCTTCCTTTGGATCACCACCAGCAATTAAAATAGCCGGAACTTCCACCGAATTTAAACCAACTTCTGAAGCATCATAATTAGTCGCCTTACTATCATTAATAAACTTAATACCCTGCCAAGTACAAATTAATTCCAAACGGTGAGGCACTCCAGGAAATTGCTCAATTGCAGAAGCGATCGCCCGTTGATCAATCCCGGCTAATTTGGCAGCTAATACCGCCATTAATAAATTTTGTTGATTATGAGAACCAGGCATTTTTAAACTATCTGCCGGTAATACTTTTTCCCCTAAAGCAAATACCCAACCATCCTCAATATAAGCACCCTTCGCCGGATCACCAAGTAAATTATTTTTACCCGTCACACTCGTCCAATGTCCATGGGGATATAGCTTACTGGCATTTTCCCGCAGGTAAGGATCATCACCATTTAATATCGGTAATTCACTATTATTTAATAATTTAGCCTTAATCTCAAAATAGTTTTCTAAGGTACGATGGCGACTTAAATGATCAGGGGTGAAGGTCGTCCATACTCCTATTTTGGCAGCTAAAGTCGAGGACGATTCGATTTGATAACTACTAATTTCCGCTATCACCCAATCGGGTTTTTCTTCCGCTAAAGCTAATTCACAGGCGGCATAACCAATATTGCCACAGGCGGGAGCCACCAAACCAGCCTCTTGATAAATCGCTGCGATTAGGGCGGTGGTGGTAGTTTTACCATTAGTGCCAGTGATGGCGACCCAAGGTATTGGTTTTACTGGTGATTTGCCCAAGGCTCGCCAGGCTAATTCCATTTCCCCTATTGTTTCAATCCCCAGATCACGGGCAGTTTCTAAAGCGGGTGCATCCCAAGGAACACCGGGACTAACTACCACTAAATTCAGGTCCGGATCGGGGGTAAAATCCTCTCCTAATTTCACTGCAATACCTTGGCTGGCTAATTCTGCTGCTTGTTTCTCTAAATTCGCGCCGGTTTGGCGATCGCTCAAAACCACATTCCAACCCTGCTTTTTCAATAACTTAGCAGCAGTGACACCAGATTTACCTAAACCAATAATATGGGCTTGCATAGAATTATCTTAAACAATTACTTAATAAATTAAAATAAACTTAATCCGTTAAATTATCACAAATTCGAGAAATTAGCAATATTTTGCAAAACAGAAGATTACTGATTATTAGCAATATTTCCTGTAGTTATTAAATATTAAAATTAATTCCTAAAATTACCTAAATATGTTAAAAACTATCTTAAAATTTAAACAACTATCGATTATTGGGGCGATCGCCCTAACTTGTAGTCTCAGTAGCTGTCAAATTCCTGGTAATCAGCAAAAAAATATTGGTTGGCAAACCTACGCTAATCCCCGATTTGGTTATCAACTGCCCTATCCCGAAAATTGGCAAACAGAACGAACTCCCTCTAATTTAGATGGACAGGCTTTTTACCATGGCGACAATCCCAAAATCAAAATGAGAACCTGGGCAGGTTATGCCCTCACCCCGATTAATACAGTCAATAATATTACTCCCAATTTTGTCACCGAGTCAGGCGAGCCGGGACGCTTACAGGTGAATATTGACAAAGAAAATACCACCATGCGTTTAACATTAGTGAAAAATGGCGTACAATATCACTGGCAAGGTAGTTCCCCTAGTCAGGAATTTGCTAACTACTATAAATTTTTCCATTATGTAGCTAGTCAATATCAACTACCATCCCCATAACTTTAATCATTTGAGCCGATGGCAGACCAGCAAGCAATTGACCAGAATCAATATAATCAATATGATTATGACCCCCATCTTGATCCGCAATTATATTGGTCTGGTAAACAATCAGCAAAAAGTTTAATTGTTCCTAGCGTCTCCCTTCATGTCCAAGAAATAATTAATCCTCAGACAATTATTAATAATATTTTTGATTATAAAAATCAGCAATTAGTCAATAATTTATCAGCACAATTAGACAAATCAGAACAATCTGAATCTCTCCAGCCAACCCCGCCGAAAAAAATTAAAACCCCGACTAAACTCACCTATTATCAACACGATCAAAACTGGATTAATCGTTTAATAGCCGGTGATTCTTTAATAGTAATTAATTCACTTTTACAAAAAGAAGGTTTAGCCGGTAAAGTCCAAACTATTTATATTGATCCACCCTACGGTATTAAATACGGTTCTAATTTTCAGCCTTTTGTGCAAACCAGAGAAGTGAGAGACGGCAAAGACGAGGATTTGAGTCAAACTGTAGAAACCATTAAAGCCTTTCGGGATACCTGGGAATTGGGTATTCATTCCTATTTAACTTATTTGCGAGATCGGCTATTTTTAGCCAGACAATTATTAGATGAAACTGGCAGTTGTTTTGTGCAAATTTCTGATGAAAATGTGCATTTAGTCAGAATTATTTTAGATGAAATATTCGGTCGGGAAAATTTTTGTAGTGAAATAGCCTTTAGTAAATCTTCGGGTTTAAAAGCTAAATTATTAAAACGAGTAAATGATTATATATTATGGTATGCCAAGGATAAAAATGTGGTGAAATATCGCCCTTTATATAAACCGAAAATAGATTTAACTAGTTACACTCATGTGGAATTAGCTGATGGTACAAGACGTAGTTTAACTCCCCATGAAAAAATTAGACCCGGTTTATTACCCGTAGATAGTCGCCCCTTTAGAACCGATAATTTATCCTCCGTCGGTGGCGTAATTTCTTCCTGTGATTTTGGTGTAAAAATTGGCGAAAAAACCTATTATCCTGCCCATAATCATAGTTGGAAAACCCATAAAGAGGGCATGGAAAATTTAGGGAAAGCCGGTCGTTTAATCTCCCTCGGTAATACCTTACGATATTTAAAATATGCCGATGATTTACCCGTGACAGAATTAGATAATTTTTGGACGGATACGGGGGGAGCTTCTGATAAAACCTATGTAGTGCAAACCAGCATTAAAGTGATTCAAAGATGTTTATTAATGACGACTGATCCAGGCGATTTAATATTAGATATAACCTGTGGCAGTGGCACAAGTGCTTATGTGGCAGAACAATGGGGACGCAGATGGATTACTTGTGATACTTCTAGGGTGGCAATTACTTTAACGAAACAGCGTTTGATGACTGCGGTTTTTGAACATTACCAATTAGCTGAACCAAACCTTGGTATTAATGGCGGTTTAGTGTATAAAACGGCTTCCCATATTAGTTTAAAATCTATTGCCTATAATACAGCTTTGAAAGAGGGAATGAGTCGGCAAGAAATTGAAACTATTATTCGGCAATACGCTGACCAAGAAATATTATTTGATCAGCCAGTCGTTGATAAATCTTGCCAGAGAATTACTGGTCCTTTTTCTGTAGAATCTTTACCAGCTCCTAATATTAATTATAATTTACTTGATAACATATCAAATGAAAATATATTAAATCAAACATCAGAAAATCAAGTTAATCCTATTACTTTATCTCTGACTCGTAACCTCGAAACTATTAGATTAAATGAATGGTGTGAAGAATTATATAAGACTGGTATTAGGGGAAAAAATGGCGAAAAAATAAATTTTTCTCATATAGAAATTTTACCAGGAACTCAATATATTCACGCTCAGGCTCAGATTAAACAAGCCAATGATCATCAGCTATTAAATAATAAATCTGATAAACCTAGTAAGTCTCGCAAATCTAGTAAATCATTACAGATTAATCAAGTTATTATTTCCTTTAGTCAACCGTATCAAGCCCTAGACCAGTCACAAGTCAAATTAGCGATCGCTGAAACATTAGAGTTAATTAAAGAACCAACTATTTTAGTATTTTGTGCCTTTGAATTTGATCCGGTAGCTAGTACCTACATAGATAATATTAGTAATGAATTATTGCATAATCAATTAACTATTTTAAAAATTCAAATGAATATTGATTTATTAACTAATGATTTAAAGAAAAAACGGGCAAGTAATGATAGTTTTTGGTTAGTCGGTCAACCGGATGTCAAATTAATAGAAATTACTGAGGGAAAAGATGCCGGTAAATATCAAATAGAAATTCTCGGTTTTGACTATTTTAATCCCCAAACTGGAGCGATTGAGTCGGGTGGTAAACAACAAATTATTATGTGGTTATTAGATAATAATTATGATGGTCTCTGTTTATATCCTCATCAGGTATTTTTTCCGTTAAATGGTTTGCCCAAAAATTGGGAAAAGTTAGCAAAAAATTTACAATTAGCAGACGATTTAGAATATAATTCAGGACTATTAAAAACTCATCAAAGTTTAATTTCACTACCCTTTAATATTGGTACATCGGGTCAAATAGCAGTAAAAATTATTGATGATCGAGGTTTAGAATCATTACAAATAATTACACAAAAAATCTAAAGCAACATACGCATAAACTGCTTAACTAACGTAGGGCAATTCATGAATTGCCCTTACTGTCTAGGAAATTTTTATATTAACTTGTGTAACGTAGGTTCAACCAAAATATTTTAAAATTCTACTAATAAACTATGAATAATAATCTGTCCATCAAAAGCATAAAAACTTACTTTACTAATCGGAGAACCTTTCACTATTAAAGGAAAATTTGGGTCAATTTCCGAATCACAACCAATTAAATTTGCTCCTGGCATTTCCGTTTGATTAATAATTTCACCAGCGTGATTGTATGCCGATAATACAGAACGACGGGTACTGGTTACTAAGGCTTTCACTAACTTGACTGGTCGGGCAAAAGTAATTTCTATTAAGCCACTTTTCGGCGCACCCATTAATACTTTCACATCAGCACTCACACCAAAAGAAGGATTAGAAGGGGAAATGGCGATCGCATTGTGCAAAATAATGCCCCAATGTTCAAATTGCTTCTGTACCGTTTCAAAACAATTTAATTCTTCTAAGGCCAATCTTACATAACCAGGCTCAATTGTCGGTAAATTTAGGTCTGAAGGTTTACTGTGATGGCGGGGTGATGCCAGGGCGATCGCCACATCACTAAACTCAATCATGCTTTGATGATCGCTGGGCAGTTCCTGATTATTGATCTCCATTTTTACGCTGACCATAATTACCTTTTTTGATTTTCTACTGTGGCCCTGATTTTACAATGTCACTCTTGGCGTGAGGGGTGACACCCCTCATTAGTAAATTTATCCTTTTTTCAAGTATTTGACAAGAGCAAAATCAATTTTTGAGTATTATTTAATCTTTTCAAGGGGATCAGTCCTATTCCGGTGAATTCACCTAAGATAAGATCAACAAATAAAATAAATATTGATATTTATCTGAGAATCCTTGGAATACAGGACGAAATTTTTGAAATCCTGATTAAATACTTATCTAGTCATGATCGTAACCACAATACTAGTTTCCTATTAGGTAATAAGGTCAGTTTATCAATTGTCCTAATATTAATAAGATTGCTCATCTAAGCATATTTATGTACTTGACCGGCGGGAAAATTGCTAGATAAATCACTTGAACTTCCCAGTTAATACCCATTGACGCACAAAATAACCGAGGCAAATTCCCCCCGATAAAATCAGCCAAAATACGATAGGGGAAGTATTTTCTAAGCCACTGACTAAATTCATACCAAAAATACAGGAAACGGCTGTGAGGGGAAAAAAGATGGCAGCCAAAGTATTTAAACGATTATTAGCATTGACAGCTTCTAAACTTAGACGATTTTCCTCCTCCGCTGTTTTAGCAATTTTAAAATCCATAGCATTTTTCGTATTAGTCAATAATATTTCTAAATTTCTTTCCAGGTCATACGCCCAATCACGCCAATCAATAATTTCCCCATCATTCGGCACGTATTCCCTCGCAGTTTGTAAGGTACTGTGCAAATTTTTACTAGCTAAATACAAAGGGGCGATCGCTTCCAGTATTTGAAAATAGTCATCCGCTGTACCAGCCCGCCCATACATTGTTACTAATAGCTCTGTCGCTTGTTGATATGCTTCTAAATGCTGATGAATTAATTGTTTACCAATACCCGTCAGAGAAGATTGCCACTGTCCATCAGGTTTTCGCCAGAAAAATACCGCTTCTCGGTGGGATTGTCTGAATGTTGCTGGCTGATGGAGTATTAATAATAAATGCCCATCTGCAAACATTGCCCTTTGGCGACCTGCACTTTTCTGTCCCAGGCGATCTTTGATGTCCGGTGGTAAGGACCAAGTTGCAATATATTTTTTCATGATTTTAATGACTATAAGGTTGACTAAAGCCTGAAATCAGGTTTAAAGTTAGGCAATTCAGGCAAGTATAATAATTTCTATGCAATTAATATACTTAACGGCAAAACTTCTGGAAAACTTCTTTGCAACATCAAATCACAATTACAAGTCAATAAAAAATAGTAAATAAATTAACTAATAAAGGTGTTAGGAATAATATGGCAAATATTCAAGGTGATGATCGGGATAACCTACTAATTGGTACGTCAGAAAGGGATACCCTGGATGGTTTAGGTGGTAATGATACGATATTCGGCGAATTGGGTGACGATCTAGGTTTTGGTAATCTAGGTGATGATCAACTATACGGTGGACCCGGTGCAGATTCTCTGCTTGGTGATGATGGTAATGATACCTTACAAGGGGATGATGGCAGAGATACTCTGCTGGGTGGGGTGGGGGTTGATTCCCTTGCCGGTGGTATTGGTAATGATTTTCTCTCTGGTAATGAGGGTAATGATTCTGTCTTTGGTGATGATGGTGATGATATTGGCTTTGGTGAAATAGGTGATGATATTCTAGGTGGTGGTCAGGGTAATGATACTTTGATCGGCGGTGAAGGGAATGATAGTTTATATGGCAATTTGGATAATGATCTATTATTTGGTGATGTAGGTAATGATTTTATTAGTGCTGATATTGGTAATGATCAGGTATTTGGCGGTGATGGTGAGGATTCCCTTTTAGGGGAAAGTGGTGATGATACAATATTTGGCGAAAGTGGTCAGGATACCCTCTATGGTAGTATTGGCAACGACTTTCTCCACGGTAATCAAGGGGATGATTTTCTCTATGGTGGCAATAATACGGATACCTTGCGAGGCGGTAAAGATAATGATTCTCTCTTTGGGGAAGGTGATCCAGATGTATTATTTGGTGACTCTAATACTGATGTGTTGAATGGTGGCGCTGGCAATGATACCCTCTACGGTGGCAAGGAAAATGATACCTTATATGGTGCTTCGGAAAATGATTCTTTGTTTGGCGATCGCAATAACGATATATTATTCGGGGAAGATGGTCAGGATACTTTAATTGGTGGGGAAGGTCAGGATATTTTTGTTTTACCAGAGACTCCTGGTAGTGTGGATGTTATGTTAGATTTCAGTCCCCTAGAAGACTTTTTAGGTTTACCAAGTGGTTTAACTTTTGCTGATTTAACCTTGGAACAGGGAACCGGCTTGAGTTTTCGAGATACTTTAATTACAGTAGAAAATGGTAAACTATTAGCTATATTAGTGAATGTGCCGGCGGCTGTGATTGTGCAATCGGATTTTGTCACCGATTTTTCGTCTATCTCGCTGGATACTTTACCAGGTGGTGATAATTCCTTGGTGACTGCTGATCAGACTACGACAATTTAAAATCCCACATTCCTTCAGTTGATGTAAAAAGCAAATCAAATTCCCGGACAGTAGGGGCAATTCTTAAATTGCCCCTACTGCATTAAGGAGAAAACAGCTATATTAAAATTAATATTAAAATTAATTAGGTGCTAATTGTACTTTCTTCTTAGCGATCGCCTGATTATTCTGATATTCTGTAATTTTTTGTTGAGCCTTCTGATAATTAGGATCAGATTTTGGTACTTGTTTCAACAAACCAACCGACTTACCCCAATCATCAGCCACTAAATTCCACTCTGTTTTAGTCTTAGCCGTTTGTGCCTGAGTGGCAGCCCGCATAGCCCAATTAATACCATCTCGCCAGGCATTTTGACTAGTAGCTGGAGTAGCAGAGGCAGTAGGTGAAGTAGCTGGTTTTGCTGTACCTGTGGGAGAAGGTTTCTTATCATCAGTAGGAGTCGGCTTTTTGTCACCTGCAGGAGTCTCTGGATCTTCATTAGAAGGCTCTATAACAACTGGTTCAGTCACCTGATCACCAGCCAAGAAAGGTAAACGATATATGCTGGTGAAATGCAGGGCAGCCAAAGTTCCTAATAGCAATAAAGGTAATAATAATAAAGCTAAAGGCAATGACTTTTTCTTAGCAGGCACATTATCATCAGTAATCTGAATGGTTTGATCATCATCATTAAATCCTTGATCATTATCATCTTCATCATCATCATTGAAATCATTATCATAATCATCATCATCTAATCCCATCGCATCATCATCTATATCAGGCATCAGGTCTGGTTTCAAATCTGGTATAGAAGCTGATGTTTCCTTTAAAACTATTTCATCACTCCAAATAGGAGAACTTTCCCCTGGCATCACCCCTAATACTTTTACTTTATTAATATCCGCCATTTCCAATTTGCTCATACCCTGCTGAATAAAATCAACTAAGGCAGTCTGTTGATTTCTTACCTGATCCGATTCGAGAAAAACACTTAAAGTATCATTTTCTCTAGTAACTTGGACATCAATACCTTTTTTTTGCAGGGTATGACCAATAATCTGGGCGATCACTTTTGGATCACCTTTTTTTGCTAATTCCCGTAAATTATTTGCTGCCATGGCTAGAATTTATTTAAAATTTAATCGTTGTGATCGGTGAAACTAGTTAATTATTATAGTTTTATGGATGAACTAAGGTTCTCTTTAATTTAGCTAAATTAAAGCTAGATTATTAGAAGTGGAAAATCAGTGTTTCTATACAAATAGGATTTTTTACCCTATTAAACCCTAAGATTTTTGCTGAAATTAAGATAAGATTATAGGGTTTTATGATTTGGTATTCTGGACAATTACCTCGCTTTTTGTCAGGATTTTAGCACGCTTTTACTAAAAATATGAGGAATAGATGGCGACATTTCTCCCTAATATTCTAGTAATCGTCAGAAAAACAGTATAATTACAGGTATTCATTCTGTCCAAACAAAACCACCGGCAAATAATCCTCACCCAGAATAGATTAACGATATTTAACAAACTTAAATAAATCACAAAGTTGAATAATTTTGGTTTGCATTGCCGATACTTCCTCCGCTCCCCTTTTTAAACTGGCTTCTAATTCTAATAAAAGGGGTAAACTCGCTTCCAAACGTCTGAGAGATAAGGCATTCACCTCCTTTTTAATAAAATAAATCCTTTTCGGGTTAGAAATATCTGCCGCCTGGGCGATCGCCTGTTCATCTTTTTCCCCCATTTCCACTAATAGCTTCACCCATAACCAGGTCCTGAATTGTCCGACCAGGGTTGCCACAATCCTCAAAGGGGCCTCGTTATGCCGAATTAAATCCCCTAATAGCGATAAAGCCCGATCCGTATCACCCCCCTTAATTGCTTCTGCCAACTTCAAACTACTTTGAGTATTAGAGTTTACTAAACTACTAATCGTATTGTGGTCCAATACCTGCCCCTGTTCACCGCCATAAAGTTTTAACTTGGTCAACTCAGCAAACAACAAGCGAGAATCATTACCTACCAATTCTGCCAAAAGTTGGACCCCTTGGGGCGTTAACCTCACCTTTAACTCACTTGCCATTTCCTTCACCCGCTGTTCAATTAACTCAGTTTTCCAGGGGGGAATAGAGGCAAACTCTTGACATTCTGCATATTTTTTTAAAAGTTTTGTCGACTTTAAACGGCCATCTGGATTATGGGTCGTTGTGAAAAGTAATACAGACTCTGGCGGGATAAGAGGCAAAGTCCGCTCCAACTCAGTTTGTAAATCAGGGGAACAGTGTTGAGTTATATTAGTATCGATCAACCAGATAAAACGACTACCTACCCCAAAAGGGGGAGTCATGGCCTGATTTAGTCCGGTAATTACGGAATCAGACTGGTCTGGGGTAATCCGATCATAGTTAAAACTAGCCCAGGTCGGATCGAGGACAGATGTTCTTAAAGTCTCAACGGCTTTTCCCAAGGCAAAATCATCCTCCCCGAAATAAAAATAAATTGGCATAAAGTATTAAAGCGAGAGGCACAGAAGATTGGACGATAATTATCAGGATTATGTGAATCGGGTTGTACAAATGACTCTCCCGACGGCATATAGGGCTCAGTTGGAATTTATTCAACAGTCTCCCAAATTTATTCACCACCCTGATGGCAAGGTGGATACTGCCTATTTCCCCGGTTATTCCATAGTGACTCCTCCTGGACTGGAAGATGCACAAAATAGGGGAATGTATGAAAAGATGCAGGAATATCAACAGAAGATCAAACTGGTCTTTGAACAGGCAGGGCATGATGATTTCATTGTGCCTGTGACAATTGATAGTTTTCATTTTACTGTAGCGGATTTGATTTGGCACACGGCTTTTCTCGATGCCAATCAAGACCCGGAATTTGAAACAAAACTGCGATCTTTAATCGGTGAAATTTTACAGGATTGTCAAGATTTAGAGCCTCAGATTGCCCAAATGCGTTGGCAGGTGATTGGGATTATGTTAAGAACTAGGGCGATCGGGGTTTGTTTGGCCCCATCTGATGCGGAGACCTATAAGAAAACCTTAGAAATTCGTCGTAAGGTTTATCAAAATTCTGATTTAATGGCATTGGGTATTGAGCAACAGTATCATTTTACGGGGCATTTGACTTTGGGTTATTTTGGCAAAATACCAACTGATTTAGACCGGGATAAGTTGGCAGAAAGTTTAAATGAGTTGAATCAACAATGGTTAGATACCCAAAACGATTTTTCTTTTGAGCGGATAGAACTGCGGAAATTTGAGGATATGATGAATTACCATCGGCAACCTGACTGGCCGTTTCTTGAGTTACGGGGTTAAATGATTTTTTCTGATCATGTTATCTTATAGCCAATACTAATACCTAATTAATTATTAAGGGTGTTTGACTGTCAACAACCCACCGCTAAAGCGGGGGCTTGAAAAACAGCCCTAGTTGACCAGACTTAAGTAGCAATACCTACGTTAGTGGTAAGCGTTTAAGTTCTTACCTACAGATGCGTAGCCAGTCTGTAGCTCTAAAACTCAAAGGTTAAACAGTCATTTGGGAGACAGTGCTTTTGAGATAGTACCGGCCACTAACATTGTCGAGGCTCACATTACCCTAGAAATAGGAGTCGGGTTTTAGCTGGTTCCTGAAAAAAAAACAAAAACCAGCTTTTTTTTATATTCCATATCTATTTAGGAGATTTATTGTTATAAATTATAGACCCCTACCCTCCATTCCTCTCACAGTTGGGGGATATTGGAGGGTTTAGAGATGACAATATTTTGTCTGATGATTTGTCAAGCACCCCTAATAGTTTCACGATAATTAGATAATTGTAGAGATATAGCAGCCACTCAGGTAGTTAAGACAAAATTTTTGATAAGACCCTTGGAATGGTGCGTTACACTTTGTTAACATACCCTACATATCTCTGATAGACCCTTGGAATGGTGCGTTACACTTTGTTAACATACCCTACATATCTCTGATAGACCCTTGGAATGGTGCGTTACACTTCGTTAACACAACCTACATATCTGTCCTAAGAATGGTGCGTTACACTTCGTTAACACACCCTACATATCTGTCCTAAGTAATCCCCAAAACTATATGAAAATATGCCGTTAACAAATCCCATTATTGAGGCTAGTTTTGCCCTGATTGATCAGGAAATTGGTATTCATAATTTTTCCCCCGCCGAATATGCCATTGTCCGGCGGGTTATTCATGCTACGGCGGATTTTGATTTTGTTCAGTTACTCAAGTTTTTTGATGGTAATTCATCGGGAATAATTACACGGGCGATCGCCTATTTACAATCTCGGCAACCAATTATTACCGATGTCACTATGGTAAAACAGGGGATTCGTTCCATGGTTGCCCAAACTTTTGCTAATCCGATTATTTCAGCCATTGAACAGGTGACAGCACCTTTACCTGGTAAAACTTTAACCGAAACAGGTATATTAAAATTATATGCAGAATATCCGCAGGCTCTTTATGTGATTGGTAATGCCCCGACTGCCCTCTTCAGTTTATGTCAGGCGGTAGCTAATACAAGTCAATCACTACCTTTAATTATTGGTGTGCCGGTCGGTTTTATTAACGTGATAGAATCAAAGGAAGCCTTAGCAAAAACTAATATTCCTCATATTAGAACAGATGGTCGTAAAGGTGGTTCTCCCGTAGCTTCTGCTATAGTTAATGCTTTACTTTTATTAGCTTATTCTGATCAGAAATGACTGTACACATTATCGGTATTGGTTTAGATGGGGCGACCGGCTTAAATCAAACTGTTTTAAAAATTATTACTCAGGCAACTTTATTAGTGGGGAGCGATCGCCATTTAAGTTATTTTCCCCAACATCCTGCTCCCCAAATTGTTTTAACGGATCTAATATCGGCGATCGCTGAAATTCAGGAATATTTAGCCGAGCCAGCTAATTGTATTGTGGTATTAGTTTCTGGAGACCCGCTATTTTTTGGTTTAGGGCGGCTATTAATTACCAAGTTACCCTTAGAGCAGCTACAATTTCACCCCCATATTAGTTCTGTACAATTAGCGTTTAATCGGCTGAAAGTTCCCTGGCAAGATGCCAAAATAGTCAGTATTCATGGGCGGGCGATGGATGAGTTAACCCAAGCTCTGCAAGTCGGTTATGAAAAAATCGCTATTCTCACAGATCCCCATAATAATCCCAGGGCGATCGCTCAATTAATCAAATCCTTAGATTTACCATTTACTTATGAATTTTGGGTATGTGAAAACCTAGAAGGGTCAGAAGAACGGGTTAAACGCTGGTCGTCAGAGGAAATTGCTAAGGAAAATTTTGCCAGTTTAAATCTAGTTATTCTCTTAAAGGAAAGTAAGAAAGAGCTATTAGAATGGAGTAAATTACCCTGGTTAGGCATAGACGATCAATACTTCTATGCTTTTAACGATCAACCAGGTTTGATGACGAAACGGGAAGTGCGGGTTCTGATATTAGGGGAATTAGGTTTACAACCCGGTCAAGTCGTGTGGGATATTGGAGCAGGTACGGGTTCTGTGTCAATTGAAATTGCCCGTTTATTTGCCGATTCAGAAATTTATGCGATTGAAAAAAATGCTGCTGGTACTGCCTTAATCGAAAAAAATTGTCAAAGATTTGGCGTGAATAATATTATTTCCCTGCACGGGCAAGCCCCCGAAATTTTATATCATTTACGACCACCCCAGCGGGTTTTTATTGGGGGAAGTGGTGGCGAGTTACGGAATATTCTAGGGGTGTGCAGTGTGCGAATAACTGCCGGCGGGATTATTGTTTTAGCGTTTGCTACTTTAGAACATTTACAAACTGCTATTAGTTGGGTGGAGGAAAGAAATAGACGGGATAGTATTAATCAGGCTCAATCTGTTCAGTGGCAATATCGTTTATTACAAGTAAATTTATCTCGTTCTGTGCCGATTGCCGGGTTAACCCGTTTTGCTCCCCTCAATCCGGTAACGATTATGACGATTAATCAAGTTGATCTCAATTAATTATAAATATTTGCAGTGGGAGCGTCTCGCTCCCTATTTGTGAAGAATATTCACTCCCTATTCGTTCAATGATAGCGAGCGAGACGCTCGCAGTCCTTTGTTTGATAAGTAGGGGCAATTCACGAATTGCCCCACGGTGTGTAGTGAAGAAAATCGAGTTATTGCCTATTTTTTAAAGCCGTCAAAACTTCTTGCATTAAACCCATAGCTTGTTCAACTTTAGCAATTAACTGCTGATTTTCTGCTGTATTAATCGAGGGTAAGGGAGTTGGAGTAGGAATAGGAGTAGGAGTCGTTACTCCCGCCAATTGATTAATATAATTCAATAAATCCTGATCCCGTAATAACCAACCATCTAAGAATACAGCTTGACTAGGGTTAGCTTTTACCCGCTGATAACGGTAATCCATCCGACCTTGACAATACCGTTGAGCCGTTGCCAAATTATTATTCTGAGCTAAAGCTGCCTGAGAGCGAGGACCAAAATTACCATCAACTGTTAAACCGCCGATTGCCTCTTGTAAAAACTCAAAACTACCTTTCACATTAAAATTAACTGCCGTATCAAAGTGAGTGACAGCCAAGGGTAAAACCATAGTATTCGCTTGGCAAGGCAACCAAAACATATCATAATAAAGTTTTTCCACTTCCGCATCAGAAATTTTAGTGACATCCTGTAAAGGTAATTTCTGATTACGGCGGTAAGTATCATAACTACCTTGACTAATACCATTATAAACATTACCAGCTAAATCAGCCGGATGACCGGCTCCCCCTTCCCATTTTAAGGTAAATTTCAGGGCAGCTTGGAAGGCTTCCATATCTTCTGACATATTTTTAGTGATCTTAACTACGATTTTCGGCAATAATCACATTTAATATTTCTTGAGAGCCCTGTGCTTTTAACTTATTAGCTAACTCAATCCCAATATTTTCAGCCTCAGTCACTAAACCTTTTACCACATCTTTAATTAAGGTTTGACCATCTAAACTAGCCACCATGCCAGTTAAAGTTAACTGATCACCAGTAATTTCCGTATTCACACCAATGGGAACCTGACAACCACCTTCTAATTCCCGTAGGAAAGAACGTTCTGCATAACATCTGTCAGCAGTCGGCTGATCTTGTAAAGTTTTTAAAATATTTAAAATACTTTCATCACCTTCCCGGCACTCAATACCTAAAGCCCCCTGACCGACAGCGTGTAAAGAAATTTCTGGAGGAATTACCTGATGAATGCGATCGCCCATCTCCAAACGTTGTAAACCAGCAGCAGCTAAAATCAGAGCATCATATTCGCCGGCATCCAATTTAGCTAACCGAGTATTCAAATTACCCCGCACATCCTTAAACTCTAAATGGGGATAATGATGACGTAATTGAGCTAAACGTCGTAGAGAAGAAGTACCAATCACTGCCCCTACCGGTAAAGTTGCCAATTGATGCTCTTTATATTTTTCATGCACAACTAAAGCATCCGCCGGATTTTCCCGCTCTGTCACACAACCTAAAATTAAACCTTCGGGTAATTGAGTCGGTAAATCCTTCAAGGAATGCACAGCCATGTCGGTTTCCTTATTTAACATGGAAACCTCTAATTCCTTGGTAAATAATCCCTTATCCCCAATTTTTGCCAAGGCCACATCTAATATGTTATCCCCTTGGGTGGACATGGTATGGACTTCAAAATTAATATCAGGAAAATGCTTTTGTAATTCCCCTTGTACCCAATGGGTTTGTACTAGAGCTAATTGACTCTTACGAGAAACTATTTTTACTGTCCGATTTGGTGCTGATACGGTTGACATAGTGCGATCGCTAACTAATTATTTTTTGTAAATTTTATAAATTTCAGTCAATTGATCTAGCTTACTGTGAAGTGGTAATATATTATTTTTAGATTTTGGATAAAATCAGGTATTAACTAAGGAAAATTTAAATAATCAGTTAAATTGACGGAAAAGTATTATGGTGGTTTCACTTGTATTAGGGTTAAAATTATATAGATAAAATTTACCCCTTAAGAAAAAATGACTCAAATGTTTGATATTACAGGGCTTACTTTGGAACAAATTCAGGAAATTCAGTTGATGATAGAAACTTTTAGAAATATTAATCAACAAAATAATCAGGGTGATCGCCCGCAGATCAATTGCAATACTGGCACTCTCACTGATGCTCAAACAATAGTCAAAAAATATGCTAAAAATCGTAATTTAGCGGAGGAACTTATTGCAGAACGTCACCGAGAATCTATCCATGAGTAATGTGATCATGGATGCTTCTGCCATATTAGCATTTCTCAATCAAGAAAGTGGCAGTGAAAAAATAATGGACCTGATTAAAAACGCAACTATTAGTGCAATTAATTTATCTGAAGTGATTGCTAAATTAACTGATATTGGCATTCCAGAATCTGATATCTTGCAAATTTTGTCTGACTTAAAATTAAATATTATTTCCTTTGATGAACGGCAAGCCCAAATAGCGGGTATGTTAAGACCTATAACTAAACCTCTCGGTTTATCCTTGGGTGATCGTGCCTGTATAGCTTTGGGCATTGTTCTTAATCAACCTGTGATCACCGCAGATCGACAATGGAGTAAGTTAGCTCTCAACCTAGAAATTCGAGTGATTCGTTAAAAAGGCTTTTTTCTAATAACCTAACTTGTGATGCACTATTCAACACTGGTTAACATTGAATGTATTTAGCAACCCATTTAATAACTGATACAATATTACTAAAGTTACCTGGGCTACGAAAAACTATGACTGAAATTACCCTAGATGAATCGAAATTGAAGGAACTGCTAAAAACAGGGATATGTAAGAAAATTTGTGTTAAATGCCCAAAAATCAACGATTTTTCAGTACTTTTAGTTACTAGTGACACAATTCATTTCACAGAGTGCATTTCCACAGATCCTTATTTTTGGCTAAAATTTTGATCAGTAATAAATAATTTTGCGTGCCTAATCAAAGGAATTCAGAACTAATAACTTTTTTCCCAAAATCACTAATATTATCACCATAGCCTTCCTCACCGACCAACCCCTAGAAGCACCATTAAAAGGCTTTCCTCCCAATCAACCCAACTTATTATCCGCTATTCAAAATTGGTTAGAGGAAATTTGAGACAGAAACCAGGCTTTTCCCTTAAACTTGGGATAAAATGAATTTTACAAAAAATTAAAATAATTAGTCATTCAATCTTTGAAAGAGGGGCAATTGATCAATTGCCCCCTACGTCAATAATTAAAAATTACTGTACAGAGAATACTTGTTCAGCACTTTCATTACCCAAGCGATCAACCGCCCGTAATACAAAATTACCAGGGTAAAGGGTGACAGCCGTAGTATCCCGATTTAATACTCTGACTAATTGCCATAAATTACCCCGTTGTAAATACAATGCCCAAGACCGCACATCGCCTGATGAATCAGCTTGCCAAGTTAAAGTGCGTCCGTTTAACTGCACTCCTGCCGGCGGGTTAGGTGGTTGATTATCTAGCCAGGGCATCCTTGGTGGTAATGCTGGGGTGGGATAGACAGATGTTTTAAATATTTCGTTTACGCCTTTAACATTATCCCGAAATATTTTCATGCTGAAGAATATATTACCCAAAGAAAGTTGATTTACTCTTTGGCGGGAAATATTCACTTGATTTTGAATTTCACTCACCGGCCAATCAGCATTTTTAATTTGACTTAAAAAGTTACCAGCGTAAATATGTCGCCCTTTCGGATTCTGTTGTAACCACCAGTCTAATAATACTGGATAACTTTGTTTGGGTGGATCGATTTTCCAATACAATTGGGGTGATAAATAATCTAACCAGCCTTGTTGTAACCACAGTTTCACATCAGCATATAAACCAGCGTATTGATCAAAACCGACAATACCAGGGGCTTTACCAGGTCGATAAATACCAAAGGGGCTAATACCAAATTTTACGTAGGGTTTAGCTGCATGAATACCTTGGGATAAGCGTTGAATCATTTGATTAACGTTTTGTCGCCGCCAATCTTCTAAACCTAATGTGCCACCGTTAGCTCGATATGCGTCATAAGTTGCATAATCGGGAAATTCTACCCCATCTACCGGATAGGGATAAAAATAGTCGTCAATGTGAATAGCATCAATATCATAACGTTTGACTATATCAAGAAGCACATTATAGGTTTGATCTTGTACTTCTTTGGCTCCTGGATCCATCCAGACATTTTTGCCGTAAGTATAAGCATATTGGGGAAATTTTTTGGCAATATGATTGGGAGCAAAGGAACCGTCTGCTGGGCTTAATTGCGCACGATAGGGATTGATCCAGGCGTGTAATTCAATATTCCTTTTATGGGATTCAGCGATCGCAAATTCTAAGGGATCATAAAAAGGATTAGGGGCTACGCCTTGTTTGCCGGTCAGCCAACCGCTCCACGGTTCTATTTGGGAATTATATAAAGCATCAAAATTAGGTCGCACTTGCAGAACTAAAGCATTTAAGTTTAATTCCTGCATTTTATTTAAAATAGTTAATAATTCTGCTTTTTGTTTTTCTACGGGTAAACCAGGTTGGGACGGCCAATCAATATTAGCGACGGTTGCCGCCCATACGCCTCGAAATTCGTGGGCAGGATAGACAGCCGGCATTTGAGCTAATACTGTATTAGGTAAATAGGCAAATATTTGACTTAATAATAAACCAACTGCCATTAAACTCGCCCAAACTAAACGTTTAGGTCGTTGCAATAATCTATTTTGCATAACTCCATTGATAGATATATGAAAATGTCAATGACTACTTTACCACACGCATTAATTTTCTGTGATATAACGATTTCTATTCTAGGTGAGTAGGGGCAATTCAGGAATTGCCCTACGGTAGATGGTTGATCAGAATATTTTATGTATTTCACACTTCACTTAAATCCTGACTAATATCCTCCTCCATACCTAATAAAGTTTGAGCCGCCATGACCATTTCCTCCCGTAACTCCCGTAAATCATCCCGATTATCTAAATACGTGCGTAGAGCAAACATCGGATCAATACTCTGACTAGCTGTTAATTCTGGTAAACGGGGCCGAGCTAATTGACTAATTAAATCCGGTTGAATACTATAGGAATGAGCTGTTTTTAAAGCCTTATGTAAAATCTTATTATCAATCATTTCCAATTGTTCTGACCGCAATTGATAAATTAATCTAACCACCGCATCATCAATATTATGCTTGCTAATTTCCTCTAATATTATTTCCTGGGGATTTTCCACTTCCGATATATTTACCTTAATCGTCTGAAATTTCCGTACGGGTAATGGGCAAAATTCCCAATGTACCTTACCTTTTTCTAACTCAATTAAGACATAACCTTTATCCTCTTTTTCCTCACTAAAATCAACTCTTTCAATACTACCAGGATAAACTATGGGCGGATCATTATTTTTATTCAAATTTTGATGTTTATGAATATGACCTAATGCTACGTATTCAAAACAGGGACGGTTCAGGAGAGAAATCGGAATATTAAAACCCTTACCTACCGCCAAATATCTTTCTGCCCCTAAAGTTGCCCGATCCGCCATCAGATGCCCTAATAATACGGTCGGTAAGGTGGCATCTAATTTTCTAATTTCACCCTCTAATACTATTTTTAATTTATGTATTAATAATCCTTGTACTTCCTCTAAAGATAAACCCTCGGTTTCTGATTTGGTCATCAAAGTAGAACGGGTTAACCAAGGCAAAGTAATCACCTGTATTTTGCCGTGGGCAGTATCAATCACATGAGTTTGTAAATTTTCCCCGACGATAAATCCCGGTACTTCCAAAGCCCGATAAATACCCAGACTGGCTCCCCCTATTCCCTGGGAATGTTGATCATGATTACCCACTAATAATACTGTAGGGATTTGGGCATCTACTAAGCGGCGAAATTGACTGGCAAAGGCTTCTTTTACAAATGGCGGTGGTGTGGCATCAGGGAAAGCATCACCACCAAATAATACTAAATCAACAGGTTCATTAATCGCCCGATCAATACATAAACTCAAGGTTTTCACAAAGTCTTCTAAGCGGGTATTTAAACCTGTGGCGGGATTAATCTTACCATGGGAAAAGCCACTACCAATATGAATATCAGAAAGATGCAATATTTTTAACATAATTTATATAATTAACTAATGAGGCAAGCAAACTTCTATTAGAATACTACAATTTAACCGAAAAGAGCGATCGCCCATAATATGTTAATATACGAAATGCCAATATCGCACATCAATATCTCGCAAGAATCATGCAATTAATTCTCTATACCAAACCCGGCTGTCATCTATGTGAGGGTTTATATGAAAAATTACAGGTGATCAAAAAACGTCCGGCTAGGACCTGTGATTTTACCTTAGAAATTCGGGATATTATGACCCGTGATGATTGGTTTCAACTGTATCATTATGAAGTACCTATTTTAACTTTATTAGTGGAGACGGAACTGGACGGTGTGATTAATCAAGAAGAAAAATTAATTCCTAGAATGTCGCCCCGTCTGACGGTGGATCAGGTGGAAGAAAATTTGTGTAAGTATTTATAATCAATTAAGTATTTTTAACTAAATATTAAAATAATATTTTTTCCAGTCTATTAGGGGCAATTGATGAATTGCCCCCTTGTATTTTGGTTTATCTGAATAAAATAGTTATGGGTTTCAATTTAAGCAGCGTCAAATAGTCTGCCATAAAAAATATTTAATTTTTGTAACCACATTTCCCAATATTTTTTCATTTCTTGAGCATCCATATATGTTATGTCAACTCCATCAGGTGTCACTAGAATAATTAAACCTGTCTTGATATTAACGTTGTAAGGTGGTCCGTATTGGCGATTTAAAGCACCGGCATAGGCGGCGACTTGTAATTTGGTCTCATCATAGATATTTCTAGGACGATCAGAAAATTTCCACTCAATGACACTTTGTGGTAAATCATAAAATTCTCCTACGCAGTCAACCCGCCCAGAATATCCTTTGAAAGGATGGAATAGAGGACCTTCAACTAAGCGAATATTATGTACTCTTTCTAATATTGGTCGTAAATGTTGCCAATGTTTACTGATTGGTGATGGGCAAGGGGGATTGAGACCGTTTAAATATTGTTCAATATGTTTATGACCTATTCTGCCGATTAGCATTGCTTGGGTAGCGGATGCCCCTTTATGTTTTCGCCAATTAATTAATCGGGATTGTTCTTCAATTGTTCTTGTTTTTTCTTGAATAGTTGTCAATGTTGGCAAACTATTTTGATATTCATCTGCTAGGTGTTCTATATCATTTTTGATAATCCGTTGAGCAAATGCACGGGGTAAAGGGTCTTTAGACCATTGTTTACGGTTCATGATTTTTTCTCCTTGAGTGAAATTTATTTGATAACAACATAATGGAATAGCTTTAAAGTATTGTCTATAGGTTAATGTAGGGTGATTAAATAGGTTTTGATCTATTATTTTGTAAGTAAATGTAGGGTAATGTATGTTAATGTAGGTTTTTGTAGGAAAGTATTTATTTTCCTTGATTTTGATACACCTTTGATTAACAATATCTATTATGAGTCCTGAAGAAGCAGAACAAGCATTTGATTTGATTAATAAGTATTTAGAAAATAATCAAACTAGTTTTGATAATACAGATAAACAGATTTTCATAACATTATGTTGCTACCCAAGAAAAACTTGGACAGAATTATCTAAGGAGTTGGGTTATTCAGAAGAACATATTAGAGATAAGGCTGTAGGCATATACCGAAAAGTAGAGTCTGTTTTAGGTGATGACAAAAAAATTAACAAATCAAATTTTCTTACTCATGTAGAACGTTTTATGAATTTATCCAAAGTTAATCAAACTAGTATAGATTCAAAAAATGTAAATTTTATAAAATCTGAAATTAGTCTCCTGCAACAGATGCCTAATCCATTTACTCCCATAAATCAGCCAATACATGAATCTAAATATTTTTTTGGTAGGGAGAAAGAAGTACAAGAAATTTATAAATTTATAAATTCTGGTAGTAGTGTTGCCGTTATTGCTGATCCTGGCATGGGTAAATCATCATTATTAATGGCTGTTGAAAGAGAAGCACAGAATCAATTAATTACACAACGTCATCCTATTTACATAAACTTAGATGATGTCAATAATGAACAAGAAATTATAGATCATATATGTGAAGAGTTAGATATTGAATATCCAGGCAGTATGAGAAATTTCAAAAAATCATTAATTAATAATCAATGCTTATTATTAATGGATCAAGTAGAAAAATTAGAGCCTCCAGATTTTTCTTTATCTTTTATACAACAAATTGTTGCTTGGTCTCAGCGTGATATGAAAAATGATGCTCCATTTAAATTAGTATGGACTGCTTGTAAAAATCTTGAAGTTATTTTTCCTGAAGATAAGATGACTTCTCCTATTGCATCAAGATTTGCAAATTTAATTATAGAGCGATGGGATAAAAAAATAATATCTGATTTTATTAAAAATCGTCTTAGTTTAAGTGGTAATCCTCAAATTAGTTTCTCTGAAAATGAAATTACACAAATTATTAATGAAAGTGGTGGTCATCCTCAAAAATTAATGACTTTATGTTATGAAATTTTTAATAAATATATTGAAAGGTAAAAATCATGAATAATGTACCTCGTTTAGATTTAGCTCCTAAACTTAAGCGTCCGTTATCATTAAAAAATCCACGTGATTATTTCTTATTATTGTATTGGGTTTTTTTCTTTCCACAAGCAGTTAGATGGTATGTAGAAAAATATATTGATGTATCGGCAATAAAGGAATTAAAAACATTAAAAGAAAAAAAAGAATACATACTAGTTAATACTATATTGCTTCATTTAACTATACAAACTTTTATATTAATTATATTGCCTATATTACTGACTTTTTTTCTTGATAAATCAATCTTAGATTATCCTGTTCCAACTAATTTTAGTAAAGGTTCAATTAATTTTAATGATTTTAATACAAATACTTTAAGTTTAGAAGATTTAAGATCAATTTTATTTGATTTCTTTCAAAGAATATGGCCGATAATTATAGATTTAGTAAAGGGTCTATTTAAGATTATTTTTTCTCCCATAATTATTAGCATAATTTTATTTTTATCTCATTTGTATTTCGGTAAATTACCAGAAGGAATTACTTTAGGAATATTATTTTCAATATTGTCTAGTATTGAATCAATTATTGTTCAAGGTTTTCCTTGGTTTCATACATTTGCAATATGTGCTAATTGTATGTTAATTCTAAACAATAAAAATAAAACAAATATTTTTATTTATGGTCCATTGTTTATTTTATCAACATTTCCTTTAGGAATAATTGTTGGATTTATATTAATACCATTATTTATTTTGAAAAATGGTTTTTTGCTAGGTTTAACTTTTAGTTTATTATTAATGATATTTCCTATATTATTTCTTGGAATTTCTTGGTTTATATTTAATGTTAGATTAGATAATTGGTTGATTTTTTTACTTTTAAATTTATTTAATAAATATAATTTATTACCGTCTGTAACTTTACTACCATCACCAGGATTATATTCTAAAATTATTAAAGAACTGCAATCTAATTGGGAAATAGGAATTGATAATGTTAATCAATTGTTAAAATATACGATGCAGATTATACCTGTTACTCTTGCTATTCATCGGGTACTTAATAAAACTCCAGAGGAAAAATTATTTCAATATGTTAATCAATTAGTAAATAAACTTTATAATCTGGAGTTAATTTATATTTATAAAGAACCTTTAAGATTTTTAATAAAACGTTTTTTTGTGTATAGTATAATCTTTTCTATAGGACAACTACTATTGTCACCTTTTTCAATTTTATATGATGTATTGTCTATATTTTTTAGTAAAAATTTAGCAGATAAGATTTCAAATAATACAATTAATTTTTTTCAAAAAAATACTATTCAGACTAGTAACAAAAATCTTGATTCAAAGAAAAATACTCCTAATTATAATTCTCAACATTTTATAGCTAGTGGATTTTGGTATTTATATAAAAAAGAACCAGAAAAATCTAAAGAAGAATTTTCATTTGTGCAACATTTAACTCATGGTCAAGAATTATTTATTCTTGCTGACATTTTTAGTAATTTAATTAATAATGATTTTTTTAATTCTTTGAATTATATTAGTTCTGTTGAAATACCTAAAGATAAATTAATTAGAGAACAGACATGGCAAGTTATTAGACAACTAAAACAAATTGCGGAAGATTCATTATTAGTAGAAAATAGTCAGTCTCGTTCAATTCGATCACTAGCTAATAATCGTGCCATAGGAGAACTTGAGAAAATATTAGAAAACCCAAATAGTTTACCTGAATTAGAAAGAGCAATGATTATTGATATTGCTCAAGATTGGCAAAAAAAACTTGCCCAAAATGCTAGTGTAATAGGTGATAATTCAATTTCCGAGCCTATTCCTAATCCTTATGTGATTGGTGATCCTGTAATAGGTCAGTTATTTGTAGGAAGAGAGGATATTATTAGGCAATTAAAAGAAATTTGGCTTGCCAAAAATCAAATTCAATCTGTAATTTTATATGGTCATAGACGAATGGGTAAAACATCAATTTTAATGAATATTTCTGATAAATTAGGATCAAAAGTTAAACTAGCATACATCAATTTAAATGGTTTAGGAGATATTTTAGGAGTTGAAGAAGTATTCATGGCAATCACCGACGCAATATCAGAAGAATTAAATATTGCACCACCTGACGATCAAGATTTAAGTAAATATCCTAACCGCACCTTTAGACGCTACTTAGAACAAATTGCTCGCAATAATCTGACAGAATATAGTTTAATCATTGCCCTAGATGAATTTGAAAACATAGAAAACTTAATTAACACAAAGAAAATTTCTTCAGGCTTTTTAGACTTTTTACGGAGCATGATGCAAATGTCACCTAAACTAGCCTTTACTTTTGCCGGATTACATACCCTAGAGGAAATGACTACCGATTATTTTCAACCATTTTACGCAGGCACTATTTCAATCAAAGTTAACTTTCTGAGTGAAGGAGCAACCCGCCAACTATTAGCCAATCCTAACGATGAATTTCCCTTAGATTATCAAGCAGAAGCATTAGACACAATTTATCAATTAACTTTCGGTCAACCTTATTTAGTACAATTAATCGGATTTTTCCTAGTGCGCCACTACAACGATCAAGTATTTGAAATGGGAAAACCCCGTGATCCTTTTTTAACCATTGAAGACGTGAATACTATCATCAACAATCCAGAATTTTTCAAAAATGGGCGTTATTACTTTACAGGTGTTTGGGGGCAAGCCTCTCAAAACGCCCCCGCCCAACAAGAAATATTACGGGCGATCGCCCCTTATCCCCAAGGACTAGATATTCTGAATATTGAGGCTATTACAGGCATAGATCAAACCACCCTAGAAATAGCCCTAAAAACCCTAGAACGTCATGACGTAATACAAGAAAAAATAGGTAAATGGTCTATTATCGTTGAACTATTCAGAAGATGGGTAGAACAAGAAAAAACGAGTAATTCTTAAATTTCTCTAATACTTGAAAAATCCTTACCATCAACTATTGATAACTTCTCTGACTAAATTTCACCTGCTCAAAACTTAAATTTTCCTGATGACAAATCGGCGAATTTTTCCCTTGATATTGCCAAGCCGCCACATAACTATAATCCTGATCATTCCTTGCAGCTTCCCCCGTCGGCGTTTGATATTCCTCCCGGAAATGCGCACCACAAGATTCATTTCTATTCAGAGCATCACGGGCTATTAATTCCCCTAACTCCAAAAAGTCAGCCACTCGCCCCGCCAATTCTAACTGCTGATTAAATTCCTGAGCATCACCCACCACTTTCACATTTTGCCAAAAATCTTTTTGCAAATCAGCTATTTTTGCTAAAGCAGTCTGCAATCCCGCTTCATTCCTAGCCATTCCCACATAATCCCACATAATCAAACCTAATTCCCGGTGAAAAGTTCTCGGTGTTTTATTCCCCCTAATACTTAATAAACGTTCCACAAAATTATTAACATCTTGCACCCGTTCAGAAAATTCAGCCATATCCGTGCTAATACTCGGTAACTTAACCCTCGCCAAATAATTACCAATCGTATAGGGAATCACAAAATAACCATCCCCTAAACCTTGCATCAAAGCACTCGCTCCTAAACGATTCGCACCATGATCAGAAAAATTCGCTTCCCCTAAAACAAATAAACCAGGAATATTACTCATTAAACTATAATCAACCCATAAACCACCCATCACATAATGCACTGCCGGATAAATCCGCATGGGGGTTTCATAGGCATTTTCCCCAGTAATTTTGTTATACATATCAAATAAATTACCGTATTTATCAGCGATCGCCCCCTGCCCAACTTTGTTAATTTGATCGGTAAAATCTAAATATACAGCCCGTCCCGATTCCCCTACTCCCAAACCCTGATCACAAACTTCCTTAGCATTCCGAGAAGCCACATCCCTGGGAACTAAATTACCGTAAGTGGGATATTTCCTCTCTAAAAAATAATCCCTTTCTGCTTCTGGAATATTGACGGGCGATCGCTGATCATCAGTATTACGGGGAACCCACACCCGCCCATCATTCCGTAAACTTTCACTCATCAAAGTTAACTTAGATTGATAATCGCCCGATACCGGAATACAAGTCGGATGTATTTGCACAAAACAAGGATTAGCCATGAAAGCCCCCTGTTTATAACATCGCCAAGCTGCCGTGGCATTAGAATTTTTGGCATTAGTAGAAAGATAATAAATATTACCATAACCGCCCGTCGCTAAAACTACTGCCGAACCAGCATGACGTTCTATTTCACCTGTAATTAAATTGCGAGTAATAATTCCCCTGGCCTGCCCATCCACTAATACTAAATCTAACATTTCCCGCTGGGCAAAAACTTCCACATTACCTAATTCTACCTGACGCATCAAAGCCCCATAAGCCCCTAATAGCAACTGTTGCCCTGTTTGCCCCCGTGCATAAAAAGTACGGGAAACTAAAGTGCCACCAAAAGATCTATTAGCCAACGTACCACCGTATTCCCTGGCAAACGGTACACCCTGAGCTACACACTGATCAATAATATGAGAACTAATCTGGGCTAACCGATAAACATTCGATTCCCTCGAACGAAAATCACCCCCCTTAATCGTGTCATAAAACAAACGCCAGACACTATCCCCATCATTCTGATAATTTTTCGCCGCATTAATTCCCCCCTGGGCAGCCACACTATGAGCCCGGCGAGGCGAATCCTGTAAACAAAAACTTTTTACCTTATATCCCAATTCCCCCAAAGAAGCCGCCGCCGAAGCCCCCGCCAATCCTGTTCCCACCACCAAAATAGTATGTTTTTGTTTATTATTAGGACTGAGAATTTGACAATTATTTTTAAAAAATTCCCACTGGTTATTTAAAGGTACCAATGGAATTTTACTATCTAACATAAATATTTATCTCTCCAGTCAGAATTTAATATAACGAAATATGCCGAATCTTAACCTATCGTATTCAGGACAATTGATCAATTGCCCCCACAAAAGCAAAGAAACACGCCTATATGAGAAAGATAAATGAAATATAAATAAAACATAAAAATCCCAACTCAAATACGTAGATATATTCAGTATAAATATTAACTATTATTCGTCAGTAACCTAAAAACTTTACCAAAACTTTATATTTCTCATGATTTTCCGATGACTTTCTTAAAGATTTCTTAAAGATTCTGTGAAGTTGCTCAAATCCTATTGTGTAATCAAGCCTGCTACCGATACATTGAGAGTATTAAGAACTTGGTCGGGGCAAAATGTTTTGATTTTGCAATTGTTCAGGGCGATCAAGATCGAACAACTAATTTTAATTAATAAATAAAAAAATAAAAAATTTAGCTACTGGGAGATTATCCGTCATGCCTAACCCTAATTATTGGCCTACTATATCTGTAATTATTCCTGTTTACAATGGTGGAGATTCTTTCCGCCGTTGTTTGGCTAAAATATCCCAATCAAATATGACTCCCCACGAGTTGATCGTAGTATGTGATGGGGATACAGATGGATCATGGCTAGTAGCAGAACAAAGTGGGGCAAAGGTGATCAGAGTCACTCAATGTCAAGGACCAGCTAAGGCACGTAACTTGGGAGCGAAAGAAGCAACCGGCGAAATTATCTTTTTTGTTGATGCCGATGTAGAAATTTATCCCGACACCATTGAACAGGTTGCCCAAGCGTTTTATGAAGATGAACAATTGGGGGCATTAATTGGTTCCTATGACGATACACCGGGGGCCAGTAATTTTCTTTCCCAATACCGCAATTTATTCCATCACTACACCCATCAGACCTCTTCAACTGTTGCCTCGACATTTTGGGGCGCTTGTGGAGCAGTTCGTCGGAATATCTTTTTGACAGTGGGCGGTTTCAATGAAGCCTATCGTCTGCCGTGTATTGAAGACATTGAATTAGGTTATCGCTTAAAAAATGCTGGTCATCATATCGGCCTGTATAAAAATATTCAAGTCAAACACCTGAAACATTGGGGCGTTTATTCCATGTTGAGGGCTGATATTTTCTATCGGGCGATCCCCTGGACTACCTTATTATTAAAGCAGGGTAAACTGGATAATGATTTAAACCTGAAAATGTCTCACCGTCTGAGTGTTGTTTTAATTTATACATTGCTGGCAAGTTTAGGTGTAGCGGTAGTATTCCCTCAATCAGCTTTATTAAGCCTGGGCCTAGCAACTGGTTTATTCTTACTAAATAAAAACGTCTATCAATTTTTCCATGAAAAACGGGGTTTCTGGTTTGCCAGTCAAACAGTATTTTGGCACTGGTTATACTATTTCTATAGTGGTATAGGTTTCGGCATTGGTTTATTACGTTATTGGTCAGAGAAATATTTACCAGGACCTCAACCAGATGCCCAGACTTCTGCCGGTGGCTTCTATGCTCAACGGGCCATGTTCACTTCTTTATCCCATGAGGCTTCTGCTACTTCTATTATTGTTCTCTTGTTAGCTTTCTTACAGTTGAGCACACAAAAATAGGTATAAATTAAAAATCAAATAATAGATTTAATAGATTTAATAGATTTTTATAATAAGAAGAGGTGAAAAACCTCTTTTTTATTTGGTGTGTGGGTAAGATGGGCAAGAATATCTTTCAATACTTGCAATCATATTTTTGTGATAGTATTGGGTTCGATATTACATGAAAAATTTGTTTATATTCTTTGAAAAAATTATTTTCCTAAGGGGTTAGAAACTTGGAACATTATCCTGTTGTCGTGATGGGTGGCGGTCCGGCTGGACTGACTGCTGCTTATGAATTAATGAAAAAAGATGTTAAATCTATTGTTATTGAAAAATTAGATAAGGTCGGTGGTATTGCCAGAACCGAAATTTATCAAGGTTATCGCTTTGATATTGGTGGTCATAGATTTTTTACCAAGGTGACAGAGGTAGAGGATTTATGGAAAGAAATCTTAAGTGATGACTTTATTCAAGTACCTCGTCTATCTCGTATCTACTATCAGGGAAAATTTTATAATTATCCCCTCTCCATCTCTAATACCCTATCTAATTTAGGTATTATTCCTAGTTTTTTAATTTTATTGAGCTACTTGAAAGCCCGTGTTTTGGCGAGATTAAACCCTAATGCTAAACTAGAAACCTTTGAGGATTGGGTGAGCGATCGCTTTGGTGGTCGTTTATACCGGACATTTTTTAAAACCTATACGGAAAAAGTTTGGGGTATTCCCTGCGATAAAATCCAGGCAGAATGGGCAGCACAGCGGATTCAAGGTTTATCTTTAAAAAAAGCAGTGATTAATGCCTTATTTGGTTCCAATGATACCAAAACCCTGATTAAAAAGTTTGATTATCCCCGTCTCGGACCAGGCATGATGTGGGAACGTTGTCAGGATATGTTGAATGAAAAAGGTAATCCCGTATTGCTTAATACGAAGGTAACAAAAATCACCAGAAATGATCTACATATTCAATCAATTACCCTAGAAAATGAAAGTGGTAGTTGGGAAATCACTGGCGATAATTTCGTTTCTACCCTGGCGATTACCGCCCTAGTATTAAAAATGGATCCGCCCGCCCCACCAGCGGTAATAGAAGCAGCTAAATCCTTATCTTATCGAGATTTTTTAATAGTTTCCCTGATTGTCAAACAACCAGATTTATTCCCGGATAATTGGATTTATATTCACAGTCCAGAAGTCAAGGTTGGTCGCATTCAGAATTTCAAAAATTGGAGTCCTGAAATGGTACCAGATGCTAATAAGACCTGTTTAGGGATGGAATATTTCTGCACCGTTGGGGATGAGATTTGGCAAAAATCTAATGAGGAATTGATTGCTTTAGCGACGAAGGAATTAGCTGAATTAGGATTAGCTCAAGCCGTTGATGTGGAAGACGGTACGGTGATTAGACAACCGAAAGCCTATCCAGTTTATGATCGGGATTATCGCCAACATCTTCAGGTAATTCAAGATTTTGTCACCAGTTTTGATAATTTACAAACCGTCGGACGTAATGGTATGCACCGTTATAATAACCAAGATCATTCTATGTTAACGGCAATTTTAGCCGCCAAAAATATATTAGGGGAAAAACACGATCTGTGGAATGTTAATACAGAACGTTCTTACCATGAAGAATTTACTAAAGAAGAATGGGAACAACGGCAAGCTATTGAAAATTCAGGGTTGCAAGATGTTTAATTAAACAATTATTTAATAAAATTATCAAGTCAGGAAAAGATGTATGACTATTAATCTCAACCGATTACAAAAGCAAAGAATACTTTTTTTGATCGGTGTCATTATCTTATATTCTATCGTATTTGTCTGGCGTGATTATCTTTTCGCCACTATTTGGTGGGATGAATATAGTTTTTGGCGAACCAGTTTAAGATTTAGTAAAACTTTGATTCCTAGCTTAGAATTATTAACTAATTACAAGGAATTAAATACGCCCTTACCTTTTATTATTTTTGGAGCCTTAGAACATTTATTTAAAGGTGATATATGGGCGGGTAGATTACTGAATTTTTCTCTTTCTTTCATCATTATTTGTATTATTGGTTTACCCAATCGTTATATCGGGGCAAAACGGATCTTATCGGCGGTGGGTTTGCTACTTTGCCCCTATTACTTATGGATGAGTACATTATTATATACTGACATTATTTCGAGTTTTTTTGGGGTTTTAGGATTTTGGTTTTATTTAAGAAATTATCAATGGTCTAGTGCGATCGCTTTTATATTAGCGATCGCTTCCCGCCAATATATGTTGGCGTTTCCCTTGGCAATTATCTGTTTTGAATCTTTTGTCGCTTTACAGGATGGTCGTCCCATACCGAAAAAAGTGGTTGCCCCGGCGATCGCAGCCTTATCAATTATTGGTTGGTTTATTTTATTCAAAGGTTTAGCCCCTAGAGTGGCTTTATTAGGCAAACCTACCCCGCCTGTACAGTTGAGTGTATGGGCGATCGCCCCTAATAATTTTATTCATTTTTTGGCAGCAATTGGTACTTATTTTGTCATTCCAGAAATTTTATTATTTCATTATCGGGATTGGTTAGATTTGCCGAATTTGGGAAGCAAGATCAAGGCTTTTGTATTCCAGAAAAAAAATATATTAATTGCCGTAGGATTATTAATATTTGTCATCATATTTCCCCCAACTTTAATCGCCAATGGGGCTTTAATCAAAATAGCTAAAATACTACCAACTTATCATGTTAAAATGGCACTTTTTTACGTGCTTGCTCTGATTACCTGTTGGCGTTTTAATCGGATTACTATTGCCTCTTGGATTCTCTTATTTTATGGCTTGATTATGATGAAAGCATTTCCTTGGGATCGTTATGCTTTAACAGTTATTATTATTTTTTGGTATTTGAAATCCATGAATGCTTTAGCATGGGAAAAACCTCAGGATTGGCGTAATAGCACAGATTTATCATAAATTTATTGGGAAAAAGGAAAATTTATTAACCTGCCAAATATTTTAATAATCCTAATAAACGACGGGAGCGGTCTGTTAATAAACTACGCCGATATAAATCCGCCGCTTTTTTCATACATTCTGCTTGGGTAGGATAGGGATGAATAACTTGCGATAGAGTATTTAAACCCTGTTTGCTGACCATGGCTAAAGTAATTTCTGAAATCATTTCACCGGCATGAGAGGCGACAATAGTTGCCCCTAATATTTGATCAGAACCTTGTTTATGAATAATTTTGATAAAACCTTTTTCGCTGCCATCAGCGATCGCCCGATCAACCTTGGTTAAATCTATTTTAATTGTCTGATATTTAATCCCCTGGGCTTCTGCCTGACTAGTTGATAAACCGACATAGGCAATTTCCGGATCCGTATATGTCACCCAAGGAATTACCAGATCACTTAATTTAGCTTTGCCTAAACCGAAGGGAGCAAAAAGAGTATTTTTGATCACTATTCTGGCAGCTGCATCGGCGGTATGGGTGAATTTCCAATCGAGGCAAATATCGCCAGCAGCATAGATACGGGGATTAGTCGTTTGTAAATAGTCATTGACCTGCACCCCTTTTGGATTATAAGCAACCCCGACTGCTTCTAGGTTTAATCCTTCAATATTGGGCGATCGCCCGCTGGCTATTAGAATTTCATCCACGGTGATCACTTGACTATCAGCTAAATATAAAGTTTTTTCTGCCTGATGATTGCTAACCCGTTCAATCTGACTATGGAAATTCATTTTAATATTATCCTGATAGAACAGATTAGCTAAAAGGGCTGATGCTTCACTATCTTCCCTCGGTAACAGGCGATCGCCCCTTTGTAAAATAATTACTTCGCTACCCAAACGGGCAAAGGCTTGAGCTAATTCACAACCGATAGGACCGCCACCAATTACTGCTAAACGTTTTGGTAATGTGGTTAAATCAAAAACTGTTTCATTTGTGAGAAAACCTGCCTCTGTTAAACCTGGAATATTAGGGTGATTAACTCTAGCTCCCGTAGCGATCACAGCTTTTTTGAAACGTAATATTTTTTCCCCGACATTCACTGTGTGATCACTAGAAAAATAGCCATTCCCAAAGAATACATCTACCCCTAAATTTGCCAATCGTTCCGCCGAATCATTGTCACTAATATTCGCTCGAATTTTTCTTACCCGCTCCATCACCGCCCCAAAATCTACTTGGGGAGCATTAATATTAATACCAAAATCCTTGGCCCGATTGATTTCACCCATAATTCTGGCAGAGCGAATCAGGGTTTTAGAAGGTACACAACCAAAATTCAAACAATCTCCACCCATCAAATATTTTTCGACTAAGGCTACTTTTAAGCCAATGCCTAAACCAGCGGCTCCCGTTGCTACGACTAAACCAGCCGTACCGGCTCCAATTACCACTAAATCATACATCTCGGCTGGTTGAGGATTTTGCCAATTCGGTGGATGTACTTGATTAATTAATTTTTCGTTATATTGATCGGCGGGGTTAATCATAATTAGTTAGTGTAATAATGTTTAAGTTGATGGGAAATTTGCTAAACTTTCTTAATCTGGTTCCCCCCAGAATTGGGGGGTTAGGGGGGCAATAAGTTTAGGGTGGAGATAACAAAACTTTATGCCCTCACCCCCAACCCCTCTCCCAATTTTGGGAGAGGGGTGAGAAAAATCTTATTTATTTTTATCTTGTACTAAGAGAAAAATATTAACTTGATTAAGAAATTTCTTGATCCAAAGCCTGTTTGGCAATATAGGTAATATAAACCGTTACCCCAATAGTAGCAACTAAACCAATTATCCGCATGACCCATTGAATTGGTAAATTATTAGGTTGTTCAGTGCCGATTAAAGCTAAATTTCCTGCCAAAGAACCAATATAAACATACATAATAGTTCCCGGTATCATTCCCAAGGAACCAATTACATAATCCTTTAAACTAACTCCCGTAATACCAAAGGCATAATTTAATAAATTAAAAGGAAAAACAGGTGATAGACGGGTTAATAATACTATTTTCAAACCAGCCTGAGCGACCGCCCGATCAATTGCCTGAAAGTTCCGCTGATCAGCTATTTTACTTGTCACCCAATTTCTCGCTAAATACCGCCCGACTAAAAAAGCACAAGTCGCCCCAATCGTCGCCCCAATCAAAACATAAATACTACCCCACATCACCCCAAATAATACACCTGCCCCCAAGGTGAGAATCGCTCCAGGAAAAAAAGCTACCGTCGCTAAAATATAGATCACCATAAAAGCGATCGCCCCGCTGGTTCCTAGACTATCAATCCATTGCAGACTATTTTGTAAAAATAATTGAGGGTTGAAATTTCCATTAAGAGCAGAAAATAGCCAGGAGTGCGGGGAACTATCGATCATGTTAACAACAACCCCCACCATCATAATGCCATGTAGAATCAGTCACTAAAATATCCGGGAGTTGATCTAATTTATTAGCCGTTTTATCGCATACTGCGACTGGTAAACCTTTCATTAAGGTATGACCGGCCTGATCATCAAATAGCTCTAAATCTCCGTGATAAATCGCTGTTTTGCCCGTAAAAATACAAGCTCCATCATCAGGAATTGGTACTTTGAATGAGACAGAATCTAAACTTTCTAATAATAGAGGCGATTCTAAATCATAACTAGCACAATCTAATAAACGATAGGGTCGCCTGGCTCTAATTTCAACTTGCCCAAAACCCGCTTTAATCAAATGTTCCGTATATTCCTCATAGGTTAAAGCTCCCGATAAACACATTGCCCTTAATAATTGATTTGCCTGTAAATGATTAGGTATCGGTCGAGTGGCAATCGGATCACTCATCATTAAACGACCACCTGGTTTTAATACCCGCCACGCTTCTTGCAAAGCCTGATCTAAATCCGCTGGTTGAAAAATATTAAATAAACAATTTTGGGCGATCGCATCGACAGAACAATCAGGCACAGGTAAATTAAAAGCATCTCCCGCCCTAATTTCTACAAAACTCGGATCAAACCAAGGATTTTCTTGACTAGCTATTTGTAAATTACGTTGAGCAGCTTCTGCCATGTGAGCAACCGGCTCCACTGCTATTACGCCAGAGGCTCGCCGGGAAAAATAAGCAAATTGTAAGGCTTCCAAACCGCCCCCAACTCCCACATATAAAACCGTTGGTTCTCCCGCTAATTCAGCCGGATGAACTGTTGTACCACAACCATAATTCATCGCTTGCATAGTAGCTGGTATTTTTAAACCTGGTAATTGTAAAGGACTACTTTGCACACAACAAAGCCCAACCTGGGGAGATTGGGCGACTTCATCATAAAATTTATTAACTGTTTCTAAATAATTCATTGAAAATATTTGCCTCAAATCATTATGAATATTTCTGAATATTAAGGTTAATATTCACATTATAGAAATTTTACCATAGGGGCAATTGATTAATTATCCGATCAATTACCCTTAAAACACTACCTGATCTAAGTTACTTAGAAATAAAATGTACCCAGAAATTACCATCCGGCATACACAACCGACGAATCATATTATAGGAATAGTGTAAATATTTACCACTTACCTTCGTATTATAACCAGTTGAAAACCATTCCCCATAGGGATCATGTACAAAGAAACCTTGCTCATCAAAACCAGATACCACCACAATATGCCCAAAGGAAGTAAAATAACCGTGAATTACCACTGGTTTACCAGCTAATAACCACTGCTGAATTTCTTCTATTTTGCCATTATTTTTAAAAGTATCTTTCATGCCATAGTCCCGCACAATCCTGGCTAAATCATAGGGATCGTGACGACTATAACCGCTATTCAAAGCATATTCATATAATTCATCTTCAAACTGCCCGCTCCGAGTTTTTCTGGTGGTTCCCAGAAACTCCAAACACATAGCTAAAGATGTCACATTACAAGAGCCGGTGGGATTGTACCAGTTATCTAATTGAGATTTGTAAGGAATATTCAGTTTAATAGTTTTATTTACGGGTACAGGTTTCGGATAAACTAATTGATCCTGTTCATAAATACCCCCATGTAATTCATAAATATGCCAAATCGCTGAACCTTTAAAAGCATCATTCCGCAAAGCTACCCGAATATGGGCACGAGTTGGCTCGTAACTAATAATTTCAAATTGTTGACCAGCATTAACTATTTGTTTCTCTGCGTCAGTTAATTCTGATGCGGAAATGGGTTTAGATTTCAATACCGTATTCACTGTAACTTTCAAGATTGGTGGTGGTGTTCCCACATCTCCTTTATCTGCTACTAATAGTTTTTGGGCAGTAATAGTACCTAAAAAGCCAGCTTCCCCACAATTAGCTTGCTTTTGAAAACGGTCTAAACCAGCCGTGGACATAGGTCCGAAAATACCATCGACGGGCCCTTTAATAATACCTAAATTGACTAATATGGTTTGGATTTGACGAGAAAGCTCTTCATCATTGTCAATTGCTCTCACATCATATCTCAGATTTTTACTGATAATATCTTCTAATTTCATTGGATAATTCACCTAGAATATTCATTAATTTTAGGAAAATGTCGAAAGAAGTATTTTTCTATGACATTTTCACTCAAGTTAAAATTATTATGCAAAACTTTGGCACTTTTCGATCAGGGGGAACACCTATCATGTGTTTTTTGGTTTGATTGTCACAATACCATAGGCTTCAGCCGATAAATATTTTTGGGCGGCCGCTTGCACATCCGATTGATCGACTGCTTGAATCCGTTGTGGATAGGTGAGAGCTGGGGCCAAATCTCCTAACATGGACTGATAATAACCATAAAGATTTGCCCGATCACTAGGTGTTTCGTTAGCAAAAATAAAGCGGTTAGCGACTAATCTTCTCAGACGGGTGACTTCTGTTTCCTTTACCCCTGCCTGTTGTAAGTCTCTAATATGTTGGGCGATCGCCCCTTCTACGGCGGGCAAATTTTCCACCGGACAGCGGGCAGAAATATAAAATATGCCCTGTTGTCCATAACTCAGATTACTGGCAGAAATGCCATTGACTAAACCGCTTTTTTCTCGTAAATCCTGAAATAGTCGGGATGTGCGTCCCTGGCCTAAAATTGTCGCTAATACGTCTAAAGTGACAGTTTCCTCTAAATTATGTAAACCAGGTACACGCCACACCATAATTAAGCGAGCCTGTTGCAAAGTTTCATCGACAAATTCTGATCGGACAATCCCAGTAAAAGGTATTTCACTTGTGAAAGTTGGATGCACTGCTGGCATGAGGGAAGATGTATTAACAGTATTAACCCGGTGACTCATTGCCTGGGTAAAGGCATTAGAAACGATCGCTATTAATTCCTCTACTGGTAAATTGCCTACTGCCACCGCTGTCATGGTTTGGGGTTGATACCATTGTTGATGAAATGACCGCATTTGTTGCACCGTCAATTGGGATACCACATCGGCTGGCCCCAATACAGGACGACGATAGGGCATTTGAGCAAAAGCCATTTCCATGGAATGACGATAGGAACGTTGACCGGGATTATCCTCTGATCGTCTAATTTCTTCTAATACCACTAACTTTTCTTTGTCAAAAGCATCCGCTGGCAAACTAGCATTAAAAACTATTTCTAAGAGCCAGGGGGCCAATTCAGCAAAATCTTGAGGGGCAGAAGCAATATAATAGTGAGTGTATTCCTGACTAGTCGCTGCGTTTGTCACCGCTCCCCGTTGTTCAATCAGTCTTTCAAATTCCCCTGGAGCGAGACGAGGCGTGCCTTTAAAAATCATGTGTTCCAAAAAGTGGGCCATACCATTGATCGCATCAGATTCTTGAGCGGACCCAACATTTAACCAAAGACTTAAATTCACTGCATCGACGGGAATTTGTTCAGCAATTACCGTTAAACCATTTGGCAAATGTATAATTGTGGGTAGATTGAGCGGTTTGATAACAGGCGATTTGATCAGAGTTGTAGTCATTATTGCTTTACCTTGCATCTGTCCTTCATTAATATACCAATATTGACTGAGAAAACAAGCAGGGTTGAGAAAATTTATATTAAATTTATTTTTCTCTTCATTTTGCACTAATTTTTTCTGATGAAAATATCTCTGGCAATTTATGGCAATTTTGCGATGACTCAGGCGAACAAATATTAATGATCAACATACAGTAAGGACAATTGATCAATTGTCCTTACTAATTTCGGGTGAAAATCACTATCTAAATCTATATAAATAAAAGTTATTGAAGGAATGCGAGTATCTTATTCGCTATTGGCTATTAAAAGAATTTGGCATAATTACCAATGAAATTTTCGACCTAAAAATGATTCTAATTCTTGATTATAAGGATCAAAAAAGTTTTCTAATAAATTTTTCATAGATTGATTTATTTCAGGATATTTGCCAACGTTATCTAGTAAATATGCTGGTAAAGGATGGTTCGGTAAATTTAAAAAACTAAATACTTGTTCCATAATGATCTGAGGTTTTGCTAATAGCTCTTCACTTTGTAATACTAAGATTTGATCAGGTGAAAAAATACTAAACCAATGTTGAATAAACTGCACATAAACACCTCTAGCTAAATAATTTAATTCACCATGCCAAAAATTAGTTCTGCCTTGTAAATTTTCATAATCAGACAAAATAGCCGTTTCCAAAGGCCGATGTTCCCAATTTAACCGGCGAAAATGATGGTATTGGGAAATCGCCCGATGGACTGGATTACGTAAAATAACTATTAATTTTGCCTGGGGAAAATACTGTTTAATCCGAGTGGCTGACTGCGGATGATCAATATAACTGGGGCTGGCTTCGCCGATTAAAATATTATTACTATTAGGGGGAACAGGTAAAAAATGAGCTAAATACCAATCAACCGAATAATCAAATTTCCAGGACCAAAAATCTAACTCTTTTTTTATCGGTGGAATAATTTGCGGGTGTTCGATCATATATTTATATAAAGAGGTTGTACCGCCTTTATTTACCCCTAGAATCATAAAATCCGGTCCCCGTTTGGCAGTGAAATGATCTATAGATGTTTCAGAGTTGGTTAATTTTGCCAGTTTTTCTAACTTTTCTCTCACATGATAATGATTATCTCGTAAATAAATTTTGCCAGCGGTTTCATAGGAGGCGATCGCCCCTTTAATATTATTTTGGCGGGTAAGAGATTCTGCCAAATTCAAGTGGGGCCAAAATTTACCGGGATATTGTTGAATAGCTTGCCGACACAATTTTTCTGCCACATCTAACTGATTTTCATGATCAAAGGCTTGCCAGACATTACAATAAAACCACCAAGGAAAATTCGGGTCTTTTGCCATCACCTGACTATAAGTTTCTATAGCTTCTGACCAACGATGTTGCCGACTAAAAGCTACGGCTAAATCGTAATAATGCCAAGTATTATCAGGTTCTTGAGCAATCTTGGTTTGACATTTAATAATAATCTCATCTAATAATTTTTGTTGTTGACTTAAACTATTCAGAATATCATGAATTTTCGGTTGTTCTGGTAAAAATTCACTAGCTAACTGAGCCAAAATCAAAGCTGATTGAGATTGACCGCTTTTCCCTAATTCATCTAATAAGTTAATTAATAAATCAGTTTGTGCAATGATAAAATCCTGTACTATGGCAATATCTCTAGTATTTGCCAACGGTTCTGCTTGATAATAGGCAATTAAATTTTCCAGATCACCCGCCTTATTTAAAAATTTCCCCCACAAATCACCAATCGCCTTTATAATCCCAGGTATATCAGGCTTTTTTATATAAGCCTGTAAATAACGGGCGATCGCCTCCTCAATCAAATTTAATTGTTCACAAACCTGAGCTAAATGATGATACGACCAAACAAAATCAGAATTTAATTTAATTGATTCTTGATATGACTGATAAGCCTCCTGCCATTTTTCTGTAACAATCAGCACTTCCCCTAAATGGTAATGAGCCCAAGCAAAATCAGCATTTAATTTAATTGATTCTCGATAACGGGCGATCGCCCCTACATAATTAGCTAATTTCGCCTCCGCCCCAGCCAGATGATAATAATACCAAGAACAATCAGGAGCCAGGGCGATCGCTTTTTCATAACTATTTATAACAGCTTGCCATTGAGATTGTTGAGCAAATTGTTCCGCCTGCTGGGCATAAAATTCCGGGTTAAGATTTTTTGTACTATTAGGCTGGATGGCTTCTGACATAATAAGAAATTTCGTTAAATTTTCATTGTAATCAAATTTTCAATGATTGTGAATTTAAAATCTATATAATGGATACGGGACAAAAATTAAAATTTTAATTTTACCTAACCAATACTAATCCTAATATTCTCCTATTCCCCATTCCCCATTCCCTAATAATAAAGGCCAATCAACTATAATAATTGTCATAACCACCAAATTCAGCTAAAATAACAATCCAATCACCCAACCGGCAATAAGCCAAATTTAATAAAAACTATGCCAAGAACGCAAAAAAACGATAACTTTATTGATAAAACCTTTACAGTCATGGCAGACATGATCTTAAAAATGTTACCGACCAATCAACAGGCCAAAGAAGCCTTTGCCTATTATCGGGATGGAATGTCTGCCCAAGCCGATGGTGAATACGCCGAAGCCCTAGATAACTATTATGAAGCATTAAAATTAGAAAACGACTCCAACGATCGCAGTTATATTTTATATAATATTGGCTTAATTCATGCCAGTAACGGCGAACACGAAAAAGCCTTAGAATATTATCATCAAGCCCTAGAATTAAACGCTCAAATGCCTCAAGCCTTGAATAATATTGCAGTAATTTACCATTATCAAGGAGAAAAATTACGAGAAGGCGGTGACAACGAAGGAGCAGAAGATATGTTTGATAAAGCTGGCGATTATTGGAAACAGGCTGTTAGTTTAGCTCCTAATAATTATATTGAGGCACAGAACTGGTTAAAAAATACAGGTAGAATGCAGGGTGATATATTCTTCTAGTATTTGCTCAATCTATATATGACAAGTATTTTCACCGTTGCAAAATATTAGGGCAGTAATTAACAAAAAATCTAAAAAATCATGATAGAAAAAGAACAAGTAAAAAAAGTCGCTCATCTAGCCAGATTGGAGTTAACACCAGAAGAAGAAGCACAATTCACCACGCAATTAGGTAGTATTTTAGACTATTTTGAGCAGCTAAGTGAATTAGATACTAGTGATGTGCAACCAACGACCAGATCTATTGAAATTAGCAATGTTATGCGGGTTGATCAATTAGCTAGTTTTGCCGAACGGGATGATCTTTTAGCTTGTGCTCCCGATCAGGATGGTGACTTTTTTAAAGTTCCTAAGATTTTAAATGATGAGTAAACAAATCTAAGTGTAAAGGAATTTCACTGATATTAATAATTCACTTTAGAGGATGTTTGAAAAGTCAAAGAGCCACTATGGGTAGTATAGGAATATAGATATTTTAAGTGGTAATCCGATGAGTCAAAAAAATCCCAAAAATTATCCTGGAGACATGACCAAAGAACAAGAGGAATTGCTATTATCCTTAGTACCAGAAGCAAAGCAGGGCGGTCGTCCCCGAAGCGTAGATATTGTCAGTGTGATTAATGCCATCTTTTACGTCCTCTGCACTGGATGTCCCTGGAGATGGCTTCCCCATGACTATCCGCCTTATGGCACAGTGTACGATTATTTTCGCAAGTGGAAAAAAGATGGAACGTGGGTGAAAATTCATGACCATCTTAGGGATTGGGTGAGAACGGCAGAAGGTCGCCATCAGTCTGCCAGTGCCGGAATTATTGATAGTCAATCAGTCAAAACGGCAACGATGATTAATCAGAATGTAGGTTATGATGCGGGTAAGCAGATAAAAGGAAGAAAACGATTTACGTTAGTTGATACCTTTGGTTTATTAATAGCAGTTAAGGTAGTTGAGGCTAGTGTGCAGGAGCGAGAAGGAGCAAAACAACTATTTTCCAAGATGAAGGAACAATCCCACAAATATCCACGATTAATCCGAATTTTTGCTGATGCGGGATTTTCGGGTGTTGATTTTATGCGTTCAATTATGGACACTTTTGGTTGGATTATAGAGACGGTTCTGCGTTCTCAGAAAGCTCAGGGCTTTGAGGTCTTGCCTAAACGTTGGCTGGTAGAGCGTACCTTTGGTTGGTTTAACTATTGGCGACGATTGAGTAAAGATTATGAAGTTTTACCTGAGACTTCAGAGGCTTTTATTTACATCGGTATGATTCGACTGATGCTCCGACGACTCGCATAGACACAGGACACTATTTATGACCCTTTTCAAACATCCTCTTAGGGGTCAACAATAGTTGACCTTCTATTATTTGGGAAATAATGAATACTCCTTTGCTGAATTTTAACATCACTTATAACCCCATTCCCTATTACCCATAACCTATTCCCTATCATCTATTTCCTATTTAAAAAGTCAATTAAAGCATTATATTTAGGTGAACCATCCTGCCCCAAATATTCTAAAGCTCCCCAACTTCCCCATTTACTCGGTTTCCCTACATCCACAAAGTGCATAAATAATGTGCCACCTGAATCTTGCCATTTTTCTAATAATTTTGTATAAATATTGTACATTTCAGGTTGACGATTTAATTCAATAAAGAAATTAGTTAACTTTTCATTATTAACAACTTCTCCTACACCCACAATATGCTGACCACCCTCATAGGCAACTAATTGTAAGCCATTTTGTTTTGCAACATCAGCATAATAGCTAAAATCTTGATAATTATCTGAGAGTCCTTGATATTTAGATAATAATCCGCCTTTCTCTATTGCTTGCCATGCTTTACTAAACCCACCATCTTTTTCCTGAAGCCAAGACTCAACAATACTTTTATGCTCTGGGATACCTAATGCACCACCGATGTATCCTGTAATACCGAAAGCATCTATACCATGTTCAACACAAGGTTTATTACCCTCTGCCACCCATTTAGGACATTCTAAAACTAGTTTTTCTAAACCATGCCAAGCTGTTTGACTACTAATCACACATACTACCCGGTCTTTAGCATCTACCCAAACATTTTTCCATATGTCGCACATCTGGGCTGCCCTCATACCATACCATTGTACAAAAACATCCCCTTCCTTACCCCATCTTGCTTGCCCCTGAGTCAGAGCATATTGAGCTTGGGGAAATTGCCAATTCCATACCTCATTAGAGAATTCTACATAGACTTTTAATGTCGGTTTTAAATTCTTTTTGACCAATACTGCAAAATTTTTGATATATTCATCTGTTGCTTGATGAGGCATATTAAACCAAGCATCAGCGTCATTTTTATTGACTAAGGCTGTCATAATTTCTATTGGTACGCCCTGCCAAGCATAGGATGCTTTTTCTGGCTGAGGGCGATCGCTCCAATTTTTTTGCTGAGAACCATTGGTTTGCATCCAATCCATAAAACGCAAAGTGCTAAATGGCTGAATTTTTTGTAAAAATAGCGGGTTAAAAATTTCTCCCTGTCGATAAAGTTCTTCTTGATCAGCCCGAATTACTCTAATATTCCGCAAATAATTACCTGTACCTGCAGGATCTGTTGACTTAATAGTTAGTAAAATCCCCGATGAATCATCCCCTTTGACATTAAGCACATCCCGACCAGGAGATGATTCAGATTCAATTTTCTCAGCAAGAAATTTATATTCTAATGTACCTTCACCATCATATAAAACAATATATTTGCCTGATGGAAACTGACCAGGTGGTATTTCTCTCAATAATAAGGTACTAACCTGAGTATAAATTGGTGCTTCTTCTGCACGAGGCAAAGATTTAGGCCAGCCTTGATCATCTAATTCTAATAGATTAAATTCTTCTGTATCCCATTTTTTATTACAACCTGGATCAGTTTCTTGGCACTGGGTAATCCATTGGCGAGCTGTTTTGAAATGGTCAATCAAAGGAAATTGGGTTGACCAATCACTTATGCCATTTAAACCTATACCAAGAGAGGTTTTTGTCGAAATCAAACTATTAATATTTTGGGCTATTGTGGTATTAGTGACATCCTTAATAATTGGTAAATTATTCTCAGGAATAGAACTAAATGAATTTAAGCATCCAGGAATAAATATTACAAAAATAGCTATTCCTAAAAATAGATGTAATAATCTAAATAATTTTAAATTGATAAAATTCATGAGTTTATTTATAATTTGTGCGGAAAAATTTACCATAACTTAGATTCAAATTATTTTCTTGCTTTTTGCTTAGACTTCACTTGACGACTTGATCTAAGTTTTGATTTTTTCCGACGACTAGGATTTAAATTCTCCTTAGGACTAATAGCAATGGAGGATAATCCACCACAAACTAAGGGAAATAGGGTAATAAACATATCATTAATCAAAGAATCTTTGGAAGCATCTCAAATAATTGATGAGTAATTATATTTAATTATTTTTCTTATAGAAGTCATTTGGTATCTTTTTTCATAATTTTTACTACTAAAAGAATTTCAGCCGAATTAGAAAATTTCAGTTGAAAATCTTGCTATGCATGGATTATAGAATAAATATAAAAAGAGTTCTACAGGACTTACGCAGTTAGTTAACTATTTAACGAAAGAATAAGCCTTTCAGGCTCATAGCCGATGCCCAGAACAACGAGATTTCATTTCAGTGCGTAAGTCCTGTTCTATTAAGAAATGTCCCATTTTATGATTTTCTTCCCCAATAACCTAATCCACCCGTTTTATGAATTTCCTGGTTAGCTATAAAAAAAACTAAGAAATAGGCTATTGATGCTAAAATAACATAAGGCAAGCGAATTAAACTTTGACTCAAAGGATATTGTTTCAGTTTTTTAAATCTTCCCCAAAGTAAGATATTAGGAATTAACCACCAACCACTTTTATTGATTTTTTCGTCAATCATTTCACTTAACCATGAAGGATTTTGCTGGTTATTCTGTTGGATTAATTTTCCTGCATCTTGATCATAATTAGAGTTTGCCCACAAATAATTATATATCCAAGAATTGATAGTACTACCAATCACTATCCGTTTTTCATGTTGCAATAATGCAGAAATATCTGTATAAGCCTCAAAAATATGAGATGCTTTAGGACTAAGACTAACTCGGCTAAAATCTTCAGGTCCTGTAAATCTATCTGTCACAATCATTGCTCGTAAAAAACCATCTTCCACCGGCAATCCCAATGGCATCCAAATTTTACGAAGTACAGAAGCTCGACTACAATAAAGTTGACCACAAATTTCATGACTTAATGTCCCTGGAGTTTGAGAAGAAAGACGATCCATAAAACTCTTTTTTTCTTTTAAAACAACATTTTTAATTGGTCTGCTAGTAACTACCCAACTATTAGATTCTGCATCAAATGTTTCTATCATTTGTTTCAAGGTATCAACTGCGGAAAACTGAATATCTGCATCCATCAGAAAAAGATAATCGGCTTTTGGATTAGATAAATTATGTACATATATGTTCCAAGCATTACTTTTTCCTGGTTCCATAAGTTCACAAACTTGCCATGAACAGTGATTTATTGCTAAAGATTTTAAAGATTCTTCTAAAAATAAGCTAGATATTTCTGCTGTATTATCCTTGCACCCGTTAGGAACTACAATAATTTCTAGAGAGGGAAATTTATCAGTATCCTGAAATATATCTTGTTGAATTAGTGAATTTAATGTTTTATTGATTACTTTTGCTTCATTATAAGCTAGTATTCCAATACTAATATTCATATTTTTATAACTCTCTACATTAATAATTGTTTTTATTAAGGAATAAATAATACAAGAAGCTTCTCCTGTATTTTTGGACACTCTCACCGTTACAGCCGAAGGCTCTAAACAGGAGATTCTTGCTTAATGACAAATAACTAGCTCAAACAGTGTTAACTGTTCAAACCCCGCCAGTACGTCTGGCCCGCTCAAGGGAATACAAGCATTTTTACTCATGGTATGCCCTACCGCCATTAAGCCGCTATTTTTAATTACTTTGGCACTTGCTATGTCTCTTTGTTCTGTATGATCACAATACTGACAATTATGCACTCTTTTACTTAACTACTTTTCGCCAGTACGTTTGCCACAATCAGGACACTCTTGAGATGTACCATTTTTATCCACTTTTAGATAAAATTTATCTCTTTTCCAGCAGACATAAGGTAATATCTCGTTCATAAATCAACATTTGGGTAAGGCTGGTCAGGCGGTATAATGAACTCTGAGATAAGCGAACAACTATTAACAGGTGAGTGATTGCCTACTACGTAACCAGTTCAAGGCATAGTTATAAACAGACCGGCAGACTTCTAAGATATGTTCTATCTCTAACTCCTGTTATCTGTTTAAATCTAATCTAAACTGATAAATAAAATTAATCACTTGCTTTCATTGATTTTTCTGTAATATTAGACCTCTTGCAAAAATCATTAAAAACTGACTCAAAGCCTGATTTTTGGTAACGTATTTAAAGCATCCTGCTACTTTCGCAAGAGGTCTATTACATTCTACTCATTATAAACTTATTAATTAATCATGTCAAATAATTGTCAGACAAATTAAATCAACATAGAACCTATTTGGGATATATTATCTTACCCATGCTTAGACTTAACTTGACGACCTAATTTGCGTTTTGATTTTTTCCCAGAACTAGGGTTCAAATTTTCCTTAGGACTAATAGCAATAGAGGATAATCCTCCACAAATTAAGGGAAACAGAGAAATAAACATATCATTAATCAAAGAATCTTTGAAAAATAAAACTACACATACCGCTAAAACTGCGGTAGGAGCAACTTTAGGATTAAACCACTTTCTACCGGGATAGCCTAATATCATAAAACCAAGAACAGGCAACAACAAGGATGCAGCCCAACTATATACACCAACGTATCCTCTGATACCAAAATGGATAATCCAGGAACTATCGGGCACAGTTATCTTTTTTATCTCACCAGTCCACGTTTCTTCAAAAATGTTATTGCGATCAAAGCCTCCCCAACCATATAGAGGTTTTTCTCTAGCTTTTTCTCCTAATATTTTTTCCATATTGTATCTATATTCCATTGAGCCAACCCGATCCTCTGCTGCATATTTACGCATTTTTTCAAGAGCAGCTTCTGCATCAAAAGTACCTTGTACTTTCGTGTAAAGTAAGTTAGCTTGCTCAAAAATTAACATTAATAATAAGAGAGACGTTCTGAAAAACTTAGTAGAAAAAAGAATAGCTACACCATTAGCAAAATAAGCATAAGTACCTGTAGAACGACACCAAAAAAATGTTGCAATCAAAATAACAACTAACATATTTATTGGTTTGTTCCAAATCTTTTTTACCACTTTTGCTTGCTGTAACCATAAAACGACTAAAGCTACTGTCATCATAAACAGTGCAACTTTGAGTCCATGTTGCATAAATACATTAGGTCGCCATCCTCCTAAACGGCGAGCCTGACTAATCCCTGACTCATGAGCATAAAAACCATATATTCTTAAATGTAAATTAGGACTCAGTACACCTTCATACAAACATAAAGGAACATATAATAAGCCCCCTTTCACAATATTAATAGCGAGTTCTCGAAATCCATCTAATTTATTGAGATATATGCGGCCCAATAGATAAGGAATCCCCCAGGTCATAGTTTGATCTAATGTTGAAAGAATACCATCATAAGCTCCTAAATCATTAGTAACGGATGATTGATAGGGACATAAACACCATATCAACATAGGAATATCAATCCACGATGGTTTAAATAAATTAAATCGCTCCGGATCTTTATTAATTATCCCAATTAAAATAACATAACAAACTGCATTCATACCTCCATAATCAGGAATGAATGGTAAGGAAATCACTGTCCTTTGCGGTAAAAATAAGGTTCCTCCTATAAAAGCAATAATCATTGCTTTGCGAGGAGGATACTTGTCAAAAAAGTCTAAAGCTATTGGGAACCAAAGAATTAAAGCTAGTTTGGCTTGAGGAGTCATAAGTTTAATTATGCCATAATTTATCTAGTGGGAATCCCCAACCTTGCATATATCGAATAATTAGAGCTAATATAATTAAGATTATGAGGATAATAGATGCCTTCGTGTCTTGCTTAAAGCAAGATAAACCCTCTTTTTGTAGGCCATAAATTGTGACTATATAACCGGGAATATCATTGGCGGCAATTACAATAATTACTCCCAGAATTCCTGCTAAGTTAAAACCTATAGGAATTCCTATCAACATATAAATAAATTTGCAAAAGGAACTTATAGAACCATAAACAGGTTTACCGATCGCTAACAAAGATTTTTCAATTGTACTTGCTAATATTAAAGGCCATAAACCTAAAGCAAGAATTGGTAACATCCAAGAAGCAGCATGATACCTTTGATCATACAAACTAAATACGATTAAATCTCCAAAACAAGACAAGCCCATAACTATTAATATCAATCCTAGAAGCATTGGCCAACGTTTTTCTAGGATTTTTCTTCTTAATTCCTTCCGTTCCAAGCCAATTGAACGAGCAATTAAAGGAAACACTACTTCTCCACTCACTTTTTGGGTGATTTGTTTGGGTAAGTCAGCAAAAGTAAAAGCAATTGTATAAACACCTAGCATTTCTAAGGGAAATAATTTTCCTAACATCAAACGATCTGATTGCGAAGCTAAAAACATCATAGCCGTAGATAAGAATATCCATTTGCCAAAGGAAAAAATTTCTTTGGCGGCATCCTGATCCCAAGCAAACTGGTTTTTCTGTTCAGGAACGAGAATATGACTTTTAATCATACTCAGCAGGGATGCAACTAAATTGCCAATAATTAACGCCCAAATGCTTTGATATTTTTTTGCTAAATATATCGTGATACTTAAACTAATGATCTGTACTATAAAATCATAAACAGTAAGTTTTCCTAACGTTAATTTGCGGTTTAATAAAATCATTACGGTGGAGTTAAACCCCTGAAATATTGTTGCATTGGCAACAATAGGCAATATCCATAACAATTGAGCCTCTCCATAGAAATTGGCTATTGGCATAGTGATGATTAAACAAACTATCCATAATAAAAAACCTCGTAAAACTTGTATTGTCCAAGCTGTATTTAAAAATTCCGGTTCTTCTCCCCTCGGACTCCTGATTATACTAGGAGCAATACCAACATCAGAAAATAAATTTAAGCCAATTATAAATGTATTTACGAGAGACATTAGGCCAAACATTTCTGGTATCAATAAACGAGTTAGAAGTAAATTTGCTCCGAATCTTAATACTTGGCTACCACCATAACCTAATAATGTCCAGAGGATCGCCTTGACAGCATTTTGTCTGATAGATGGCATGAGTCATTAGAATAAATAAAGATAATATATCTTACTGCTAAAACAATAGATTTTTATTGAGGAATCAGTTTTATCTATGACTATTTCTTTTCTTAATATCTGGAACAAAAATAGTTGCATATTTCTCCTAATGGAGTTTTTGGGTCAAGGATTGCATATTATACGAAATTTCTATAGGAACTTTTTTATTTTTTTAATCGTTGTATAGTAAGAATGTTGAGGATGGACTGATAATTATAAAAATCCTGTATAATTTAGAATTATCAGTAAAGATATTGAATAGAGTCTGAATCGATATTGTATGCAAGAAAATTGACAAATTTATGTTTCATTCTTAAAATGAAGGTTATAATTAATTTATGCTAAAATAATAATAGAAGTTTTGAAATTAAAAAGCATAATTAAGATATAGCAAAATTATTTTAATTAGCATAACTTTAAAAATCAAACTCTTTCCTTAAAAGAAATCCAAGAATTGTAAATACCATAATTTAGTTAGGATTGTTATATAGTCTGCTATATTCTATTAACGCATTTTATCTTTCAATAAATTTTTTAATTAGAATGAGAACTATTGTAAAAACTGGAGAGTCTAACTAACATGAGTGACAGTGAATTAGATTTACAAGAATTGCCAGAAGAGGAGTTAGATCAAGGAAGTCCAAAGAAAAAAAAGCCGAATTTCATTGGACCTCTATTTAGGGCATTAATCAGAAAGTCATGGTTGATTATATTATGTCTGATTAGTGTCACTGTTGTAGCAAAATTAAAAATTAAGGCTCCTCCTCCTACATATAGTGGATCCTTTCGACTGTTAGTGGAACCAGCTTCATCAGATGCAAAAATTAGTGCCCCATCTTCTTTAACTCGTTCTGAAGGTGGAATGCCTAACGATAAGTTGTTTAACTTGGATTATCCGACTCAACTAATGATTTTAAAAAGTAAGGGATTGTTAGAATCTGTTTATCAAGATGTGAAAATTAAATTTCCTGATTTTGTTTATAAAAATTTACCAGAAGGTTTACACCTTGAACAAGTAATAGGTGGTCCATCTCGTGTATATGACGCTACTAAAATTATTGAAATTTCCTATACGGATGAAGATCCCAAATTAGTCTTATTGGTTTTAGAAACTCTAGCTAATAAATACTTAAGATATAGTTTAGATGAAAAGAAAACGAGTATTGGTCAAGGAATATCATTTATTAATCAACAATTGCCTCTATTACGTCAGCGAGTAGATAATTTAAATAGTAGTATTCAAAAAATTCAAAAAACCTATGATATTATTGATCCGACCCAAGCAGTAGGAGATTTGTTGAGTAAAGTTAATGATCTACAACAACTATCCATAAATAGTAATATTAAGTTGCAAGAACAAAGAATAATCTATTCTAGGGCAAAAGATCAGTTAGGTTTATCACAAGAGGAAGCATCTATTGCTTTGACTTTAACAGAAAAGTTAAGTGACAATAAATCTGCTTATGCGATGGCATGGCAGACACTACAGGAATTAGAACAAAAAATAGCTTTAGAATCTGTAAGATTTCAGCCAGAAAATCCCCAATTACAAATTTTGTTAGAACAACGTCAAGAATTATTAAGTTTTATAAATCAAAATACAGAAAATATTTTGACAGCAAATCAATTAAATACTATTAATAATCCTACTTCCTTGATGATGCAAAATTCTTTGCGTACAGAATTGATTAAACAAATGTTAATGGCAAATCAAGAAATTAAGATATTAGAACTTCAGATTGAAGAAATCTTAAAAATCAAGAAAGGGTTGGAGAAGCAAGCACAAGTATTTCCCCAAATTGTGCAAAGATATAATGATTTAAGACAAAAGTTAGACATTGCAAATCAGAGCCTTAATCAATTTTTAACCCAAAAAGAAAAATTGCAAATAGAACAAGCTCAAACCCAATTACCTTGGGAATTAATAGCTAAACCAGACTTATTTCGTGATAAAAAAGGTGAACCAGTAGTTTCGACAGAATCATCTAAGAAGCAAATTTTGATGGCTGGTGCGGGAGGATTGATATTGGGTTTAATAATTGGATTATTATGGGAAATATTACGGAATAAGTTTCAATCTGCCTCTGATATTAAGGACATAACGACCTTGGATATTTTGGGAGAAATAAATCTTTATAAACTATCAGAAGGGGGTGCTTATTTAACACCGATGAAAGTACCGGATGGTATGTCAGCAGTGCCTAATAGTCATAGAGCCTTATCTGATTTATCACCTACGGATTTATTGGAAGATCAAGATAATAATAAAGATTTTGCATTTGTATTTCCTGTGAAAAATGATCAACCAAGTGTTAATAGAGAACAATCTTTGCAACAAGAGTTTTTAGATCAAATAGATTTGTTATATACAAATTTACGTTTTCTTTTTACCAGTAAGCCTTTGGGGTCTTTAGCGATTAGTTCTGCTCTATTAGGTGATGGTAAATCGACGATTGCCCTACATTTAGCACAGGCAGCTGCTTTCCTTGGACAACGAGTATTATTAGTGGATGCTGATTTACATGATCCTGATTTAGCAAGTCGCCTACAACTTTCTAGTAATCAAGGTTTAGCTGATTTATTAGTTAGTCAAATCGACCCCTTGGATGTAATTCAGCGATCGCCCCTGATTCCTAATTTACATTTTATTACATCGGGGCAAGTTACGCCTGGTGTGGCTAGATTATTAGCTTCTAGTAGGATGCGTTATGTGATGGAAGAGTTACAGGCCACCTATGATTTAGTGATTTATGATACGCCTCAATTACATGATTTATTGGATGGTAATTTTATTGCCTCTAATACTGATGGAGTTTTATTAGTGGTGGGTGTTGATAAAACAAAGGTAACGTCTGTTATGAAGGTTTTATCCCAATTGGAAAAATATAGTATTTCCTGTTTAGGGGCGGTAGCTACTAATTTTAAAAAGGCTCCTAAAGTTAAGAAAACTAAGAAAGCTAAAATGGAGAAAAATTTACATCATGTCATGGTGAAAGCTCATGAGAAGAATGGTAATAATGGTAATCATAGCAAGAATGGTAAGGATTCATTACCTAATGTTCCGGCTGGAAAATTAAAAGTTTAGATGTAATAGAAAAAAAATAGGGAGCATCTGCTCCCTCTGTGAAAAATATTTAGGCAATTTAGTCGGTAAAATCCTTACCCTAGAATATCCTGAATGAATAATGGTTCAGGGATTTGGTTGTTGGCTTCGGCTAGTTTTTCTCTGGCTGACATGACGCAAATAGCACTATTATTTAAACCGTTTGATAATACCTCTAATACTGCTTGTCGCACATCATTGGCTTTTGCTTCTAAAGTTTGAGTATAGCGTTGTTCCCGTGCTTCATCTGTTAGGCCGGTTAAATAGCGGGAGAGGGATAAACCGCAGGCAACATCTGGTCTTAATACGGGGGAATCTTCTTGGGTCGTGACAATAATTGCCCGATCTACTTCGGCCTGACTTAGTTCCATATTCTGCACATAATCGGCTAATTTAGCGAATACATTTAAAGTGCGGGTAATATGGGGATCACGGTAGGAATAGAGGCTGATTTTTTGACCGAGGCTATTGTAACTAAAGCCGGCTCCATAGGCGTTGCCCCGTAAACGAATTTCGCTGAATAGGTAGCCTAATTGTAAAATATGACTGCCTAAGTCTAGGAGCGGTGACAGGTGATCGCTATAGTGGGGGGCGGGCATTACCTGCACACAATAGGCAACCTGTACGGGGCCGGCTAATCCTACCCGTAGATTATTCTCTAGCTGAAATGGCAAATTGGTTGCACTAGCTGGTTGATTTTGCCGTTTTTCTTGCCACTGACTAAGGGTATTTTTTACTAGGTTGTAGGATTGATCGGAGCCGGTGAAACTGGCTGTTAGATTTTGACTGATCACAAAATCTCTAATAGTAATTATTTTGTTGATCAGATCATCGGCTATTTGATCAAAGGATTGACTAAGTTTGTTAGTTAATTCTAATTGGGGTAAACCACCAATCATATTATTTAAATAGCCTTCTAGGGTGAGGCCGGCCCCCGCTCTTAATAGGGCGGTTTGAATACCGTTGTAAACTAAATCGGAACGGTAACGGGCGGAAATTTGGGTGACGACATCCCGTAAACGGTTGATGTCACTGGGATCAACGCTAAATAATAAATCATGTAGGAGGCTTAAGGCTGGTTCAATTTGTTCATCTAAGGTTTTTAAGGTGACTCGTAAACCATAGACTGATTTGTCAATATCGACACTATGGGTTTGCAGTTGACTTTGAAAACCAATACCACCAGTATTTGAGGCGATCCGTCGGGCAATTTGTTCATAGTTTAAACCGGCTGTTCCCAGTTTCCGCAGGGCTTCAATATACAGGGGCAAATATTCCCACAATTCGGCGGGTAAACCTTGTAAGTCGAAGTTTAATTGTAAATAATTGACTCCATTAGCAAATACATCATTGCGTAATAGCACTAAACCGCCTGGTAATTCTTCCACTGTGGTGGGTAAATGTTGGGGTTTCCTGGGTAGATCACTGACTTTTAATTGGGGCAGGGTAGCGATCGCCTCTGGGGGATTGGGAGTGCCGGCATCCTCCTGTAAAAGCAAGGCTTCCTCGGCAATTTGCTGTAATTCAGTTTCTGATAAATCTTGACAAATTTTTGCCGTGCGATCACTCAATAATTGATCATATTCACTTTGCCATTCATGATCGGGAGCCATCACCACAGTTAAACGATGGGGATTATTTAATAAATGATCCTTAATCATTTGATTAAAATAGTGAGGATTCCCTTGATAACGGGCTTGACAATCTTTTAATTCCTGCTCCATTTGCAAATAAGTTAAAGGATCCTGCCCATAAATCCAACTTTGCATCACCCGCATTAACATCCGTAAAGGATAACGACGGGCGACTTCTTGGTGTTGATAGGTGGCTTGTTGAAAAGCGGCTGCCACTAATTCAGGATCAATATCAGTTTCTGCTATTTTCCCTAAAGTTTCTAATACTAAAGTATTAAATTGTTCACCCCGCTCCGGTTCACTACCTTGCACGCCAATAGAGAACACCCCCTCACAACCGGCAGCACTAGCACCGCCACCCGATAATAAATTTTTGCCTAATTGGGCATCAATAATTGCTTTTTTCAGAGGAGCCGCTTCATTTCCTAATAAAATTCGTCCTAATATATCAAAATCAATAGATTCCCTGGGATTAGTGCTATCTCCCACTAACCATTGAGTAATAATATAGGTTTTTTCTTCCTTCGCTTCATTCGCACCAATCGGATAGAAATCCCGTAAAAATTTTGGCTGAGACCAGCGGGATTGGCGTTTAATACTGACATCAATATTTTGTCGCTCAAATTCATTTAATTTGTCAGCCAAAAAGTCTAAATAATCCTCGGTGGGAATATTACCGTAGAACAGAAAATAGGCATTACTGGGATGATAATGGGTAGCGTGGAATTGCCGGAAATTTTCATAGGTTAACTCAGGAATAGAAACCGGATCACCACCTGATTCTAAACCATAAATATTATCGGGGAACATTGCCCGATTTAACAAAGTATCTAAGCGGGCTTCTGGATCAGAAAAAGCTCCGCACATTTCGTTATAAACCACCCCAGTTACTTTTAATTGACCCATTGGTTGTTCTGGATCGACTGGTGCTAAATGATGTCCTTCCCGTTTAAAAGTTTGTTCCGTTAATAAAGGATGAAATACTGCATCAAAATAGACATCTGCTAAATTAAATAAATCTTGGGGAACCTGACTAGATACCGGGTAATAGGTACAATCCGCTCCGGTCATGGCATTAATAAAAGTCGCCGGACTCATTTTCAACATCTCAAAAAATGGTTCCCGCACTGGATATTTACGAGAACCGGCTAAGACAGAATGTTCTAGGATATGGGGTAAACCGCTATCATCAGGCGGTGGGGTGGGGAAACTGACAGAAAACAGATTTTCTTGATCGTCGTTATGTAAATGTAAAATTTTTGCACCAGTTTTATCGTGTTCTAGCTGATAAGCTGTCATTCTTAAATGCGGTAATGGGGCGATCGCTACTACCGTAAAACCTTTGATATTTTTTCCTACTGTTAATGGTGATGAAGTTGTGACAGTCATATTTTTAGGGAAATTGTTTAATTTTAATCGTGTTGATTTGTTCCCTATATGCTAACTGATCCCAATTCTATCTGTCAAAGTTTGTGGCTAAAGTGTGAAGAAAAGTATAAAATCAAGTATCATTTGTTACGGTAATATGATCAATCCTAGGTAATTATGACACCTAGTCAGAAAATACAGATTGTGTTATCTTGACCAAGTGAAATCGCTGTCAAAGTAAAAAGTGTAAATTCTACAGATTAAATAAATTTCAGGAGAATAATGGCTAATTTATTAGAACAACTAGAAAAAATGACGGTAGTTGTCGGTGATACGGGAGATATTGAGGCAATTAAAAAATTTGTTCCCACCGATGCCACGACAAATCCCTCTTTGATTAATATGGCTGCCCAAATGCCGGAATACGAAAGTATTGTCGATCAAACTTTACAGTCAGCACGGGCAAATTTAGGCAAAGAGGCTTCAGCCAAAGATGTAGCGACTTTAGCTTTTGAAAGATTAGCGATCGCCTTTGGTTTAAAAATATTAGAAATTGTGCCGGGTCGGGTTTCCACCGAAGTAGATGCTCGTTTATCCTACGATATGGAAGCAACTATTGCTAAAGCTCGTTATTTAATTTCTGAATATGAAGCGGCTGGTATATCACGGGAGCGAATTTTAATTAAAATCGCCGCCACTTGGGAAGGGATTAAAGCGGCAGAACAGTTAGAAAAAGAGGGGATTCATTGTAATTTAACCCTATTATTTGGTTTCCATCAAGCGGTTGCCTGTGCGGAAGCGGGGGTAAAATTAATTTCTCCTTTTGTTGGGCGAATTTTAGATTGGTATAAGAAGGAAACGGGGAAAGATTATGCTTCCCATGAGGATCCCGGTGTATTATCAGTGCAAAAAATTTATAACTATTACAAAAAATTTGGTTACAAAACCGAGGTAATGGGGGCAAGTTTTCGCAATATTGGGGAAATTATCGAATTAGCGGGGTGTGATTTATTAACTATTTCACCCGGATTATTAGGGGATTTGGCAAAAACTACAGGGGATTTACCTCGGAAATTAGATCCAGAAATTGCCAAACAATCTGATATAGAAAAAATCCATATTGATGCCGATACATTTATCACAATGCACAAAGCAGATCGGATGGCTTCAGACAAATTAGATGAAGGTATTAAAGGTTTTTCGGCAGCCTTGGAATCTTTAGAAAAATTCTTAGCAGAGCGTTTAACTAAATTAGAAAGTTAATAACTCTAGTTGAAACTACAGACATTTAGAAACCCGGTTTTTTCAAAAAAACCGGGTTTTTCTATCAATCACCTAAGATTGCCAATTAATAAATTTAGCATAAATATAAGCAATTAATTCTCCAACCGTCACCCGAAAACCCTCACTAGATTGCCACCAGCGAGCCGGTTCATAACTCGTAGGTGGAACAGCAATAATACCTACTTGAAATTCTGGTTGCATTACCCTGTCAAAAATCAACCAACTTCTGCGAGCGTGGGGACCCCAGGAAAGAATATTCATAGATTTGATAGATAAATTATTCTGACTCAATAACCACTTTCTCACAGAAAGAGCCGTCGCCATCGTCCGATTTTTTATGACATATTTGGTAGGAACCGCCACTAATTTATTAGCCGGAAAACCTAATTTGAGTAAAGTCGCCTCTGTTAACTGAGCAAAAGTTTTATATTCAGACAAATAAAAACCCCTTTCTAAAGATGAACCTGTAGTGATTAATAATTGATATTCACCCGCCTCAAATTCTTCTATTGCCTTTAATAGAGCTTGATCCGACAACCATCCTTCCACCACTAATACATCAGCATTTAGGATCGGTCGTTGCAAAGATAAAAAGTTATTTACAGACAACAAAGGAGTCAATACCATCAGACCTAATAAGCAAATAGTCACTAACCACCCCATGGCAGTTAATGACCAAGTATAACGTTTTTCGATTAATTTAATAGTGAATTTACTTTTGAAGTGTTTATTTGAATTATTAACCATTTTAACTTCTATTCCCTATTCCCTATTCCCTATTCCCTATTCCCCATTCCCCATTACCTATTACCTTTTTCATGTAAATAAGCAAAAACGCTTTTATCCCCAATATCATCAGGAATATTCTGAATAGACTTACGACCAGCAAATACTAAAAATAATACTGCCCAAATTACTAATAAGATCAACTTTGTTTGATCAGGCAAAATACCAGTTAAATGTCCTAATAATAAAATCGGTACGAGGGGAGTCAAAAACTTAGTTTCTAAACGATTAAAACAAAAGGCTTCTTTAAAATAAATTCCCGTTAAAGCTGCAAATAAAAAACCGATACCCAAAATAGTCAAGGGATATTGATTAACAGTTAAAACCAAAGACTGTTGATCACTGATCGCAAATATTAAAGAAGCGATCGCCCCGATCAACCACAATACTTGTAATAAGCGGTGTAAACTCACCATATAAATGTGAATAGTTGCTAAACTTACCCCTAAAGCTAAAACAAAAACTGCATAAAGATAAGTTGCTATTGATAATAGCCAGGGTTCTGAATGACTTGTGTACCAAAATATTAAACCTGTAGCGATCGCAAAACTAATAGCAGAGATAAGTAAACCACTCCGATAAATGATCACACCCCAGCGATCTTCGTCAGTAATCGTAAATTCGCCAAATTGTCCTTTATAGACCGGTAAAGCGGGAGAAGAATTACTCATGATTAAACCTCAATATTTTGTTATATTTTGTTATATTTTGTCATACGATAGCCCCATAAGTTAATCCCACCAGAAATACCAAATATTATTATTTAATAAACATTCAGCTAATCTTTTAACAGTTATGGTTCCCTGGGAAACCAAATCATCACAATAGGCCATTTGTTCTTTGGCTAAATGAAAAGCTGTTTCCCAATTATCAGGCGGACTCATTACTTGAAATTCAAAAGTATCATGATTTAAACCAAACCACTGGAGATTATATTTTTCTGACCAATATTTAATAATGGCTGCTTGTTCATGGGGATATGGACAGCTATTCCAGCCGCCATATTGTAGATAAATGGGAATAAAATATAATGAAATTTTAGGCAATAAAACTATGCCAATACTATCTAAAAATTGTTGTTCGATGATGTTATTTTGAATAGAAAAATTAGAATTAAATTGATTTATTTCCAGCGGTAATAATTCTGAGTCATCTTCTTCATTTTCCAGATCATATTCTTGTAAAATATCTGCAAACCATTGCTGAGGATCAATTTTTATAAAGTTTTCTAAATCTTGATTAATTTGCTCAAGATCGTCAGAAATCAAGGTTTCTTTACAAAGTTCTGCCGAGACAATTAGGGGGGTAAACTGCTGATAATCTGCTTGAATTATCTGCCAAATTTTTAGGGCATTACTACCTACAATTATCCCATATTCTACTAACTGATTGGCTATTTTTCCTGCTATTCCTTCGTTGATTAAAGGAATATTATGTTCTGCTAAAATTTTTGTTATTTTTGACATAGATCAATCCTCAATATATAGTATAGCAGTTGCCAGAGTGGTTAGGATGCTTGTTTTAGTACATACTCCATCGCATCCCGAAGGCAGTTAAACTGACTTATTTGTTTGCGAATCCTACTTTTTATCCATGACCAGCAGTTTTCAATCTTGTTTAGGTCTGGCGAATAAGATGGTAGATATTTTAGCGGGAATAGGGTTAAGTTTCTTCTTCACTGAAAAATTGATCTAAAGTTTTCATAATTTGTTGAGAACCATGTCTAACTCTGTGAATTTGAACTGTTCCACTATTTTCTTCTCTGTTTTCAATTACAGTAAATAAAATTTTGTATTGATTTTGATAAAAAAGTTGACGCACTTCTATATCTAAATATTGACTTTCCAGGGCTAGGGGACAGCGTTTAGGGAATTTTTCTAACTTTAACATAATTTCATAACATCCTCTGACCCAACGATAAGAATTATTAGGGGAGTTTGTTTTTAGCCAAAGAAATATTGTTTCTACATCTTTAATAGCTGTCGGTGATATTTCAATCTGGTAAGTCATATTTTTCTTGAAATTGTGCAAAGGCTTGATTTAGAGGAATTCCTTTACCTTGTTCAAATTCTTCTAAACTTTTACGAATACCTGCTAAAGATTCTAATAGTTCAATTTTGTCAAGGAGTTGCTGATAACTTTCCGCATCTTGAACAACGGCGGCTATTTTACCGTCAACTGTGAGAATAATAGGGCTTTTATCTGTTTTGAATTGGTTAAGAAGGGCAGGGGCTTCTTGTTGGAATTCATTAAGAGAATGGGTGCGAGATAGATTTACCATAGTTTTGTTTAGCATAATCTGAATCTATTCTAATATTGTACCAGCATTAACTCTGTATTGCAGAATTTTGACGACGTTGCTCTATTTCTTGAGAAAAATCAGTAAATTCTTCATCTAATAAATCTTGCCAACAACCGGTAAATGCCATGATTTCATTAATATTATTATTGGTTGATGACTTGAGAGTAATTCTAAAACCATAAATTAAATTATATAGTTCTCAGGACTTACGAACTGAAACGAAATCTCGTTGTTCTGGGCATTAGCTATGAGCCTGAAAGGCTTATTCTTTCGTTGAATAGTTAACTAACTGCGTAAGTCCTGGTTCTGTTAATTTGTCTTCAGGAATTAAATTGATTTCTTCAATAATGTCAATTTTTTTCGTTAAATAGTCCATTGTCTTAGTTTCTCCAAATCAGGTAATAGATTTGCTTAGATTTTATTTTAATCCAATAATTGGACTCTTTCAAATTATTAATAACCATCTAAACATCAACCTTTTCCACTAACCAGCCCTTACCCCGTCCCAGCTTCCCCTTAGCAATAAATTTCCAAGAACCCCAAACATATTCAGAGCTGTGGGGCTTCACACCTATTAAGTCATAAATTTTCTGAGTAGAAATAATCCAGCTATTACTACAGGCTTTTTCCAGAGCATCATAATTAGATAGCGGGTCAGATTGTTTAGAGGCGATCGCCCTAGCCAATTGTTCTATTAAATCAGGAATAGGTAACTGAGTTGGTACAGGTTCTGTTAATGTATCAGCAACAACAATAGATTGAGGTGCTTGCTTAACAATCTTTTTAACTGGTGTCACACTACGTTCAAATAAAGATTTATCCGCACCAGTAGATAAGTGATGATTTAAACTATCCATTAAAGATAAATCATCATTACTAATATAATTTTTTCCCTCCATCTTGGTAGTGGAAATATTGAGAAATTTCATCCGGTCATAAACGGTTTGCCGACTAACTTTATAGCGACCTGGTAACTCAGAAATAGGAATATAAGTAATATTATCCATTTTCAATTTCCAATTAAATTAAGTTGACTTTACATACTTTACAATATCGTAAAGTATGACAAGTTTGTCAAGTCAACCTTGTAAAGCGTCAAATGAAACCGACGTTGATTAAATAAAAATTGTAGCGATTGACTATTATGCCGGAGCGTAAAGTCAGGCTTTACGTATTTGACATGATTATTAACTATTATTTGTCCATGTTGGGGCCTGATTTCTGTATTAGAGTCTTGTGAATTTTTCAGTGACATTGGATAAACTCAAATTTTCAGGTAGCAAGCAAAGATTATTCAACTTGCATTTTTGAATCATATTGCTAAAGGTAAAATCGGTTGTTCAAAAGGCTGGATTGTCAAAAAGATTGTTGTTTAACTTTATGTCGTCGTATCACTATCGAAATTTTCTATATTTTTAATCTTAAATCAGAAAAAGGCGATCGCCCGCTGAATAAAGTGGGGGGCAATCGCTTGTTAATTAAGATACCCTCAATAAGCAAAATATTCAACAATAATTAAATATTAATGCTCAAAGAGTATGGTGTACGACTAGAGCCTTGTGGTTTTACTCGTATATAAAATGTTCCCGCAGCTAACATTTTAGAAATCTCCTCTTTTGTTTTACCAGTCTCTTTAGAACTGAATAATAGTGTAGAACGATCTTGATCTAGAATTTCGATGTTAGCATCTTGTTGTAAACCATCTAGTACAACATATAGATCATTTTCTGATTTATCTAGTATTAAACGGTAGTAATCATCTTGATCCCGTTGAGAAGCAGATTGAAAACCAATCTCTCCTTTGACTAATCTCGGTTTAACACTTAAATTAGAGAATGTTGGCAATTTCTTAGAAATACTATTATTATCAGGTTCTTTATCCCTTAATGGAATAGTAGGTGTAACCACAACATCACCAATATCATCACTAATAATAGTGCCAATAGCTTGAGCTTTAATGATTTTAGCGTTTTTGGGTTGGCTTAATTTAACACTAAATTTCTCTTTAGGCTCTAATACTTTATCCCCAATAATCGGTACAGCAATAGTTTGACTTTTTACACCGGGTTTAAATGTAAGTTTACCAGTTTTCTTTGTAAAATCTTTACCTGCCTTAGCCGTATCATCAACTGTTGTATATTGTACAGTTACAGTTTGATTACTAGACTGATTTAACGTAACTTTAAAATTAGCATTAGTTTGACCAGAGTTTCCTTCCTTCAAACTCACATCCTGAATAGAAATATTTGGTAATACCACGACTTTTTGATCATCATCATTAGTAATAGTGCCAATAGCTTGAGAATCAACAATTTGACTATTTGTTGGCTGACTTAATTTAATACTAAATTTTTCATCAGGCTCAAATACTTTATCTCCAATAATCGGCACAGAAATAGTTTGAGTTTTCACACCTGGATTAAATGTGATTTGACCAATTTTTTTGACAAAATCTTTACCGGCCTTGGCTGTATCATCAACTGTGGTGTATTGTAAACTAACAGTTTGATTACTGACTTTATCTAAAGTGACTCTGAAGTTAGCATTTTTCTGACCAGAATTTCCCTCACTAATACTGACATCACCAATACTAATATTAGGCAATACAATAATTTCCTGATCATCATTAGTAATAGTGCCTGTAGCTTGAGCTGTAGTAATTACGCCATTACTAGGTTCACTTAATTGTACAAAAAATGTTTCATTTGCTTCTACTACTGTATCCCCAATAATTGGCACAGAAATAGTTTGAGTTTGTACGCCTGGTGCAAATACTATTTGACTAGTTTGATCAACAAAATCACTACCCGCTATTGCTGTATTATTCACCGTGGCATATTTGACAGAAACAGTTTGATCTGTTATTTGATCTAGCGTAATATTGAAAGTCGCATTTATTTGACCAGCATTATCTTCTACAATAGCGACATCCTGAATAGCAATATTGGGGATAACAGGAGCCGGAATATCTTGAGTAAATTTGGCAACCCAAAAATTACTTCCCAAAACAGCCCAAGGATCAAAACCACCTAAGCCACCACTAGTATAACCATTGCCAGCCAAATAGATATTGCCTTGCCCATCTACTTCTATCCCCCTAGAAGAATCAATGCCCTGACTACCAAACTGTTGAATCCATAGTTTTTCACCTTGAGTATTATATTTAGCTACCCAAACATCAGCAGTAGACATCCACCCACCAGTACCAGCATTAACACCACCTAAATTACCATCGGTGCTACCAGTTAAATAGATATTGCCTGATTCATCTATTGCTATATCATGAGCTCTCTCAACAGAATTACTACCAAATTGTTGAATCCATAGTTGTTTACCTTGAGTATCATATTTAGCTACCCAAGCATCATCCATACCAGCATTAACGCCACCTAAATTACCATTGGTATAACCAGTCAAATAGGTATTGCCTTGCCCATCTACTTCTACCCCAAAAGGAGTATCCCCGCCCTGACTACCAAATTGTTGAATCCATAGTTTTTCACCTTGATTATTATATTTAGCTAACCAAACATCATCTATACCAGCATTAACGCCACCTAAATTACCATAGGTTATACCACTCAAATAGATATTGCCTTGCCCATCTACTTCTATCCCACCAGCAGAATCAGAAGACCCAGTACCAAATTGTTGAATCCATTGTTGTTCACCTTGAATATCATATTTAGCTACCCAAATATCAGTTTTACCACTTAAATTATCCTGGAGAGTATAACCTGTCAAATATACATTACCTTGCCCATCTATTGCTATATCATTAGCTGAATTATTGTTATACACGATCATACCAGCATTAACAGCACCACCTAAATCACCACTACCAGTCAAATAAACTTTAGCTTGCCCATCTACTTCTATCCCTTTAGCTGTATCATTATTCCCACCACCAAATTGTTGAATCCATACTTTTGTACCTTGAGCATCATATTTAGCTACCCAAGCATCATTCATACCAGCATTAACGCCAGCTAAATCACCCCAAGTATCACCAGTCAAATATACATTATCTTGCCCATCTATTTCTATATCACTAACGGAATCAAAAAAATTATTAAGTTTGCGACTAAATCGTTGAATCCAGAGTTGTTTAATATTCTCACTCGCCTCTACCCCAATCCAAACATCACCCACCTGAATAAATTTATGATCATTCTCTTCTTTTAATACTTGCCAATCACTCGGAATACTTCCCTGATTAATAACTAACTTAGCTAATATTTCTCCTTCATCCCCTGGAGAATCTTGCCCTGGATTTAATATATCATCAGCTTTATGACCAATTTCTTCTATTAATACCTCAGCTATTTTTGCCGTGTCAGAATATTTCACTAAATCCTCTGACAAATATATTTTGCCGGTAATTGCATCATATCCCCCTGCTATTCCTGGCATATTATTAGCCGGTAATATTTCTACAGATGTTTGACTTGGTGAAATATTACTAAAAAAATCTTTTGCCTCAGTTGCTGACCAATCACCCGTAATAGCTAACCGAGTTTTTACTTCCCAATCGGGTAACTGCAAAAAGTCATTAATCTCAGTATTAACTGCGGTCCAAACTTGATCTAATTTATTAGTGAAATTTTTCCCTGTCTCAGAGAAAGTATTTATCGGAGGAAATGGGTTATTTAGTTGATCAATAGCAGGATTAGTATTGATGAATTGGTTATTTGTTTCTGATTCGATGAAAGACATAGATTGCATTCCTGAATTCTTTGTTTTTGTTTTCTGTGCGATCGCCCTGCCAAATCATCAGAAAAGGGCGATCGCACTTTATTGAGTTAGATAGTTGCTCTTATATTTGAATAGTCAAAGATAAAAGCAATGTATAGAAAATTGTTAATATCCTCCTAAATTTGGCGTACCAGAAATTTGTAAGTTGTAATTAGCATATCCAGAAATGTTTGATACTAATACATAATATGTTCCTGCAACAAGATTCTGATTTATAGTAGCTGTATCACCTGCATAAGGGTAAGCAAAACCTATACTAGAATTACTATTTGCATCATACAAATAGAGATAAGCATCTCCCTTGAATTGCAAGTTAACACTAGTATCTCCCGTTAAAGTGAATTTTACCCAATCTTGTCCATCAATATTACTAACTGAATCACTAAATGTTTTAGTCTGAGTAATATCTCCTAAATCTAGTGCTGTTGCCTGCGTATCAGGTCCGTTATCAGGAATAGCAGTACCAGAAACTTGTAAATTGTAATTAGTATCGCCAGCACTTCTTCCTACTAATACATAATAAGTACCTGCAACAAGATTCTGCTGAATAGCACCTGTACTACCTGCATAAGTGTAAGCAGAACCTATACTAGAATTATTTGCATCATACAAATAGAGATAAGTATCACTAGTTATTCCACTTAATTGTAAATCAATACTAGTATCTTCAGTTAATGTGAATTTTGCCCAATCATTCGCATCAATATTACCAATCCAATCACTTAGTGTTGCTGGAGTTTGACTAATAGCTCCTAAATCTAGGGCTGTTGCCTGCGTATCAGGTCCGTTATCAGGAATAGCAGTACCAGAAACTTGTAAACTGTAATTAGTATCTCCCATCATACTTCCTACTAATACATAATAAGTACCTGCAACAAGATTCTGCTGAATAGCACCTGTACTACCTGCATAAGTGTAAGCAGAACCTATACTAGAATTATTTGCATCATACAAATAGAGATAAGTATCACTAGTTATTCCCCCTAATTGCAAGTTAATACTAGTATCTTCAGTTAATGTGAATTTTGCCCAATCATTCGCATCAACACTGCCAACCCAGTCATTTAATGTTGCTGGAGTTTGACTAATAGCTCCTAAATCTAGGGCTGTTGCCTGAGTATTAGGTGCATTATCAGGAATAGCAGCATGAGACAAGGACAAAGTATAAGGAGTAGCATAACCGTAATAATTATCAACTCCAACATAGTATGTACCAGCTTGTAAATTTTGGGTGATCTTCTCATTCGCTATACCATCATTGGTAGAATAAGCAAGATACTGATATGTATTAGTCGCATCACCATTGTACAAGTAAATGTTAGCATTGCCTTGTAAACCGGTTAACTCTATATTAGTTGTGCCAGGATTAGCCAGAGTAAATTTATAGGCATCATACGTGTCTTGTTGCCAGACCCAATCACTTTCAGTTGCGGTGGTAATAGTACCCAAATCTTTAGCTTTATCAAAAGTATTACCGGCATTATCCGCTGGAATATTAGTAGTAACTGAAGCCTGTAAAGAATAGTTATTACCCTCATAAGCCTCTACCCGAATGTAATAATTACCAGGTAATAATCCTTGATTGATCACATCATTTCCTGGGCTAGAACTAGTATCTATAAAATTATTATCATCATCATACAGAGAACGATCAACACCACTAGTTAAATTTAGGTTAAACAAACCAGATTCAATTAGAGTGATCTTATAATAATCAGTATTGTCAATATCACCTCCCCAATCATTCACTTGAACAGGAGTATTAGTCATAATGCCCAAATCTAAAGCTAAGTCAGGATCACTACCTGCTTGATTATTAAGAATAGTTTTGCCTGTAACTTGTAAATTGTAAGTTGTTTTTGCATCACCTACGCTTTCTACTCGCACATAATAAGTGCCTGGTGTTAGATTTTTGGTGATATTTTCATTCGCTGTTTGTAACTTCTCAGAAGAAGCTATATTAGAGTAAGAATTAAGATCATCTAAATACAATTTGGCATTAGCTGTTAGACCTGTCAAATTAAGTTCTAAAGTTGTATCATTGCCGACAGTCAACTTGTAATAATCAGTTTTATCTGCTTCCACAGCAAAGGGATTACCCACATATTCTTGGAAGGTTTGAGCCGTGTCATTAACATTGATATTCAAAGCAGTTTCAAAGGTATTACCTGTAATTACCGGCACTGGATAACTCAATGGGGTAGCAGACATAGCTAAATTGTATTTAGTATTACCACCATCATATTGAGAAACTAAAGCGTAATACTTGCCTGGCAATACTTTATAGGAGATAGAATCATTTTGCTTGCCATCCAGTTCTGAGCGACTAATTACACTATTATCACTATTATAGAGATAGAGGTTAGCATTACTACTTAAGCCAGTTAAATCTAACTTCAGTTCACTTTTCTCAGTAATATCAATTTGATAATAGTCAGATTCATCCGTGCTAATACCGTAATAATTACCGACCCAATCTGAGAAATTTTGAGCAGTGCTATTCACTACTCCTACAGCCCGGGATTTTTCTAAAGTATTACCGGCTTGATCTGCTAGTATTTCCTCTAAAGAAAGTTGTTGACTGATAACATTATTTTTCTCTTTATTTTCTTGGATTACCTGTTGATCATCCACAACCATTCCTAAATAATAATCAGTAACTCCGTTCCAGAAATAATCATTACTATCAGGCAGAGTAATTTCAGTAGTTAACTGACCAGTATTAGATTTACCAGCTAAAGATTTAATTTGTTTACTACCTAAGAAGCGATCTAAATAGGGATCAATCTTAGTATCCGTTGATAGATAAAAACCAACTCGGAAACTATCAGCTTTGTTGCCCGTACTATTATTAATTGTGTAGTTAATCGGTATTTTAGTGCCAGGCAAACGAACACTAGGAGTAATAGTGGTCATCTCTCCTGACAAATCAGTAGGTAACTGAATATTCACAATGCTACTATTAACATTATTACTTTCGTTGTCTTCCTTCAACTTATTATCAGGATCAACCATCATTCCTAGATAATATTCTCCACTATTATTCCAGAAAGAATCGGTAGTATTAGGCAAAGTTAACTGTTTCTTGGTTAAGGCTGTATTTTTACCACTACCTAAAGATTTAATTGTTGCTGTATCTAATAGGCGATCGCTAGTATCAATATTGGCATCAGATGACAAGTAAAAACCAACTTTCAGATCAGCTACAGCATTATCACCATTATTACTGACTTGATAATTAATATTAACTTTTTCCCCAGCTAACCAATTTTCTGCATCTACAGGATTTAATTTAAAACTAGAAACATCGGTTATTTTTTGGGAAGTTCCTAATTTCAGATCATAGCTTGTTTTTGCATTGCCAACAGGAAAAACTCGCACATAATAAGTACCAGCAGCTAATTTTTTACTATTTAATTCCTCTGCTTTGCTTCCTTTCTGGAAATCCTCAAGCACTACTTTTTTGCCATCTGAACCTAAAACTTGTACGTTCGCATCAGCTTTTAAATTATCTAAGATCAAATTAAAATCACTGCTTTCAGTCAAAGTGAAAATATAATAGTCAGATTGATCTCTCAATCCACCTTGTTCAAAACCAATTTGATTCTGTTCTAATAATTGATCTTGTTGGTTAAGTTCGCCTAATACCTTAGCTGTTTTGATGTTACCATAATCATCCTCTGACACTTGGGCACTTATCCCTAATTTATAGTTAGTACCCGTCGTACCAGCCTCAACTTGCAGATAATATTTACCTGGTTCCAGATTTTGGCTTAAACTATCCGCTTTTTTTGTGGTTTTAGTTTCTAATATTTGCCCATCAGTATTCAGAAGATTAAATGTAGTACTGGCACTTAAACCATCCAGGTTAATATTAACATTGCTTTTTTCCCCAACCACAAAATTATAATAGTCATTCAGGTCTCTTGTACTCTGAGAACCAAAACCTATTTTATCTGATTTGCTAATAGCTTTTTCTATCAATTGACCTAAACTTGTACCGGGTAATTGATCATCTGCTTCCTTAATATTGGTATTAGTATTAAAACTTAATCGGTATTTAGTTGGACCGTCTTTACTTCTGACTCGTACATAGTATTTGCCTTTATCCAAAATACTATTTAAGTTTTTATTTTTATCTTTTTGATCAGCAGAACTCAGCATTTTACTAGTACCATCACTATCATATAATTCAATATTAGCTGATGCTGATTTGGCTAAACCATCTAATGTAATTGTCACCTCACTTTCTTTCTTCAGTTCAAAATTATAGTAGTCACTCTGATCAAGTTGAGTGCCTTTACCAAAACCTATTTCACCTGTTTGTACTTTACCTAAAGATTTACCCGGTAGCTGATCATCCTTTTCTTTGAATTTACTATCACCACTCACGCTTAAATTGTAAGCCGTTCTACCATCTCCCTGCGGTTCCACTAATATATGATAAATTCCCTTTGGTAAAATACTACCAATCACTTCTTGTTTTTGATTTAATTCTGATGAACTAAATAGGATATTTCCCCCTTTATCTAATAACTTTAAGTTGGCATCCTGTTTCAAACCATCCAAAACAATATTGACATCACTTTCTTTCGTTACTTCAAATTGATAATAATCTTTGGAGTCTCTTACACCACTTCGTTCAAAGCCAATATCACTGACTTTTTTCAAATTTTTAGTCAGCTTACCTAAATTGTTAGCTGATTTCAATACTGCATCAGGATCAGCGATCGCATCGGCTGTCACCTTTAAGTTATAAGCTGTCTTTGCTGTGCCTTGGGGAAATACTCGTAGATAGTAAGTACCAGCATCCAAAGGTTGATCAATTTTTTCTGGCTTATTACCCTTGCTGTTACCTGTGCCTAATATGGCTTTACCGTCTGAATCCAACAGTTGAATATTAGCATCTTGTTTTAAACCATCTAAAACCACATTTAACTGATTATTTGCCCCTGTCAGTTGGAAGCGGTAATAATCATTGACATCCCTCTGATTACCTTCTTGAAAGCCTATTTCTCCTGTTCTCGGTTTGCCTTTTGCTCCAATTTGCCCTAGATCTAATGCCCCTCCAATATTACTGTCTGTATCTTCTATAATAGTAGAAGCACTCATAGACAATTTATATTTAGTTTTTGCATCTTTGTCTGGGTAAACCTGTACGAAATAAGTTCCCGGCGGTAAAGTTTTATCGATAACCTCTTTTTCCTTGCCTAGATTAGCAGATTGAAAAATAATATTCTTACCATTACCTTCTAATAATCTGACATTCGCATTTTGGGCTAGACCATCTAAAGTCAACTGAAAATCTTGTTTTTGTTTCAACGTAAACTTGTAATAGTCATCCGTATCACCTGTAAAACCTATCGTTTCATTCTTGACTAAAGGTTTACTAGTTAGTTTTACAACAGCGGCCGTTTTACTAGTATTGCCAGGGTCTTTATTAGCTCGTGTAATAACAGATGCTGTTCTTAATTGATTACCAGTAAAGGTATCTAATTGATCTGTAGATAAATTACTAACATCAGTAATATCACCACTAATATCGCTAAAATCCCTCGGTATTTCTCCGTAATCAGCATCTGGTATCAACCAGGGTTCTACAAAGGAACTAACTAATGGTATATCAGTAATTACCGGAGTATTAGCATAAGTCTCTCTGACTTGTAAGGATGGAACATTAATATTGTTTAAATCTATATCAGAAAAAATAACTGATGAGTCTTGACCGAAGTTTTGTGCAAAAAACGATTCTGTGTACATAAATTTCACCTTGTCATAATGGTTAATATTAAATCTCTTACTTACTAATAATGAGGTGGGATCACTGTACTTATTTTGATTAAAATAAAAATTTAATCAGTTTCGTAAAAGATTTTCTATGTTCAATTATACCTTGTGATTTCATAAAACATAGCAAAAATTAGAAAAGTCCCAAATCATTATTTATGGGCAGCAAACCTGGGTACCAAAGACCCAGGTTTGCCTATAGATTATAGACAAAAAGGGGAAAAATAATATAAAATATTACTTGAAATATATACTTAAGTATATGCTTAAAACAGTAAAAAATATCTTAAGTATTATGCAAGACAGAAAAATAAAAATATGGCGTGACCTTTGTCAAGTTTTTCATTTATATTAATAAAAAAACTTCTAAGTTTTATGTAGCAAGTACTTTACCGATAAATATTGATTTTTTTTTCGATGATTTTCTAAATATTTGCGATATTTAATCGCTCTAAAGTAGCTTTAATCTGAATATAAACTTATGTAAAGTTTCATAGACAAATTTTAAAAAATAATCAAAATAAAGTCTTTAATTATCTTTTCTGTAATTATAAAGTTTTTATAAAGTTTCTACTTAAGATAGATTTTCATGTTATTAATGTATTAACTTCAACTTAAATTAATTTGGAGACAGCATAAAAGCTATTTATCTCTTTGCATATATGTATCCACAATTATTGGAACATACATAGTTGATTATTTGTGATCACTTAGCGATAGTCTTGTCTTTATGTTGTGAACTTCGGATCAACAAATTTGTAGGGTATTTTAAGATTCTTTTAGAATCTGTGTTTGGATCAAACAGTTAATAATTTTGCACCATTTTAAGGAGGCAATATAAATATATGAATAATGAAACAATAAAAACGGCTATCGACTTAGGACTTGTTGGTGCTGATCCAATAGGTCACTCCGATAGTATTGGTAGATCAGAAGCTGGCGTGGTTAACAAAAAGGACTTCTTTAAGTTTACCTTAGAGCAGGAAAGCGATTTTAATCTAACATTAGATGGTCTTACTGCTAATGCTAATGTGAGACTGCTTGATAGTAATGGGATTGATGTCTTAAAAACTGGTGATAAAGCAGGCAAAACTAGGGAAAACATAGACTATCCACTAGATAAAGGAACCTACTACGTACAAGTATTTCCAATCGCAGGCGCTAAAACAGATTACACATTAAACTTAAGTGCGGGAACTGTTGCACCGGCCAATGATGATAAATTACCAGGTATTGCTATTGGTAGTCTCAATCAGTTAACTGACGGTGATGAATATGCCGGTAAAATAGGTTTTACAGAAGGTACTCAGCGAGATAAACAGGACTTCTATAGTTTTAGTTTAGATGAGTATAGTGAGGTATCAGTTAATTTAGACGGCTTGACCCAGAACGCTGATATAACTATATTAGATGGAGATGGTAAGAGTATTTTATTACAGGGTGTGAATCCTGGTGATCAAGAAGAATCTATTAATGCTGTTTTGCCAAAAGGTGAATACTTTGTTAAAGTTTTTCCTAAAGGCACTGCCAAAACTGACTACAACTTAAAGTTGGATGCAGAAGCTGTTGATGTAACGACAAATAAACTACCTGGTTTGGCGGTAGGAGACCTAGTAGGTAGAACAGATTCATTCTATGCCGTAGATAGTATTGGTGAAGGTAAAGGCCAGAGCCGGAATACATCAGACTATTATACCTTTGATGTCAGTCAAGATAGTTTCATGTATCTATATTTAGATAACTTGCAAGCTAATGCTAATGTGAAAGTTTTTGAATATGATCAGAAAGCCCAAAAACTAGGCTCTTTAATTCGTGATTCTAAGAACAGTGGTAATGGTGGTCGCCAACCAGAAAACCTTGGTGAATTCTTATCCGAAGGTTCTTATGCCGTAGAAGTTAAACCAGTAGGAACAGCCAGCACTGACTACCGTTTAGAACTGCAATTAGCGGAAGGCAATGACGGCGAAGCGAGGGAATTAGCAAAAGATTTAGGGGAACTGACAGAAAAACCGATTGTGATTGCTGATGAAGATATTGGCTCTGCGGTTGGTCAACACTTCCGGGATCAGTCAGACTGGTATAAATTCAATTTAAGTACAGAAAAGAATGTTGGTTTAACCTTAGATGGACTAAGTGCTAATGCTAACCTGAGAGTATTTAACGATAAATTTGAAAAAATCTTTGATGGCAAAAAGAAAGGTATAGCCAAAGAGGTTTTAGACGATGAACTATATGATCCTGGCACTTATTACGTAGAGGTCTATGCTCAGGGGACAGCCAAAACAGATTATCGTTTGTCATTAAATGCTGGGGATATAGGCGACCCTAAAATACAAGTCTTTAACTGGGGCGATATTACTGGTACAAAACCAAGTAATAATGATGAAGTGGGATTAGAAAGAAGTCTAGTCAGAAATGAGGAAGACATCTACAATTTCAGTCTGAAACAAACCACTGATTTTAGTGTTAGTTTGGATCAACTGGCCCAAGATGCTAATTTAGAGCTGTATAACAGTAAAAATCAATTAGTCAGTAGCGGTGAAAATACTGGTTTAACAGGTGAAATAATAGCTCAATCTTTAGAACCAGGTGATTATTCCTTGAAAGTATTGCCGGTGGGTGATGCCGAAACGAAATATCGGATTGGCGTAGAGGCAAGTCCTGCTATTAAACCAGAAGCCTTTAATGTAGGTAAGTTATCTAAGTATAGTAAAAACGATAGGATTGGTTATGCGGCTAATGGCGGTCGTAATACCAGTGATGAACATAAATTCACCCTGGATGCTTACAGTAAGTTGAACTTAACTTTAGATTCACTGAAGGCTGATGCTAGTGTCGCTATTTTTGATAGTGAAGGTAAAACAGTTGCCTATTCAGTCAATAAGGGTAGAGCCTCAGAAAAAATTAAAACTGAGTTACCGGCTGGTGATTATACAGCTAGAGTATTTCCGGTGGGCAGTGCCAAAACTGATTATTTACTCACTATGAATGCTTCTGCTACAACAGAACCACCTGTTGGTCCGATCACTCCTATCGATCCTGTTGATCCTGTTAAGCCGGATCCTATTACCGATCCGAATGGTACTATGGCGACTGCTACAAGTTTAGGTACTGATCCTACTAATGCGATCGACCTAACAGACAAATTAATTGGAGCAACCGATACCAGTGGTAATCAAGATGTAGCGGATTATTACAAATTTACTCTCAGTCAAGTGGATGCTGTACAAATTGTCTTGGGTGGCATGAAAGCAAATGCTGATCTAGCTCTTTATGATAGTGCTGGTGATTTATTGATTGCTAGTAATAAGACAGGTACTAGTTCTGAGATTATCAAAATGTCCCTCGATGCAGGAGATTACTACTTAGCTGTCACTCCCTTTGGTAGTGCTCAAACTAATTATAATTTGACATTCTTTTAGGGTTTGATCAAAAGTCTTGATCAGGCAAGTAAGCACTAGTGGGTTAACAAATTATTCAATACAAATTATTAAATAATTAACTTACCTAGTGGCTTACCACCTTCGGGAATGGAGAAATTCAGATCATTCACAAATATAATGCACAGGAGAAACAATTTATTATGGCAGACACAATTCAAGGCAATGCAAAAGGCGTTTGGCTAGAACCAGAAAGAGGTATTTATCAAAAAACTGCGAAATATACAGGGGTTAATACTACAGAATTTCGTTGGGGAATAGCCAACCCTGGTTTACCACAAGAAAATGGCTTAGTTTTCACTGGTACTCCTAATTTCAGTACTGACTTTAATCAATCATTCACTTTAGGGCAACTGAGCTTTTTTAATAGTTCTATGGCTGATACCAACACAGTAGTAGAGTCAGTGCCTTTATCTATTGAATTAGGTTTAGATAGTTTAAATCAAACCAAGAAATTCAATTTTAATCTGGAATTAGAAACAACTTTAGATGTTAGTGATAATCCTGACGATTGGGCCGATTTTGTTTATTTCCCCTCCGTGTTACCGAAAGAAACTTTTACTAGTGGTGGCGAAGAATACACCTTAGAAATAGTTGGTTTTACTAAGGATGGTGGTAAAACTCTAGAAAATCGTTTTAATGTGGGAGAACTAGAAGGAGATACGGCTGATCTAATTGGTAAAATTACAGTTGCTCCCAAACAATTGCCGGGAGGAGATAGAAATTCTACCGCTACTGGGGCTGAAGAAATTAAGAAGATCACCAGTAAATTTACGTATGAAAACGACGACATTGGTTTCACCGAAGGTGGCGTGCGTGATTTGTCCGATATGTATGAATTTACAGTGGACAGTTACAGTCAAGTCAATGTTACTTTAGATCAATTATCTCAAAATGCTAATGTAGAAATTTTGGATGGTAAAGCTCAAACCATCTTATTCCAATCAACTGAAGCAGGCAGAAAGAGTGAGCAAATCACGGAGTTTTTAGATAAGGGTAATTATTTTATCCGGGTTTATCCAGAACAAACTGCTAAAACGAAATACCGTTTAGGAGTGAATGCGAAAGCTGTCGTAGGGGAAAAAGATACATTAGGCACATCCAGAGACTTAGGTAATCTTTCTTCCGAAACCTTTGCGATCGCTGATACGATAGGATTCGGTGCAGGCAAACAACGAGATACTCAAGACTATTACAAATTTAGTGTTAGTGAAAAGAGTGAAGTTTTAGTGACCTTAGATGGGTTAAAAGCTGATGCTAATATTAAATTATTAGATAACAAAGGTAATCAGTTGTTCTCTAGTGAAAATCCGGGGAAAAAGGGCGAAAAGATTTTTGAAGAATTGCCTAAGGGAGATTATTACCTAAAAGTTGAACCAAAAGGTACGGCTCGGACTGATTATGTATTGTCAGTAAAGGCTGATCCACCTGAATCATCGGCTGATGATAAATTGCCAGGTATTGACCTTGGTACTGTCAATCCTGACTTTGCGATTGGTTCTCCTGGTGAAGTTGGCTATGTAGTTGGTAAAACACGGGACGTAGTCGACTACTATTCCTTTAAGGTAGAACAGTCCGGGGAAGTGAAAGTCCTTTTAGATGGTTTTACGGGTGATGTCAATATCCGGGTCTTAGATGCTCAAGGGCAAGCAGTAGGTGAGTCAGATATTGCGAAGAAATCAAAAATTGTCACTTTGGAAGATGCCGAACCTGGTAATTATAGTATAGAAGTTAAACCTGGTTCTAATAACCGGACAGCTTACGGTGTATCAGTTACCACCTTACCGCCTTTTGTTGATGATTATCCCACCTATCAGACCGCCTATGATTTTGGTGCTATTGCCCAAGGGAAAAAGGGAGTGGTCAATAATAAAGTAGGTTTCTCAGAAGTTGGTCGTACTGGTCGGGATGAAACAGACTTTTTCAAATTTACAATAGACAAGGAAAGTCTAGTTGATGTTAATTTGGGTAAGTTAAAGCAGAATGCTGATATTACTCTTTGGCAAAAAGAAAGTAATGGTTTAGCCCAACTGGATCAGTCTAGAGAGAAAGGTCGTGCGGGCGAGAAAATCCTCACTGTACTTGATTCAGGCACTTATTATGTGCAAGTTGAACCCTTTGGTAATGAGCGGACAAATTATCAATTGGGTGTCAATGTCCAGGATCCGGGAATTCCAGTGAAAAAATTTGCAGTAGGTGATTTAATTGGTTTAGGTACCTATGACACATCTAATGATATTGGGCTGGGTACTGGAGTAACCCGCAATCAAATTGACCAGTATGAATTTAGTCTAAATGCTTCCAGCGATGTATTTATCGACCTGGATGGTTTGAAACAAGATGCAGATATTTATCTGTTCAAGAAAATTGAGGGTGGTAAACAGTTAATTCAAAGTTCTACTACACGGGGTAAAGCAGAAGAGAATATTACGGCAGAAGGATCTAGTAAGGGTGACTACATATTAGAAGTGAAGCCCTTTGGTGCAGCCAAAACCCCCTATCAACTAACTATGTCTACTGGTGGTGATATTGATCCTGATGGTGGTAATAATGGGAGAGTTCCTTCTACAGCAGTTCAGGATCTAGGTGCTTTATCCAGCGGCAAATCTTTTGATGACGACATCGGATTTGGCTCAGGTACTGATCGTGATCAGTATGACTTTTATAAATTCACTGTCAGTCAAGATACCCCTGTGAAGATTACCCTCTCTCCAGATATGGCAAATGCTAACCTGGAAGTCATAGATAGACTGGGTTCCAGTCTGTACTCTAGTAAAAATGGTGGTACGGCCAAAGATATTATTGATGAGGAATTTTCTCCAGGTACATACTATGTACGTGTTTTCCCAGTGGTGGGCGATCGCACTGACTATAATTTAACTATCAGTCCCAGTAGTGGCTCAGACTCTCGTGATCCGGATGGTGGTCCTCTACCCGATGATACAGATTATGTGAATGATATTCGCAGTCAGTTTGCCAGTGGTCAATACACTGCCACTGACCGGATTGGTTTTAATGAGGGTAGTTATCGGGATGTGAATGACTATCGATTATTCAGTGTCAGTGAAAGGAGTAACTTTAGTTTAGACCTGACCAACTTAAAACAGAATGCTGATGTTTTCTTGTACACCAAGAACTATACGCAAATAGCTAGTTCTACTCTGGCTGGTATTACTGATGAAAGTATTAATAAGGTAATAGAAGCCGGTGATTACTATGTCAGAGTTATACCAAAAGGTACCGCTCAAACTACTTACAGTTTGAACATGAGTGCAGATCCAGTTACAGGTAATACTGATAATGTGGCTCCAGGTAATAGTTTAGGTACATTAGGTGCTAGTCCTCTTACTGCCAGTGAACTATTGGGCTTTAATGATGGTGGTAAAATTGACACAGTTGATTATTACAACTTCATTAGTAATTCTGATGGTGGCTTGGTCAATATTGATCTGAAAGGTTTAGCTGGTAATGCTGATATTGAAGTGTTTGATGCGACTAGCAAACAATCATTAGGTATTTCTAATAATTCAGGCACTAATGATGAAAATATTAGTGTCTTTGTGGAACCTGATAAAAACTATCTAGTCAAAGTATTTGGTCAAGGTTCTCAAACACCTTATGATCTGAGCGTATCTCTAGCATAAAAGTTACAGAGCATAATACTCTCAGTTAATACTTGATTTATAACAATACCTTCGCCAATTTTAGGAATAAGAAGAAGTAGCAGGAATAGGATGAACACGACCTAAAGAACAAATCCGTATAAAAATCTGAGTCAATAAAATCGGCTCAGGTTTTTCCGTAAGTATTTTCATAGTTTCTGCCACATACTTATAACCTCGAAAAAAGGCTTTTAGGTCAATTATACTTTGACAGGGGTAGACTTTATTTTCTAAAAGGATAAAATGAGAGAAACGCTAATAAATAAGTATGCAATATGCTCCAAATAACCTTTACCAACAAAGAAATAGATGAACTGCATTACGAAAGATTCCATCACCCGCATCCACGAGTGCAACGAAAAATGGAAGCACTATACCTAAAAAGTCAGAAATACCCACACAAGGAAATCACGAAACTGCTGAGGATCA